>Ga0265798_10002514_pt1 | contig 27042 bp, 19 predicted proteins | sample P3T30metagenome_FD_192430 | JGI IMG/M metagenome (GOLD analysis project Ga0265798, IMG submission 192430) | Plant litter microbial communities from East Loma Ridge, Irvine, California - P3 T30 | ecosystem: Environmental > Terrestrial > Plant litter > Unclassified | place: USA: California...
AGTGACTTTCTGAAGGAGTGGTGGCTTAGGGGCAGGTGCAGTGGAAGGACGTATTAGACAATAGCAGTAGGATTAGCGCTATTGTAGTTGTAGCTTGTGGACGGCCTAGGGTACCAATACAACGACCCATAGTAGTATTTAGCTAGAGGAACATCATAAAAATCTCTAAAATGCTGTTTCCTAAGCAATAAACAAGAAACAAAATCATAATACGTATTTAATCATCAGATAATCAGTACAAAAAAAATAATACTGCTTGTTTTTGTACGCTTATTTTCATCGTTTTTCATCAGGCAGTTACATCATTATCTCACTTTATGTAATTAATATATTGATTTGCAATTAATTACTAATAATATCACCTCATGGAAGAGCCTGAAAGAGTTACCCGTCCTGCCAAGCGCACGAAAGCAGTTGCACACTCGATTACCAACACAGTAGCATTAGAATCCGATGCGTATTCGATGTTAAAGAAGACGGCAAAAAAACTTGATGTCAAGTACTCAGTATTTGCCAGTGCTGCTATTCGCTACTTTGCTTCGAACGGGCTGGACCCCACGTCCCAAGAGACAATGGGGTTGATAAGTGTGCAGACTAAAGTGAGTGAAGCCAGTCTGGATGTACGCAAAGCAGTGACCGAAACCGGTAACCAGACTGGGCGCACCATCCGCGCTTTTGAGCACGAGATGTTCAAGTTTTTGCAAGTTCAGCAAAATGGTATGTTCGCTTATATGGAACGGATTGAGGCCACGCTGCTTCAGAACCAAGCGGACATGGAGCTCCGAATTTTAACGAGGCTTCTCGAAAGGTTTGTGAAAAGCGAAGTGGATGGGCAGCTTAATCGCGAGCTATTTGAAAAGTTTTTATTAAAAAATAAAGAGCAAACGTTTTCCGAAGCTGAGCTTGATGCAGCGATGGCGAGTTTTGCATCTCAACAAAAACAGTTATTAGTCACCGAGTACCGCAAGCTGCTGAGTACCCTCACGGCTGAGAAACAAAAGCCCGCTACACGCCCCGCGCCGGCGGTAGTTCCTTCGTCGGTATCGATAAAACCTAGTCCAGCTACCACGACAGCCCCGACTGTACTGCCTTCTTGAAAATTGACCCAAGTTCAATGGGTACTGCCCTAAGGTAGAGTATTGTTTTGGGTTAACTGCTTCGTGTTTTTCCAGCCGTGTTTTAACAGATACCAGCAGATGTACGTTAAGATTATCAATCCTGAAACCAACGGCCGGAAGGTATATGCCAATAAAGGCAGTGCTCGCCGTACGACAAATTACCTGGAGAAAGAGGCGAAGCAACACGGGCAGGTAGCTTCCTTTTTCAGTTCAGCTGACAAAGGAGTATTGGGTGCTGACGAAGTAGTAGCGCTGTTGGACGGAAACCAAAAAGGAGCTGGTAAAGACGCAGCTAAATTCTATTCCTTGGTGTTAAGTCCGAGTAGCGAGGAGTTGGGCGAAATGGGAAATGACTTGCAGGCTTTGCAACGCTATACGCGACAGGTGCTGGATTTGTACGCTAAAAATTTTAAGCTAAAAGATGATCGGGAATTACAGGAGATAGATTTAGTATGGGCCGCTACGATACACCAAGAGCGCAAAAACCGGGGAACTGATGACGGGATACAGGGCGAACTAAAGCCCGGACTGCAAACCCACGTACACATTATCGCGTCGGCTCGGGATGCGGCCCAAGAGGTTACACTTAACCCGCTGGCGGCGGCAGGGCACTTTAACCGGGTGCAGTTTCAAGCGCAGGCTGGGGTACAGTTGGATGATGAAATAGGTCGAACTGGTCCGCTTCGCACAGCCGAAAAGATGCGCAGCCGCGCAGAGCGTGTGGCTGAAAAAGCCAGAGATATTACGGAAAAAGCTGCCGCGCAGCGGGAGAAAAAAGTGTTAACTCCGGCGCAGCTAACGGCCAAAAATGCTCGCATACTACTACAGGTCGCTCGCATCAATACCAAGCTGGACAGAAGCCAGCAACTAGAGGCGGAGCAGGTCCAAGCGGCTGCCCGAGCGCGGGGTTATGACCAAACTTTCTTTACTATACTAGGAAGGGTTGAGCAAAAAGCGGTGCAAAAAATTTATACTCCTTCTCCTTATGAATACCTGCGTACGGGGCACGTTCAGCAGGCTCCACGTCTGCACGAGCAGTCAACTGTGGCACCAGTAGCCACAGAATTGCCGCCCCCCAAGCGCCTGCAACCAGTTGAATCACGCACCGCAGTTCAGCCGCTGGAGCGTTTGATAGCGCAACTTTCTCACGAGCTAGCGGCGGAAGCTCGTGCACAATCCCTGCGCCAAGAAGAAACTACTACGGTACATATTCTGAAAACTTCGCCAGTTATCGTACCGGTCACTTTGCCGGTTGTCGCACTGGTCGTTGCACCGATTATTGCTCCAGTCGTTACACCGATTAGTGCACCTGTCGTTGCGGCTATGGTTGCGCCTGTTACTGTGCCTGTTGTTATGCCGGCCGTTGCACCCGTCATTGTACCTATTGCCGCATCTGTCCCTGTCGTTACGCCCAGTAGCCCAGTGCCGACTATTGCGGTTGACCTATCGGCGCTACTGGTGCCACCAACCCAGACTGTGGGGCCGACTCCAGTGGCTGTGCTGCCCGCCAGCGAGCCGCCGCTTAGCTTAATTGAATTACTGGCGCGTGGGAAAGCGGAAAAGCAAATCGTAGCGGACCAGCCCCTCCAGGATGCTGGCTGGAATGTGCGGCGTGAACTGGAAGACCAGACGAGACTGCGGGTAGCTACGGCCGAAGCTACGGCACTACGCACGGGAGCTTCCTTTGCGTATTTACTGGCCGGACAAGGGCTCAAACTGGAAGCAGAAACGGCTACCCAGCCGGCTGGAGTTCGGCACCTGGCTAGTAAAGAGCTTTTTTCCCAAAAGGAAATACCCGTGTCGGCAGCCGCTCTGGCAGTGGTCGGCCACGCGCAGGTGCAGTACGGTACTATCTGGCTGGGCGATAACGGGCGCGGCCCGATGGAAGAGCAGTTGGATAGGTGCCGGGCGTATCTGGAAAAAGCAGGCATTACCGTCAACGAGCCGGTGCCCGCGTCGGCCGGCCAGCGGGCACGGCTGGATTACTGCTTTAATGTAGCGCAGGGAGACCAAGCTGAGATAGCAGTCCGGCTGAATCAGGTACAGAATGTGGCCGGTACCTACGTGCAGGAATCTCCCCATGGCCTGCATGACCCGACCGCCGACTTGGTTGGCCTTGCCGTTGCCCGGAAGCAGTGGCCGGAGCGAGAGGGCCAGTTCAACCAAGCGCTCCTCGTGTTTGACCGGCAAAATCCAGCTAGTCCACTCTTGGCCGAAACCTATAAGGCCATGCTGCTAGCGGATGGGGCGGCTGTCGGCAAAGTGCTCGATAATGGGCAGGGCCAATTGGAATTGCCAGTGCATTATCACACGCACGCGCCAGGCAGTGCGGAAGTACTAGTTTCATTGGACGCGGCCACTTTAAACAAAGTGGAAGTTCGGCAAAGTGTCCAGGCTACCGAGGCGCATTCGCAAGGCATAGCTATCTTAAAGGACAAAGAAGCTGGGATAAGTCGGTAAGAAGCAGGAGATAGCTGGTTGTAGCAAAAACGGATATCCGAAGAAGGCAACTCTGTAACGGGATGGAAAGAATACCCCCCTATCCGCCCAGCTACCAAATTAAACAATGCAGGTGCGGCTTCTTGGTATAAAAGCTCGCGGGGCGAGCGTAAAATAAGCGTGCAGGCGAAGTAGCGACGGTCACAGGCTGCTGCCGGTCCATCAGAGGCGTATCCAGCACTGAGTAGACAGAAATGTAGTAACCGGTAATCATTGCCAGTATGTTGGTCAAGACAATGCCCGCTGATAACAAGCCTGAATAAAACAGTGCTACTTCAGTTGTCTTGCTTTTGTCGTTGCTTTCTGAGGCGTCAGGCATCCTTGAAAGACCGCACGGCTCGCACAAAGCCTGCGATAAGTGCCAGCAGTTGTTTTTTCTCAGGTAGCGTAAGGATGTTGAAGCTACTTGCGGAGAGCGGTTGCGGTAGCGTACCCCGCACCTGGTCGTAGTTGTCCTGGCCGCGGGGCTGCACCTCACAGTGGAGGGCAACGGCCGTAAAATGCGGCTGGTGCTGGGCGGCAAAACGGTCAGCCTCCTTACCCGATACAATACCGTATAGCACCAAGTAATTGTCGGGGCGCTCGATGGCGGCGGTGAAGCTGTTGCGCAACGTCCAAATGGTTAGCTTGCTGTCATCCAGCGGGTCGTCTACCTGCGAATCCTTATCTAGCTGCGCTTCGAGGTAGGCGGCCAGTACATGGTTAAATTCGGCCGTTGCCAGGTACTTGTCTTCGGCACTAACTTCGGTTTTAGGCGGCTGCCAGGTTTTTGGTGGCAACAAGTGCTGCTTCACAAAGCGCCGTAATTTGTCAATCTCCAGCGGGCTGTCAACCTGACAGCCACTTTCAATGGAATTACTGTCCGCAACGCTCACCAGGTTCATCGACGTAAGCAGGCCGTTGGTGGTATTATGGTAAAAAGTGGCTCGCAGGTTAGGCACTAGGTGGGGCACGATGCCCAGGGCTTCTACCTGCTTCTGGCTGCTGAGGTTAGCCGACTCGGAGCGGATAAAGAAGTCGATGCGCACGCCCCGGTCGCGGGCGGCCCTGATGGCCGTAGCCATTTTCTGCCAATAGGTGAGGGATACGTAGGGCGATACCAGTACCAATTCATCAGTAGCACCGTTGATGATATCGAATACCATACCAGTGACTTTATTGTAAGACAGAATACTCACCCGAATAGAGCTAACTAGTAAAAAAATGAGGCTGTACCGGGGCTGGTGGGAGGGTGGGCACCGGGGTGGCCAGGAGCTAACAAATTTAGCCAACTTACAAAATCCATCCTAATTCAGCCGCTTAATAGAGAGGTCTGGCTACAGGATATCCCAGACTGCCTGGGAACAGTCGCTTAGCGGGAGCAGGGTAAGGCAATTAGCAGAGTTAGCTGTTATTCGCCATGGCTAGCTGATTGAGTATTAGGTTGATTTGCTGTGACAGTCAGCTCCTTGGCGCAAGCGTTATCAACTGATAAATTTCAAGCAGTGATTCTCACGTGTACAAACTACTCACCTTACGGTCATCTGGAAACCGCCATTCGCGTGTTTGTCGAGGACTGGCGAGAAGTATAGCCGCCAAACAGAAGCGGTTGGTGCTGCCTGAGTAGGAATTCGAATCTGATTTCAAAACCAGGCTTTTACCCAAGGCTGTAACACTACTCTTTGTTACTTGATTTGGCGGGCCAGGGCTTTGCTTAGGTCGGGGCCGCGTAAGTCCCGGGCTATGATGCGTCCGTCAGGGTCGAGCAGAAACGTGGCCGGAATACCCATAATCTGATACAGATGCCCAGTAGGACCCCGCATGCCCTGCAGGTCGGCCACCTGCGTCCAGGGCAGGCCATCCTGCTGCACGGCCTGCTGCCAGGCGGTTGGCTTTTCATCGAGCGAGACGCTGAGCACGGTAAAGCCCGGCCCACGGTTTTGAAAGCGCTGATAGGCGGCCAGTACGTTCGGATTCTCCGCCCGGCAGGGCTTGCACCACGAGGCCCAGAAGTCGACCAGCACGTAGCGGCCCCGCAAGCTGCTCAAGGTCATAAGTTTACCAGTTTGGTCGGCGAGGGTAAAGTCCGGGGCCAGTTCGCCGACGGCCAGCGCGGGGGCCTTCTCCAGCAACTCGCGCAGCCGGGGCAGGTAGGGCGAGGTGGGCTGCTCGCGGGCAAAGCGGGTGGCAAGCGAGTCAAGCAAGGGCCGGGCGCTAGGCTGCCGGCGCAGGTACTGGAAGGCCACGTAGGGCGCTAGATAGGAGCCGGCCCGCTGGCGCAGCTGGGCCTGGAACTGGCGCAGCTTCTTGCTGGAGGCCTCCGCTGCCACGCTCCGCAGCAGCGCGTAGGACTGGAGCGCTTCCAGCCAGGTAACTTCCGGGGAGCCGCTCAGGTGTAGCAGGTAAACCGGCGCCGGGCGGGTACTGCTAGGAGATAGCTCTACCGATCCGTGCAGGCGTTCCTGCTGATTGGCCAGCGGCACGGGTTGCAGCACGTGCTGCTTATCGAGGCGCAGCCAGTACACATCCGGGACGGGCACCCGGCCGTGCAGCACGAAGTGCCCGCTGGCATCAGCCTGCGCCGAGTCCAGCGCGAGCCACGGTTGGGTGGGACTGGGGCGCTCGGGGAGAAGCAGATACACCTGGCGGCCGGCTAGGCGTGGGTCCTGCCCCTCGATGGTATAACCGGACGGGGCTGGCTGTTGGGCTTGGCTCGGTAAAGCCAGCAGCCAGCTCAGCAACGGCGTAAAAAGTAAGTGAAGGCGCATAAATGCATAGCTAAAGGAAAGGAAAGGAATAGGTATAGCAAATAGGTATAGCAAACTCTTGGGGAGCCGTGTCGGCGTAAACAGACTCGGGCTTCTTGATAGTGCGGCTCGTGCTTACCGGCCTTGTCCAGTATAACCCCGTAGTAGCGGCGGGCGGCAGCCGCATCCTGCGGTTACGCCGCGAAATTGCCCAGAACCGGGTCAGGTTGGTTACCAGGCCGAACCCGGGCCTATGGGGGACCCTACTGGGCATTCTCGGCTTTGAGCAGGGCCTGTTTCTTAGCCGCCAATTCAGCTTCCAGAGGCTTGCTGAGCACATCCAGGGTGCCTTCCCGCCCAAAGCCCCTGGCTTGTTCTGAATATACAGCCCGGGCCCGACTGCCGTCCCAGAAGAGTTGATACTGTCCCTGGGTCTGGCCCGGACCCAGCAAGTAGATGGCCTCGGCTCGCAGCGTGGCCGCGTCGCCCACCGCCCGGAACTGGGAAAATTTGTTGTCCAAAAACCAGTAGAGCTGGGTCGGTACCTGGGGGCGGTGCTTGCCAAACCAGCCCGTGGCCTTCGCCCCGGCAACTCCCTCGTCGGAGTAGGTTCGCGATAGTTCTCCGGGGCTGGTCTGCATCAACCGCATTTTGGGAAAGGCACTCACTGGCTGGCCGAAAGTGTGGCCGGCGATACCATTGAGCGAATCAACTTTGGCCCCGAATGGGAACTGGACCGCCGCGGTTTTAGGGGTGTCCGCCCGGGTCTCCGGGGTGGAGTCTGCGGAGGAGCAACTGCTGAGTAGGCTCCCAGCCAGGACGGCCAGAATTGGGAAGTAGGAGTAAGTGGTCGGGCGCATCGGCTACGTAAATAGGAAGGGAGAAGGGAAGGAATTACTTGAAAGCAGCTTGCCTGGTGCCAGTGAGGAGGGTAGTGCAGGAGGAGAGTGAAGCAGCAAGGTCACTGGCTGACGGCCCAGCCCAATAGGTTAAAAAAGCCTCGGCTGGTTTGGTACTGCCGCGTTTATTAAGCCGGAATGTTACCGGTTCTCGCCCACCTGAGCCCGGCAGTAAGGGCATTTAATGGAGTCGGAGACCAGTTCCAGCCCTGGGTCGTAGGTTAGGTAATAAGCCGGGATACCGCAGCGGGGGAGAGACTCGCCGGCCTCGTAATAATGGTAGGGTACCACGTGCACTGCGGCCGAGCGCCACCCGGCCGCCGCCGCCCGCACGGGAGGGAGCCGCCGTTGGTACTCAATTAAATCGGCCGCACTGAGGACCAACCGGATGGGAGGCAGCAAGTGAACGAGCGCCTGGTGAATCCCCCGCTGGACTTGCTCCAGGAGCGGGCGCAGGGCTTCGGGGGTGAGCTGCTGCCCTGCCTCGAGCGCGGCGGACGGTTGCAACAGTTGATGCACGCGGTTCAGCTGGTAGCCGGCTTCCCGGTGCGCCTCATCCTCGAAGATGTCCCGGAAAGCGTGGAGTGGAATTCCCTCGTTGTCGGGGGTTAGCACCCACGCCAGATTGAAGCCCTGATCCTGGTAGAAGCGCAGCAGCGCGGACAGGTTAGCCGCCGTGCTATTGCCGGTGTCTTCCAGCCGGGCGAGCGCCGCGCCTGACACGCCGGCCTCGCGGGCCACGCGGGCGCGGGGCCAGGCTTTCGAGTCAAAAGCTTCCTCCGCCAGCGTCGTTCGGAGCTGGCGCAGGCGTTCGCCAAGGGGTGGAGCGGGCATAGCGGGAAGTTGGTAAGCAAAAAACAGCGTCCAGGAGTTGGGGCCGCAAGGTAGTAAATAATCCGATTTGGATAAGTATGTTATACCAGTAGGCTGCGCGGCCGGGTTGAGTTTGCGGCCGTGAAAAATCCGGCCAGTGTCGAGGCCTTCGGCGTGCATTTGAGAAAGCTGCGGGAAGCGCGGGGGTGGAGCCAACAAGCCCTGGCGGACTATGCGGATGTGGCCAAGCTTACCGTGCAGCGAATTGAGCACGCGAAAGGGGCGCCGACCCTGGATGTCTTGGTTTCGCTGGCCCGGGCCCTCCAGCTACCGTTGCGGGAACTGATGGATTTTAGCGAGGTAGAAAGTAGTGGCCCAGGCCCCGCCTAGCTTGACCCTACTTGGCGGAATAGTGTAAGCCGGCCGGTTGGTGACCGTAGCTTGGTTGGCAGTGGTCAGGTGGGCGAGGCCTTGCGCCCGGGCAGCCGGATTCTGCTGGGGGTGCCGGTTTGCGCGTTGAAGCCGCCGCTGGCTGCCCCGCTGCGTGGGCCAGTGGCTACCGCAGCCAGAAGGCGCTCACCTCCAAGCCTGCTCTCAGTGCCAATAGCCCCACGAGGCCCAGCCAGGCCCAACGTCGGGCCGCCGAGCCGGGCCAGCCAGCCCATAGTGGTGAGCATGACGAGGTACTTGGCCAGCCCCGGCAGCGCGTTTGACGGACGAGAACACCATGCTGGCCACTGGGACGCCCAGCCCCGGCGTCAGGCCGGCGTAGGACCAAGTCGTGACGATTTAAACAGGCGGGTCAGCCGCCGGGGTACTGAGGGGAGGCGAAGCTTAGGCATGGAGCAGCAAGGAAGGGGGTATTCAGTAGCGGGCGGCCGTTGGTAGGGAACGACTACGCTGCCCAACCCTGAGGCAGTGAGCCCCCGGGCTACGGATGCAGTAGCTAGCCGGAATGTGCTAGCTATAGCCCAGTTCTCCCCGGGCGCGGCGCACGGCGGCGATGCGGGCCGAGGCGAGTTGGCGCTCAGCCGCCGGGTCCGGACGACCGGGCGGCGGCTTCTGCTGGTGCGTAACCCGGTAGACTCTCTGGGCAACGCCGTTGCCGGCAGCCAAATCCAGCACCAGTGCGTACACGCTGGTGCCAAATGAGTGGGGGTTCGCCTCGATTTCCTGGAGGGCAAACAGCGCTTGGTCTTGGTAGTTGACTAGGCGTTTGGCCAGATAACACGCCTGGTCAGGGTAGATAGGAGGACTGAGTTGCGGCAGTTCAGAGGAGGCGGCTAGGCGATGCGTCAGCCGGGTCAGGTCGTCTTCTTCGAGGAAAACTTCCTGCCCTTCTACCCACAAATCGGGCCGCTGCTGAAATAGGGCATCGGTCCAGGCCGTGAAACTTAGCGTTGGGAAGTGCTGTGCCAATTCTTCAATCACGTACGTGAGGGCGCGGGAAAGTTGGGATGGAGTAGCCTCGGCGTAGGGGACGCAACTAGCGGTTGGGTCGGACTGGGAAGCAGCAGTTGAAGCCATGGATGAGAGAGTGAGTGAGGCGCAAGAGCGGCCGCGAGTTGGGGGAGAAAGTACAAAAGCAATCACATATGATTACAATGGCGTTGCTTTTTAGGTCCAGCTTGCCAGAGTGAAAAATGAGGTGGTTTTACAGGCGTTCGGGCAGCACCTGTGGCAGTTGCGGGAGGCGCGGGGCTGGAGCCAGCAGGCGCTGGCTGATGCGGCCGATATTACCAAGAGAACGATTTACCGCATGGAAACGGCCCAGACGGCGCCCACGCTGGACGTGCTCGTGTGCCTAGCCGAGGGACTGGAGATTTCACTGGCGGAATTAGTGACGTTTGTGGTCGCCACCTGAGTAAGCAACAGTAGGCATGGGCTTGTCGCAGCAGCTGTAGCAGATATAGATAACTGATGCGGCGGTCGGCGATGGGCAGAGGACCACCCACTTCTAAAGTGGGGTAGTTACTTAAGTAGCCAATCCTACTGCTGGTGCCGGCGGCGCCGACGCTGCCGCCGGAGGTTCTTGACGGCTACCGGGGCGCCCACTACCCACCCAATCAGAGTGGGCTGGAGTACCAGCAGGAGCATTCCTAGGCCGGGGCGTCGGTTGAAGGCTAGCGATAAACCTGGAAGCAGGTAGGCAAGGAGCATGAGTAACGGGACGGCTGGCAGATTGGCTCATCTGGGTGGAAGATAAGTAGCCAACGATTGGAATGTCAATACAACCCGGTTTCTAAATGCTCCGTCACCAGCACCGGGTTTGCTTGCAAGCGGTGGAGTTGACCGCTAACGTAAGCAGCAGGGTGACCACTGGTATTCGCAGTGCTGGAATAGATAACTGCCTGTATGCCATTTTACACAATGGTTGGACTAAGTTTTCAATCGTGCCGTGGTGTGGCACTTGAATGGTCTTTTAGCTCCTGGCCCATCTTTATCAGTTCGTCACGGTAGTGGGGGGCTCCAGACCCTTGCTAACCGGTACCTCTAGGTCGGAGTTGGTGATAGCCGGGTCGTCGACCAGGTCGCGAACTTCCAGGGCCAGGGCCCGACTAAGGGAGATGAGCAAGTCGAGGGTCGGGGCGAGCTGCCGCAACTCAATGCGCTTGATGGTGGACTGCTCGACGTTGGCAATGTCAGCCAGCTTTTGCTGGGAATAGCCCCGGGCCTTACGCAACAGGCGGAGCCGGTGGGCAAAAACTTGGAGACCGGCCGGATTTTTCACGAAGCAAGGTGGGGGCGCACGGGCGGGCAATTAAGGGCGCATGCGACCTTAATTGCCCGCCCGTGCCTAGCTTTGTGCCCATTGTCGCATTTTCCATATCCCAGGCCCTGGTAGCTACCACTACTCAGTCCACGGGTAGGTCAAGCCAAGAGCATCACAACTACCACATCGCCATGATAACCGATGATTCGCCGCTACCCCTCCCGGGAGCCAGTCGTATCCCCTTCGCCTTGGCTTCGCCGCTGCAGGTATCGCAGGCGCTGGCCTATGCCATGGAACGGCTGGCCGCGCACTTCCCCACGCTGGACTGGACCATGTGGAGTGAGACGTTCCGGTACGTTCAACCCGAATTGGTGGTGCAGGGGCCGGTGGTGGGGCTAAAGTGGCCGGTTCTGGTGCGCCTGGTTCAACGCCTGGCCTCGTCTGTAGATTACCCTGCGCTCGACTCGCCGGTGTGCGAGCCGGCCGCTGCCGAGTCGGCGGAGCAAATCACGGCTTATCAGGAATCGGCTTTGCAGGCCCTGGCGCAGCTAGCGGAAACCCTGGAGGGCTGTAGCCCACTCTTCTTCGAGTTGGCTGCGACGCTGGCTAAAGGCCACGCTATCGCGGCGCGGGTCTATGCGGCGACCTACGCGTCAGCGAACGAAAAGCGAAACCGGCCGGACCCGCTGGTGCTGGATAAGCGGCTAGCATCGGCAGCCAAGAGTCTTCAGGCCGTTGACTCCCCCGCAACGTGGGGACTCCTAAATCCGGTAGCATCCGTTCCGGCGTCACCGGCACTTGAGCAAACACCTGACCGCAGTTTGTCAACTACCCGACGCACCTTCCGTGACATTGTCCAGCATCACCCGCGGGCCAATGGCAAAATGGGCTTCACGGTGCGCGAATTATGCCGGGCAATGCGCATCAGCGCCGTCTCGCTGCGGGAAGCCCACGCGAACCCAGGCCGGCTCTCGCTGAACGCGGTGCGTGCCTTGGCCATCTTGATGCAGGAATCCTTGCTGCTGGTGCTGGCTGACTTGCTGGCGGAAGTGGAAGCCAAAAAAAAGAGGAGAAAGTGACACGCTGGGTAAGGGTAGCGTCTGTCTCCACCGGGGAGTTAATACGCCAGATACGAGCGCATGGCCCGGTCAAACAACTCTTGGTCAATTTATAGGGGCCAAGCCACCGACCGAATGGGGGCAGGCAGTGCCGGCATCCCCGTCTGCTGAAGCAGGGAGCATTTAGTGGATAGTGTTAACGAGGCCACTTTCAGCGCGTGGCCGCGCTTTTTTGGGCGTCTGTAGCTGCCCTTTAATTGGAGCCTTAAGGAAGTAATCCTTGCCCATTAGCGATACCTGAATCTATTACCTTTTCAACCTACCTTAGCTCGGTGTCCATTTGCACCCGACCACCTCACAGTACGACGAAGCCAAAGTTCGGGGACAGGCCCAGGAGGCAAGTTAACCTAAGCGGAGTACTCCTGATAAGAGTAAGGACAAAGGGTATAGCAGGTAGGGTGCATTAAGCGGGCCACTACGCCGACTACCCGAGCATCGACTACGCTACCGGCCTCGGTAAAGCGATGTACTAACCACTATAGGATTAGCACAATGGGCTGTGGCAGCAGTTCACCCCGATATAAACGCTTGCTTGGGTTCTCTTCAACTTCAGCGTGCGCCGTAGGCTCGCCGGCTTCAAAAACGCGGTAGATGGCATAATGGTCCTGCTGGGCAAACAGCAAACTCCACTCCGCTGCTGAGAAGTAGCACTCACTCTTGCTCGCAGATGGGGTACCCTTAACCTCCAAGTATTTTTCTACGCCATTATCTACCACCCGAAAATCGTAGGGTCGGCCGCTTTCCCCGTTTTCGTTCTGCCATTCTACGACGCTAAAGCGACCCGGCTCACGTACCAACTGGTTTCGCACAAATTCTTCACTCCAACGGCCAATAGCGCCGCGGTCAGCTTCGCTAGGCAGCCGTTCGGTGAGGCTACTGGCACTTGATGGCCCCGTCGTGGTGGGTATGGGTGGCCGCCAACTACCCACCCTGACCGGTCCACTGACGCTAGCCGCCTCACCAGGTGTCACGGTGGGCTGAAACGACCAGCCAGATTCCACGGCAGCCGGCGGCGGGGGCAGGGCAGTCACCGCCGGTGCCACGGTCATATAGGCAGGCACGGATGCCGCCGCTTCTTCACTTATAGGTGCTTGGGCATTCAACTCGTGACAACGGACCAGTACGGCGGCGGCGTCAATGCCTTGGGTCGCCAGCCAGCGTTGCGCTTCGACCAGCGGTAGTTGTAGTAAAAGGTTCAGCTCTTGGCGGAGGCCAGGTAACAGCAGCAGATTTTCCAACTCGGGCAGCAGCCAGTATAACGCCAACGGACTATCCCAGGAGGCGGTGAAGAAGAATGCCGGTGGCTCACGTAGCACGTCCAATGGGTCACTTTCCACCAGTCGCCCTTTGTCTGTGAAGCATAGGCGCACTGAATCAGCTTGATAGAAGGTAGTCTGCAGCACTTGCTGCCGGGCTTTCTGGTAGCTCTCTTCAAAGTCTACGTATTGTTTCTTCTCGTGCAGGGCCACCAGCGTGGGTAGCATGGCCAGCAACTTCTCCTTAAGACTAAATTCCGGCTGCGCCCCGAGCACATTAGGTGTATAGCTATCCACAATACGGACGCCAAACAAGTCCAGCAGCGCGGCAAACTCCGCCGAATCCTTCTCGATGGTGGTGGGCAAATACAAACTCTTTACCTGTCCGGCCAAGTCGGCGAAGCCCGCCAGCTTTATCAGTAGCAAATCAGCGGGCCGCTCAAAAACCATTGAACTGCTAAGCAGGCGATTTTGAATGCCCCATTCCTTGATGGCTGCTAAGTCTTCGGTCGTGCCGCTGTGAGCCGTATGGCTGAGCGCCTTGTATACCAAGCCAATGGTTTTAAGCACCCGCTGACCCGGCGAGCGGCGTTCGCCTTCAGTAACGATACGGCTGAGGATAAGCAAGTAATCATTGGTTTGCAGCTGCACGCGCAGCTTCAGCACATCCCGCCAATGCTGGTTAGGGCGGATGGAGCAGTCGAAGACGGGTAAGTAGTACCGGCCTATGTCCTCCGTATCCTTATTATTTATCAACACTTCACGCGCTGGGAGCAACTCACCGGTGGTAGTCGGAATACATGGCTGCTCGGCCACAAACCAAGTGAAATACGTGTCTATTTGAACGGGATAAGAATTTATGCCTCTGCCTTTTCCATAGTAATACGTTACGTTGGCGATGAGCGCGGCCGGGGTTGTTTCCTGCTTGAGCAGCGTCTGCCAGAACAGCTTGCTATAAGCGGGATTGCTGGCTGTCAGGTTCAGAAAAGAAGGAATGAGCAGGCCCGTAATCTGGTTGTGAGAACCGAAGCCAAATCCACCGGGGGCCTTATTGTACTCTGCCTGCGCTTCAGCGGCCGTTAGCCAGGCGGGGTGGGTAATAGCCGCCAGCGCCGTTAGGGAGTTATTGGCTGTAATCGCTTCCAGTTCAATCCGGTCTTTTACCTTTAATCGCCGGAAAAATTGCTGCCACTCCAGCCAGCCGGCCGCATTGCCCAGGTAGTCATCACTCACGAAGGGCAGGTCCTCAATAACCGACTCCAGCGCTAGTAATGGATGATATGCGCTGGCCAGGTAGCAAAACTGCGCTGCCTTAAAGCTTCCATCGCTGGTTTTGAGCGGCAACTCGCGCAGGGCCTCCACCAAGTCACTGCTCAACTTGCCTTCCCGGTGCAGTCGAAATAAGTAGTTCGTAACAGTCAAGTAGTTTTCCGCCGTGATGACGGTTTCGCTAGCCCGCAGGGCAGGCACCAGCACGTTGGTTACGTAAGCTACCTCCGAGGGGCGCTGCACGCCCAGCTTTTCCAGCCATTTGAGCAAGGATTCTTCTTTCCGCAGTTGTTCGAATACTTGTGGGTGAATAACCGGTATATCGCCCAGCTCCGTGGAGGATTCTCCGACCTCGGCCGGAAAACACACGCCATTCGCGGGCACTCGCAGTACTTGCGCTTCATCGTAGATGAATGGCAGTTCCGGCAGCGCAGCCAGCCATTCACCCGAAGCGTCCGCCGCCGCCTTCTTTTGAAAATAGGCAATTAGCGCAAAATTGTCCGCTACGGCGTGGTGAGCCGCGAAAATGGCCGAGCGAAAATAGACTTCGACATGCTCCAGCCGGAAGGCGGCTAGGCCGTATCGGTCCAGCCGAGCGGCGTGCGCAAACTTGGGGTGAACAAAGCTGGTGGGTGGCGTGCCACCGGCAGCTTGCGCTGCCCAAAAGGCTAGCAGCGTAGCTGGGTTAAGGAAAGGCAACTGTGCCAGGCCGGTTTCGTCCAGCAGGCTTTCGGCAATGGTATGGGGCTGCAAATCTGCCCCGACAACTAACTGCCGTTGCCCGATGGTTACGTCAATACCTTGGTCGAAGCACTGCTTCAGCACGTGCACACCGCTGCTAAAGCGCCGGGGCAGTAGAGTGAGTAATTGAAGGGCGTACTCGGTGCTAGCCAGTAGTTGCAGCCAGTCGAGCAGCTTGGTGGCCAGCACACCAAATAGCCACTGATTCCATCTGGAGTCCGTATGCAGCGACTGACGCGAAGAGGTAGTCAGGAAGGTGCCGTTGGCCAGGAATGGAAAGCCAAATCCGGTTTCCTCGGTCGGCAGGTAGGTATAAAGTCGACTCTCGTCAGCCGGCAGCGCCACTAGTTTTCCGTCAGATACACGGGCTGCAAAGGCTACTTCCGTCACGGTGGCTAAGCGCAGCTTCTCCGGAGTTTTCTCATCATCAACTAACTGTTGCCGCAGCGATTCCGGCACGGATAACTGGTCAAAGATTTTCAGCAGCCAGGTAGTCGCGTGTTGTTGCTGGTCAAGCAGCTCTACCTGCTGGTAGGCGGCCGAGAGCTCAGTGCGCCGCCGGGCCACCGCGTAATCCGGCTGACCAGGCGCGGCCACTGATATGCGGCCCACCCGTCGCAGGAACAGTAGGAGCTGCGGGTTAAGGAGTTTAGCTAGGTCGGCCTCCAGGTCAGTGGTGCTACCCAAAGCCAGGCAAGTGTACACGGTGTAGGTGCCCTGCGCCACGAAGTGCGCCAACTCGGTCGGTAGCTCGTCAGCTTCCACCCACACGGGGATAACCTGCCAGGGGTAGCCCGGCGGGCTAGCCTGTTGGTCAAACTTAAACTGATAGCCGCCTGACCAGATGAATACCTGCTTGGACCGGGCAAATACTGACTTGAAGCCAATGCCCTTGTAGCCGGTCTTGGTAGGGTCGGCCGTTTTGGTACTGGCGTCCGCATCAGTGATGGCCTCAATATCGGCGGCAGTGAACGGCTTCCCGCGGTGGCAGGCCACCAGGAACCCTGGTAAAAACTTGAAATGCACCTCATTTTCCGTGCCTAGCGCTGCATCGTCGGCGTTCTGAATCAGCTCAAATAGAAAGCGCTGACTTTCAGAATAGATATCTGCTGAGACTGTCTTGAGCAGCCGCGCAGCCGTATAGGCCTGGCTAGGATACTTATAATCAGCGCGTTTGTTATACAGGTCTTGCAGAAAATCTTTCGGAGATATACTCACTGGTACCAGGCCAAAAGTGAAAAGAAGACAAGTATAACCTGCTCAGGCATCAGGGTCGCGCTTGGCAAATAAGGGTAGGGTCCACTGTTCGGTACCCCCGCTACGATGCTTGGGGTGGGGTATGGGTGGGTGTGACTTGGTAAAGTAGTACAGTGTACTATGTTTGAAGTAATAAGCGCATCCCCTTGCCTGACCTATTTACCTTGTCGGCCCCCAGCCTAGCTGCCACCCACCTTTTACTCGCCCACGCTCAGCAGCTTTGCCAGGAAGCTAAGGCGCAGCAACTGACCATTGCCGCTGATACCTATAACTGCTTCACCGTTCTAGGCATTCGTGAACAAGAAGTCAAGCATACCGCCCTGCTGGCCGACCTACTCAGCCCCTGCGGCCAGCATGGCCTCGGCTCGCTCTTTCTCTCTGCCTTCCTTAAAGCCGTTGGTATCCCCACCCGCACGACTGCCATTTGGCGCGTCACCAGCGAGGAAAGCCACCGTCACGGCCGCTGGGATATTGCCCTGCACGGCCGCGTTGAGGGTCGGCCCGCGTTAGTGATCGTTGAGAATAAAATCAATGCTGCCGAAGGTTATCGTCAGCTTGACCGTTATCTGCAGGCTGCTCAAGAGCACGCTGGTAACTACGCCTTGGCCGACACTTGGCTCATCTTTCTAACCCCTGATGGTCGCGCAGCCCAGTCATACCGCCAAGCTGGCGATGCTACTCTGCTCACTTGGTCCTACCACGAGCAAATCCGGCGCTGGCTAACCACCTGCCTGCCCCGCACCCTCACCGTACCTCGTTTGCACTATGTGCTTGAACAGTACCTTGACCTTCTCACCGTTTACCATAACTACCACGTGCAGCAAACGCTCTCCGTCAAGCTAGCCGCTCACCTGCTCCAGCACAATCTATTGGCCGAAGCTGCCGCTCTTCAGGATGCGCTCGTGCAAGCCCGCGTTGAGTTACAACTGAGCTTTTGGCAGGAACTGGAGCAGGAGCTACTCCGTCACAAGCTCCCGCTCTTTCACGAATCCGACTGGACGTATTCGCGCGAGCGCATCACCGATTGCTACCGTCGTGCCCGTAGCAGTAGCAGTAAAGGCTATGGCATCGGCATTGAACTATTGCAGCAGTCGCCAGGCGACCGCCGGCTACTACTTTGGCTGGGTCTCGACAAAACTCTCTACGCCGCTGTATACTTACATCAGCAAGGCCATTTTAAAATGGCCGCCAACGCCCGACGTATCCAGTTCGGCAAGCCCCAACTTCGACAGTTTGCTAATAAGCTGGGCCTTGAACTTGAAGACAATGAGGCGTTGCTCACCCTGCCGCTTACCAAGTGCCCCCTACAATTCGTGCCCCTCGAACTGACTGATATGCAACTGCTGGCTCAGGCAACCGAGCGCCAAAAGCTGGTCAAAGCTATTGCCCTTGAAGCAAAACAGTTTTACACTAAATTCTCCCAAGCCTGACCGCCCTGCTTAGCTACTATTACCAATTTTAACAGTCACACAGTCATGTGGATACACCATACGCTTTCCAGGCGTAAGCATCAACTGTAGTCACTAGGCTTTTTCGTATTGCCGTCTATCACAACTAAAACCTGACGAGCAGGGAAGGCAGGCTCTGTTTCTGCAAAGCCATGCATGTCAGGGGTTCCCAGCAGGATGTTATTTTGGGGCGGTGCGGGAGCTTGCGGCTTCTTGGTCAAATCCAACACGCTCACGATGGACAGCCGTTTGGTATTGGCGGCCGCGTAGGCGGCCGCCTGCTTGCCATACTTTTTAAGGAGTTTACCGCGGTCGGCAATAGTCTTTTCTACCTTTAGCTCGGCGATGATACCATGGAAGCTTATTTCGACGCGTCCCCCAGCCAGATGTCCCTCTTTGATGACGTGCTCCCCAATATAGGGTCGGCCCACCAAGTGTTGAATCAGGTCGTCCCGGAACTCGTCTTCACTGACGCTATCCCGTCCTTTATAAACACCGTGCTGTAAGCAAAATCCTTGGTAATTCACAATGCCGCTGAGCAGCCGAACAAAGTTTCCTAACTCCTGTAGGTCCAGGTCGGGCAACTGCTTTCGAATAGTTTGGGTGATAGTAAAAACGGCTTGATTCAGGGCTCGAAAGCCGGTGGGGAAATGGCTAAGGGCAGGGTCATGTACCTGGGCAACTAGTTGGTCATAGCCCAGGATAGTAGGTATGAGACGAGTACCCTGCGCGTTCTCGTAATAAGCCATTAGACGAATCGCCATCGTATCATCTACATTGCTTTGCGGAAATTTAAAGGCAATGTGCCCGGTAATCTCATACTGGGCGGCGGTCGGCCGTACCCGTATCTCCTGTATCTCCAGGTCGTAAAGAGCGCCGCTGGTAGTAGACAGCGGTTTCAATACCAGCCGGTCGTAGCCTGAGGGCCAGCGGTTGGGCTTGAGTGTGCCGCGTACGGAATAGGTTTCGGCTGGCCGCAGCACCTGTGGGCTGGCCCACGGTTCGTCCTCAACCAGAAGCTCTACTGCCAGCAGCAACGGCGATTCTTCCGGCTCTGGTGCCTCGCTTGTTGCCTCCCTGGTCCACTGTTGCTTGAACTCCGCGAGCGGGTCCTTTTCCAGCGTATAAATGGTCGGAAACGCCAATTGGCAAAATGCCTGGGCTACTTCCTCCACCTCCACAATCTCGTCACTAGAAGGCGTGCACAGCGCTACAAAATTCAGCAGTTGCACCCGAAAAGGTTCAGGGTAGCGGACCGAGGCGAATTGAATGCGCCGCAGGTTAGCCCGCACCGCCTTGAACTGAGCATCAGCCCCCGCATCGGCGTGCAACTCCTGGTGCGCCCCGCGCAGCAGGTGGTAGAGGGCCCGGACTACCAACTGATAATTTGTGAAAAATAGCGCGTCCGCCGTGTCCTTAGTAGCCTCAACAAGCTGATTTAGCATCTTCGCAACTACTGCCTCCCGTTCGAGGATGGGTGCTAGTCGAGTGCCATCCAGGTGGAATAGCTGACTGAGCATCTCCCGGCGGATGGCTAATTGCAGTTTGACTAATTCGTCATTGTAGCGGCGCTGCTTTATCATACAGAAAGTGAGGCAAGATATGCCGTATCCAGTCCGCCGGTTGCGACGGTAGCTTCCAGTTGAGCAAATTGGTTAAAAGTCTGGTTGACGCTCCGCACCCCCTCCGTTGCTTTAGTAGCGGGTACCACCTGGGCTAGGTGCTGGGTAAGCTCACACACCTGGGCGTGGAGCCCCTGGGCTCCGAATACCGCGTACACCGAGAATGCGTCATAAAAATGACCGGCAGTTATTTGAGTTCGGACAAACTCAGCTAGTTCGCGCTGCTGGGCGACCACTTCGGCGTAGGAAAGCTGGTGTAATGCTACCAGCAATTCTCCGCGTAAGTCGGTAGAGGAGTAGGAAGGCTCGACCCGTATCAGATACTGCAGCGCTTGCGGTAACCAAGCAGGACGCAATTCCGGATTCTCAGGCAGCAGGCGCGTCAGCCGTTTAAGGGCGTCTTCCGCAGTGTAAAATTCTTCGCAGGCGCAGTACTTTGTCAGATAACGTTCGGCCAACTCTAAAAACAAGGGCCTAGTATCACGGACGAGCCATAAGAGCGTACGCACCAACTCTTGGCTATAGGGAAAGTCCTGATTCTCGTAATAGGCATCCTCCAACGCCTGAATGCCCAGCAGTAACACCTGTCGTTGCGATTCAAGCAGAAAAGGCACCAGCGCATGAGCAGCAGCAACTGCCGCCTTGTGCAACGCAACCGTGGGACTGTGAATCGCGGCAAGCACTTCCTTGAGTTGGTCCGGCGCTACTTCCTGGGGATACCGCCGCATGAGCGCGCCGTAGGCCTGGATAGCCTGTCCACGGATAGGCATATCAGCGTCCTTAAGCAGTACCTTCACTGCATCTAACAGGCTCTGCGTTACGCACGCTGGCTGCTCGTCGAGCAAGTGTTCCAAGAAGCGCAACGCTTCCCAGCGGACGTCTCGGGCGGTATCAAACAGGCTAGCGTAAAGGACCGGGAGTATAGCGCCAATGCGAATCGGGTCAGGTAGTGATTCGCGCAAAACTTTAAGCAGCCTGGACTTAATAAAGCCGTCTGTCTCACTGTTAAGACCCGCGAACACCTCCAGTACAGTTGGTTGTGAGGCAGTGCTGTCGGCGCTGAGCAGTTGCGACATCATCCGTTCCACCTCACTCACCCGGCGTTGCTGGTGAACATCCAGACTATGTATCTCTAAGGGATGCTTGCCAAGGAGTGGGTTAAAAGCTGGGGCCGGGACCGAGGGATGTTCCAACTCAGTCTGGTACTGACGTAGGGTTCGTAATTCCTTGGCAACCGTCAGCAGGACGCCTAGCAGGACTGTAACGTGCGGAATAAAGTGCGCCGGGGCCTGACAGGCAGCCTTGACCACCAAGCTAAGCCGCTCTTCCTGCAACTGCATCGGCCCGCTGCCAGCCGCGAGGTCGGTTACCAATTCCCCAGCCAGCAGGGCGGCGTGGGCTGGTAGCAACAGGTCGCTATCTTGCAGGGCGCGGCCGTAAAACTTCAGGATTTCGACTTGGCCGGCGGCGGATAGGGTAAGCGCCGTTTGTCGCACTACCGCCAGTACCTGCTCCGGGGCGTGGCGATAAAGCAGCGCCAGCGTGTGCCGGGTGGCGTGGTCGGCGGATTCCCCGTAGCCATCCTCCGCGAAATCCAGGGCGCGTACAATAACTTCGGTGAGTGGCAGCACAATGTCCGGAGCCGTAGCGATGAGCTCACGCAATAGCCCCATCATCCGAATGCGGTCTCGCTTTTCGGGCAGGCGTACTTGCGCAGTCAATAGCTCCTGGCAGGCACCGGCATCAGCTTGAGCGAAACGTCGCACGAGTTCAACGATATGCGGGTAAGCTAATTCATCGCCTTCTTCAGCGCGCATCAACCGGTAGTCATACTGCAGGCTGGCTAGTATGGAAGCGAGCAACGGGCCGTGCGTCAGTAAGTCTGCCACCGCTACGGCGGCAGCAAATACACTCACGGCGGCATCCAGATGCTGACCACGTTGGATTGTTGATATGACTTGGGCCAGGGCGAAGGCCGGCAGTTTAGTGCCGGCCAGTAGTACCTGGCGGATGGTGGCAAGCAGGACTGGCCCGACCGGGTTTTCCAGGTACAGGGTCAGATAATTAAGGGCGGCAGTGCTGAAAAATTGAGGTGCCAGGTCAGCAGCCTCCCGAATAGTGGCAGCTGTGCCTGCCCGCCCGTCTACGACTTGCAGCCGTTGCACCAGGTTAAGCACGGAGAGCGCCGTGATATGGCCCTGTAGCTGCTCTTGCTGCACCAGCAACTCAATTTCCGCTTGTAACTCTGCCCGGCGCGCTGCATGCTCATGTACTGCATGCTCAGCTTGGCGCCGACGTTGCTCATGCTGCGCCAACACGTCCCGTCCGAAATTGCGGGGCATGAGCTCGGTATGAAAGCGACACCCGATACACTGCTCTTCAATAAAGTGGCGGGCATTCATCTCCAGGTTAGCCGACATAACCTCACCGGTGGCGTGGGGGCAGGACAGCGCTAGGTTCATGGGCAGACCGTAGAATTGCGCGACCATGCCACTGGATTGGTCTTCGATGAGCAGGTGGCTGCACCAGTTGCGCAGCCGAGGAAGCAGCGCCTTATTTCGCTCGCCCAGCGCAATAGCCTCTTGTAAATCCTTGTCAATTCTGTCAGCTTGAGCCATAGCTACAAAAATAAAGGTAGGCTAAACAGTCAGCAAGTTGATAGTACGGTTTCGTCGAAGCGATACGCTATATGCCAGCAACTCCTGGCTTAGCCCACAAACCAAAAGCGGTAGAGCAATTAAGAATGTCATCGTCGAACGCAGCCTGAGACTGAAGCGAACGCACTACAAAGCAGTCCTAGATAGGGTAAGCTGCGCCGCACACGAACATAAGAGTGGCGGCCTTTCCTTTACGGGTGATCCTTGAGCAGCGCATTCGAGTACCTCGAGCCTCTTTTACCTGATTGGGTATCCTAATCAACAAATCCAAAGCAAGCACTACTTGCGCAAGCGGTTTTCAATTTGCAATTTGCACATTGAAAACAAAATAATTTATGCGTCAGCACAATGGCATGCGGCCCCAAGATGTGGTTATTCTGCTCAAGCTCTGCTTGCAAGAGAGTAGTTTTTGGCAGAATAAAGACCTAGCTGAGGCCCTATTCATCAGTCCTACTGAAATATCATTTGCGCTACGGCGGTGCCAGTATGCGCGCCTGTTGGATACGTCAGGTCGGGCAGTGGCTCGGCGCACCTTCCTAGAGTTCTTGCTCTACGGTTTACCGGTTGTCTTTCCGGCGCAACCAGGGGCGTTGGTTCGAGGAATGCCCACCGCCCATAGTGCCCCCCCGTTACAGGCGCAAATGCGCGCTGAGCAACTGTACGTGTGGCCCGATGCGCAGAGTGAGCAGTGGGGTTGTGCAATTGCCCCGCTTTATCCAAACGTGCCGGCGGCCGCCAAAGCTGATGCCCAGCTTTATGAGCTACTGGCCTTGACGGATGCAGTGCGAGTAGGACGTGCCCGCGAGCGTCAATTAGCTAATGACTTATTAACTGAACGCATCCGACAACCCCAACATGGCTAATCAAGCAAATCTGGCGGCCCTACGGGCCGTCGCTCGCCTGCTGGGTCCGCTCCTGGACCAGATGGTATTTGTGGGCGGCAGTACGGTCGGTCTCTACAATACGCGCAATCAAGCGGAATCTCGCCCGACGGTTGATGTAGACTGCATCACGGAAGTGTCACCCCGGGCAGCCTACTACGCCTTGGAGGACAAGCTACGGGCCTTGGGATTCCGCAACGACCAGCAGGTTATCTGCCGCTGGCACGTCGAGGGGCAGGTAGTTGATGTCATGCCCGTGGAAGAAGCCATTCTGGGCTTTTCCAATCCGTGGTATGCCGAAGGTATTGCGCACGCCGAGGAGTATATACTACCTGAAAACGTACGCATCCGCATTCTGTCCGCAATTTATTTCCTGGCTACCAAGCTAGCAGCTCTGAAAAACCGCGGCATGAGTGATATCCGCCTGAGTTCCGACTGGGAAGATATCGTGTACGTGGTAGACAACCGCCCCGAGTTGCTCGCTGAGTTATCAAAGGCCAGCGCTGCCGTGCGGGCTTACTTGGCAGCGGAAGTTCAGCTACTACTTCGCCATCCGGAGTTGCGCGAGGCTATTGACTGCGCGCTGCCCCTTGGGTCGGGAGGCGACCGACCGTATGTGATAGAAACCCGGCTCGCAGCCCTTGTTGAATCAATTAGTTCGGAGATCGACTAAAATTAGCGGGTTAAATGAGCAGCGTAGAGCCGACCAGTTGGTAAGGGGGATAGCTAACAGCCCCATCGGTACGAACGTAGTTTTGAGCATCCAGCCGGCCCGCTCTCCCTTTTGCTGTTTTACCAGCTACTTACCCAATGCAACCTATTCCTACTTACTTGTTGGTGCCGCCGGCAGCGGTAGCACCCCCGCTGGATACGAAGCTGCAAGAGCTTCCCCTAGAACAGTTGCCTTGGGAAGATTTCGAGCGGCTGTGCCTACGCTTGGTGCAGACGAAATATGCGTTGGAAAATTGCGAGATATACGGCACGAAAGGGCAGGCCCAACAGGGCATTGATATTTTTGCCCGCAAGAACACCGGAAAATACGCGGCTTACCAGTGCAAACGCTACCAGTCACTAACGGAGGCAACGCTGAGGAAAATAGTGAAGCTGTTTGTAAATGACAGCTGGGCGGCTAAAAGCGACGAATTTGTGCTCTGCACCAGCGCAGCGCTCAACTCAGCCCCGCTTCAGGATGCGTTTAATACCCTGCGCGACGAGCTAGCCACCCAAGGAATTGCGCTCGCTAAATGGGATAAAGCACAGCTCCAACTGCAACTTAAAGCGGAGCCAGCCATAGTTTACGATTTCTTCGGGGCTGCCTGGGTGCAACTGTTTAATGGCGAAGCTGCCTATGCACAAGTAAGTGCCAGCCGTAAGCTGGACAATCGCCTCGTGGCTGACTACCGCCGGGAGCTGCGCGCCTTTTATACTGTTGTCTTCAACCAGTATGACCCGGGCCTGCCCATTCAGGAACTGGATGGCAAGTCGTTCCGGCTGGAGGAACGCTTCATCATCCCCGATGTGTACGAGGAGCAGCCTACTACCCTGTATGCGGAAAAGCCGCTGGGTGAGGACGCGCAGAAAGAGCAGCGGGAAGTGGAACGTCAGCAGCAGCTGTACACCCACCAGTTGTTGCAGCAAACCCATTCGCTCATCGGAAACGCCTCCTCAGCGGATTACTATCGGCAGCCAACCAAATCCAGAGTTCGGGTAGACCAGAAGCTGGCTCAACAGCACCGGGCCATTATTATTGGTGACCCTGGCGCGGGCAAGAGCACGCTACTGCGCTACCTGGCCCTCGACATGCTAAGCGATACGCCCGTGTTGGGTACGGTGGCCCGGCAGTTGGGCGGGCGCTTACCGGTTTGGCTGCCCTTTGCTTATATAACCAAGCAACTAAGCCTCAACGGAAATTATAGCCTGGCCGATTTGCTGCGTCTGTGGTTTGGTAGCTTAGGTAAAGAGCATCTTTTTGCCTTGGTACAGCAAGCGCTGGAAGACGAGCGCCTCGTGCTCTTGATTGATGGCGTGGACGAGTGGACCAGCCAAGCGGCGGCGGGACACGCGATTGCCAAGATTGAGATACAGGCTAATCTGCGAACCACGCCCATAATTTATTCCAGCCGTCCCTATGGGTACAACCTGCTGCGGGACTATTTACTGAATATTCAGCCCCTGGAACTCGCCCCATTTTCGCGGCGGCAGCAGTGGGATTTTGCGTATCACTGGTATCGGCGAAGGCTACAGGCCATTGAACCAGGTAGTATGGACCGGGCCGCCACCGAAACCGACAGCTTCTTTGCGGAGCTGGACAAATCATCCGACCTAAAACCCTTGGCGGAAAATGCCTTGCTACTTGGCATTCTCGTCAGCCAGAAACTGCGCGATTCAGTGCTGCCGCGCAATCGGCTGAAAGCCCTACAGGATATCACCGAAAACCTGATTAATCGCCGCCCCAAAAAACGGCAGTACGAAGCGGGCATTGTAGAGGAAACACCGAGTGAATTCTTGCTGGAAGATGTCTTTGCAGAACTAGCCTTTTACATACAACAGCGCAGCAACGACGGAACCATCCTGCGGAAGGATGCCGCCCGGGTGGCTGAAAACTATCTGCTAACCCAAATGAGCTACGAGCCCGCCCGCGCAAAAAAGCAAGGCGCGGAGTTGATTGACCTAAGTGCTAACAGTCTAGGGATTATTATTGAAAAATCTAACGACGAAATTGCCTTTCGGCACCGGCAGTTTCAGGAGTATCTGGCCGCCAAATACCTCAGCGACTCGGATAAGGACACCGTGAACGAGGTATTACATGACCACACGACTGAACAAACCTGGAACCAGGTGATAATGAGCTTCTTCGCGCTCATTCCAGGCAAGCAGGTTAGTGCTTTTAGCGAGTATCTCGCGCAGCTCACTTACGCAGGCCCGAGCCGCGCTAAAATTTATTACCTCAAGCTACTGCGCTACGATATTTGCCTGCGTCTGTCCAACGCACCCTTGCCCCTGGCAAAAGCAGCGCTGGCTACTATTCAGAAAGAGTTCGAGCTAGAGCAGGATGAGTCTATCAAACAGCTCCTACTCAAGCTGCTGGTGGGAGCTGCCGAGAATCCCCGCCTGAAGGCGGCGGTTTTTAGCTACTTGGGCACGTATTTTCCAAACGAGTTTAAGTACGGCGACTCGCGCGTGCAAGCACTCCGGGCGCTTACGCCCGCGCAGTTATCCGACCGGCAGCAGACCTTCTTACTGGGGGCGCTGCTGAATGGGAACGCTACCATCAAATTAAGCGCTTCCATTACCCTCGCTAATTTTAGCTCTATACCAGCGGTTCATGAGCAGGTATCGGCTTTGCTTACTCCACAGACGCGACCCGATATTCTGGCCTTCGCCCTCAATGTGCTGGCGACCGGCGCGTTCAGTCGCGAAAGAAGGATAGCAGCCGTAGCGCAGTTTGCAGAGCACGCTACTGATGATATGCTCTTTTTCGTGACCAAGCTCAAGGTTGAGCTAGGCACGCACACCGACCAGGATTTGACGAAGCTACTCGCTGTAGCAGACAACTTGGGCCATATATTGAATGAGGAGTTAGTAAGCCTATTAGTAAAAGGCTGGCCAACCAGCGAAACGCTGCTCATCACCTGCCTAAAATGCACCGAATTAGGCTACATCGAGGAGCGGGCCATGCCATCCGATGTTGCCTGGAAAGTTCTGTTTCTGACATTTAACAAGCACGAGCAAGTAATTGACCGTATAATTCAGGAACTGGAAACGCAGGATTACCCCTTCACGCAGATGAGCGGCTACCACGGCTGGCAATACATAGCACAGCAATTTCGGGATGAGGCCCGGCTGCTGCCCGCAATTGACCGCTGGCTAGTGAAGCAAGAGTTCTCGGAGCCTGAAATTGCTTTCGCTAGTCTAGTAGGGCGGACGGCGGCGGCACGTCAGCATTTGCTCGATGCGCTACCGGATTCCAGTTCGCCGCATTGGCTACTGATGGCTTTATTGGAGGGATGGCGTGCTGACGAGTA
>Ga0265798_10002515_pt1 | contig 27041 bp, 20 predicted proteins | sample P3T30metagenome_FD_192430 | JGI IMG/M metagenome (GOLD analysis project Ga0265798, IMG submission 192430) | Plant litter microbial communities from East Loma Ridge, Irvine, California - P3 T30 | ecosystem: Environmental > Terrestrial > Plant litter > Unclassified | place: USA: California...
CCGCCGAACGGGTGCTGCCGCTGCTGGGCCGGACCTTCGCGCAGCAGGGCAAGTTCAAGGAAGTGCTGGAGCTGATTACCCCGGAGAAGGCCGGCAAGTCGGCCGCGCTGCTGTCGCTGCGCGGCGACGCGCTGCTGGGCAGCGGCAAGCCCGACGAGGCGAAACAGGCGTATGAGGCGGCCCTGGCCGCCAACGCCAATTCCGGAGACGCCCTGATGGGCCTGGCGCGCCTGTCCGCCGTACGCGGCGACAACGCCGCCGCCCTCCTCTACGTCGACCAGGCGGTGGCCAAGGATCCGAAGAATCCTGAAGTCTTCATCATGCAGGGCGCGATGCTGCGTTCGATGAACAAGCCGGAAGAAGCCCTGGCCGCCTACGACAAGGCGCTGGCGCTCAAGCCGGACCACCGCGGCGCCCACATCGAAAAAGCCTATATCGAGATCGGCCGCGGCAAGTTCGACGCGGCCAAGAAGGAAGTCGAGGCTGCGGAAAAGAATTCGCCGGGCAGCCTGCTGGTGGTCTACACCCGCGCCCTGTATGAATTCTCGCAAGGCAAGCACTCGGCGGCCAAGGATGCGCTGGCGAAGATCCTCAAGGTCGCGCCCAACCATTATCCGAGCATCCTGCTGGCCGGCGCCTCCGAATTGCAGCTGGGCGGCACCCAGCAGGCCGAGCAGCACCTGCGCAAATACCTGGAAGCCAATCCGAACAACGTCTATGCGCGCAAGCTGCTGGCCCAGGCCCAGCTCAAGAATTCCCAGCCGGCCGATGCCGCCGCCACCCTGGCGCCGGCCCTGAAGGATGCGCCGCAGGATGCCCAGTTGCTGGCCCTGGCCGGTGAATCGTATATGCAGGTGCGCGACTTCGACAAGGCCGCCAACTACCTGCAGCAGGCCGCCACCCTGGCGCCGCAGGCGGCCGCGGTGCGCACCTCGCTGGGCCTGTCGCGCCTGGCCCAGGGCGACCAGGCGCGCGCGCTGAGCGACCTCGAACTGGCCGCCACGCTCGATCCGAAGTCGCTCCAGGCCACCATGGCCCTGGTGCAGACCGAGATCAATATGAAGCGTTACGACAAGGCGCTGGCCGCCGTCAATGCGCTCGAAAAACAGCAGCCTGACAGCCCGCAAGTGCAGCAGCTCAAGGGCGCCGTCTACATGGTCCAGAACAAGAACGCGGAAGCGCGCACCGCCTTCGAGAAGGCCGTGTCGCTGCAGCCGAGCTTCCTGCCGGCGGTGACCAACCTGGCGCGCCTGGACGTGCAGGACAAGAAGCCCGACGCCGCCAAGGCCCGCTTCACCGCCTTCCTGGACAAGAACAAGGACAACGTCGACGCCATGACGGCGCTGGGCGACCTGGCCATGCTGCAAAAGAACACGGCCGAGGCCACCGGCTGGTTCGAGAAGGCCAGCGCGGTCAATGCGGGCGCTACCGCGCCATCCCTCAAGCTCGGCGCGCACTACCTGGCCACCGAGCAGGCGCCCAAGGCGCTGGCGCTGGCGCGCAAGCTCCAGACCGCGCATCCGACCGATGCCGGCGTGCTGGAACTGCTCGGCCAGTCGCAGGCCGCGAACAAGGACCTGAACGGCGCGCTCGACACCTACAGCAAGCTGGTCAACGTGCTGCCGAAGGCGCCCGGCGCCCAGCTACGCCTGGCCCAGGTGCAATTGGCGCTGAAGAATGAATCGGCGGCCGCCACCCACGTCAAGCGCGCCGTCGACCTCCAGCCCGACTTCGTGCCGGCACGCCTGATGCAGGTCGAACTGGCGCTGCGCGGCAAGCGTCCGGAGGAGGCGCTGGCGGCGGCGCGTGCGCTGCAGGCGGCGGCGCCCAAGGCGCCGGTCGGCCACGTCCTCGAAGGCGACGTGCTGATGTCGCAGAAAAAATTCGCCCAGGCCCAGCAGGCCTATGAAAAAGGCCGGTCGCTGGCGCCCTCGACGGAACTGACGGTCAAGGTAATGCAGGCCATGCAGGCTGGCGGCAAGAGCAAGGAAGCACTGGCGCGCGGCCAGGCGTGGTTGGCCACGCAGCCGGACGATGCACGGGTTGCGCTGATGGTGGCCGAACTCAACCTGGCTGCCAAGGACTACAAGGGCGCCATTGCCCAACTCGAGAACGCGCAGAAACGCGCGCCCGAGCATCCGCTGGTGCTGAACAACCTGGCCTGGGCCTACCAGCAGGTGAAGGACCCGCGTGCGCTGGCGACCGCCGAGAAGGCATACAAGCTGGCCAGCGACAGCCCGGGCGTGATGGACACCCTGGGCTGGGTGCTGGTAGAGCAAGGCGACACCGCACGCGGCCTGCCGCTGCTGCAGAAAGCCAGCAGCCAGGCGCCGAACTCGCTGGAGATCCGCTACCACCTGGCGCAGGCCCTGCACAAGAGCGGCGACAAGGCCGGCGCACGCCGCGAGCTCGACAAGGTGCTGGCGTCGGACACGCCGTTCGCCCAGGCCGACGAGGCGCGCGCACTGCTCAAATCGCTGTAAGCAGTGTGCTTCGCCGCGGAGCCTGGCGCGGCCCGCGGCGCACCCGCCTGTACCGCCGCCCGGCCTGTTGGCGAAGACGCGCCGGGGTCCGTCCATGGCCCCCGGCCTCATCCTATCGAACGCTGGATTTATTAATGTCGCGATAAGATAACGTTCTCCTAAATGAGGATGTTTATCGTGGACGACGATTCGTACGGAATCAGGCTTACCGATACGTCGGACGGTCGTAACACGGCCAGTATGCTGATCAACAGGATGTATGCCTGGCGCGGCTACGCCGGAAATCACCAGCCCAGCAGCGACCCCAACCGCATCACCCTGACCGCCACCGACAAGGGCGATGTGGTCGGCACGCTCAGCATCGGCATCGATTCCGAGGTCGGCCTGATGGCTGACGACATCTTCCAGGACGAACTCGACGCCCACCGCGCACGCGGCGCCAAGCTGTGCGAGTTCACCAAGTTCGCCTTCGATCCCTCGGTGCGCTCCAGGACGGCGCTGGCCAATGTGTTCCACCTGGCCGTGATCTACGCGCGCGACATGCATGGCTGCACCGACATCGTGATCGAGGTCAATCCGCGCCACCGCCGCTTCTACGAGCGCATGCTGGGTTTTCGCAAGGAAGGCGAACTCAAGGTCAATCCACGGGTCGACGCGCCGGCCTACCTGCTGCGCGTGAACCTGGCCTTCGTCACCGAGCAGATCGCCCGGTTCGGCGGCACCTGGGCCGCCGAAGGCGAGACCGAGGAGCGCTCGTTCTATCCGTTTTTCTTTTCCCCACGCGAAGAGCGTGGCATCATCAATCGCCTGTTGCGCATGGATGAATCGCACCCGGCATGATTGCTGCGACACCCGGCGCAAGGCCCGCTCTTTCAATTTTATCTCGACCCGTCAATGAGTAAACCGTTCAACTACGAACAAGCATTTTCACGCAATATCGGCTGGGTCACAGCGGCCGAACAGCAGCAATTGCGTGGCAAGCGCGTGGCCATCGCTGGCGGCGGCGGAGTGGGCGGCGTGCACCTGCTGACCCTGGCGCGGCTGGGCGTGACACGCTTTCATATCGCTGATTTCGATAGCTTTGACCTCGTTAACTTCAACCGCCAGGTAGGGGCCATGATGTCGACCGTCGGCCAGCCCAAGGCCGAGGTGCTGGCGCGCATGGCGCGCGACATCAATCCCGAGATCGACATCGCGATCTTCCCGGACGGCGTCCACAAGGACAATCTCGACGCCTTCCTCGCCGGCGTCGACCTGTATGTCGACGCGCTCGACTTTTTTGCCTTCGACGCCCGCCAGCAGACCTTCGCCGCCTGCGCCCGGCTTGGCATCCCGGCCACCACCGGCGCGCCTCTGGGCATGGGCACGGCCCTGCTTAATTTCATGCCTGGCAAGATGACTTTCGAGGAATATTTTGGCTGGGGCGATTTGCCGGAGCAGGAAAAAGCGATCCGCTTCGTGGTCGGTCTGGCCCCGGCTGGCCTGCACCGGCCTTACCTGATGGTGCCCGAATCGGTCAACCTCGCCGAACGCCGCGGTCCGTCGACTTTCATGGCCTGCCAGCTGTGCGCCGGGGTGTGCGCCACCGAAGCACTCAAGATCCTGTTACGACGCGGCGATGTGCTGGCTGCGCCCTGGGGTATGCAATTCGATGCCTATCGCAACACACTGAAACGCACCTGGCGGCCGGGCGGCAACCGCCATCCCATCCAGCGGCTGATGCTGGCGATCGGCCGCCGTCAGTTTGCACGCATGGCGCAGGGACGCTGAGCGACGGCGCATGGCGCAGGGGCGAGCGCCCATGAAAAAGCCACTGCCGGATCGCTCCGGCAGTGGCTTTTTACCTTGTGTAACGGCAGGCCTGCCTGGCAGGCCCGTCGTTCTTAGGCAGCCTTCTTGTTGCGGCGGCGTGCTGCGTACAGGCCCAGCATACCCAGGCCCAGCAGGCCGACCGATGCTGGCTCAGGCACTTCGCCTGGCGCGCTGAAGACGACGTCCAGCGAACCGTTGATGATCTGGGTGCCGGTTGGGTCGAAGTTATTCAGCTGGCCCGATTGGAACGACAGGGTGTAGAACGGGTTCGGTGCGATGAAGAAGTTCTTGCCTTGCTCGGTCAGGTTGAACGAGGTTTCCGAGCCGAAGCTGCCGCAGTTGATGCCATTGGATTGGCCGCAGGTGCTCAGGCTTGGATCCAGGGTACCCTGGCCCGACAGCGGATTGCCGGTGGCGATACGGATGTCATCGGCCGAGTTCGAGAACTGGAAAGCGCCGCTTCCGGTGGTTGGGGTGAACGACACGGCGCTATCTGCGTTGGTGTCCAGGAACATCGACAGATTGCCGGTGTTTTCTGTAAAGGTGAAGGTGGTCGCGGTGCCATTGCGGGTCACGGTGCCCGATGCGGTGTACACAGCGTACAGGCTGTAAGCGTTGTCCAGGCCGGTCACGTTGTTGCGCAGTGGGCTCTTGCCGTCATTTGCGACGAACTGGCCAGCTTGCCAGTACAGCGACACATTGAAGGTGTTATCGTCGTTGAAGGTCGCGACTTCGACATAGTTACCGGTGATTTTGTCAGCGGTAAAGTTCGAATAGTTGCCGGTAGGGTTCACGGTGAAATCACTGAACGTTGCCGCGCTGGCAACACCACCGAACATGGACGCTGCAGCGATTGAGCAAGCGATAATCGATTTCGAAACTGCTTTCATCTTGGATCTCCTGGTTGTAGGGTTCGTGCTAACGACCTCTATGTAAGCAACCATCGTGCCAGCTATCCAGTTTCGTTTTAAATCAATTACTTAGACCTATGTTTCGTAATAGAAATTACAACACTGTAAAAGATTCCGACAGTCGCATTTAAGAATTTCTCGTGCCACTGTCGGCCTCGTCCTACAGGGGTTTCCGCAGCACTACATTCCAGGTATTCCCGGAGGTAAACTCGCTGGCGATCTCGTATCCTGCTGCCAATACTTTGGCGCGCAGCTCTTCGACATGGAACGGGCTGTACAGGATGCCCTTGCGGATGCCCCAGTCGTTGATCTTCTGCGCCACCCAGCGCAGCGGCGCGAAACCGGATGGGTACAGCAGCACGTTGGCGGCCAGGGTCCCGCCTGGCCTCAGCACGCGCAGGATGTCGCGCAGGGCGCCGTCGACCGTCGGGAAGCAGTGGATCGAGTTGGCGATATTGGCGGTGTCGAAGTGGTTGTCGGCGAACGGCAGCTGGGCCGCGTCGGCATGCTGCACCTCGACCAGCGGATTGTTGCGAAAGCGCTGGCGGGCGCCGGCCAGCATCGAAGGCGCATAGTCGATACCGGTGACCTTGACTGGCGGCAGCTTGCGGCGGCGGCGCCAGTTCAGGACCATCTCGAGCAGGGTGCCGGTGCCGCAGGCCACTTCCAGGTGGTCGGGACCGAAATTGGGCCCGAAGAAGCGCATCTGGGTGCCGATGGTGCTGTTGTAGGCAAAGGTCAGGATAAAAAAGCCGCGCAAGTCGTACCACCATGGTTCGGATGAATAGGCTTCGGCGATTTCATCCCTGGTTTTACCGGTCGTCATGGAACTTCCCTCTTGGTCGAATGCTGTGGAGCGGAGAATATAGGTGCTTACTGATGAACGGGCAAGCCAAAGCGGCGAATGGCTTGCCATCCTGTTCACGCCGGCGGACGTGGAGTCAGCCCAGCTGGCGCAGGCGATTGATGATGCCAGCCTCTTCGCGTGGCGAGAAGAACCAGGGAAACAGCGAACGCTCGCCCACCGCCTTGTCCTGCATGCCGCCCCACTTCGCCACCTGCTCGGTGCCGACCGCGGTATCGACGCGCAGCAGCACCGCCGGGGCTTGCACCCGTGGATTGTCGCGCGCCTCGCATACGGTCTGGAAGCCGAGCATGGCTTCATAGAAGCGGCGGTGGCGCGGATTGACTTCGATGAAGATATCCTTGCAGTTGTTCAGGTCGCGCGCATAGATCAGGGCCACATGGAACAGCGAGGCCAGCACCGCCTTCGACTTGACCGCTGGATCGACTGCCAGCTTGGTGATCTCGCATACCCGGCCGTTGCTACGCCGGACGTCGATGCAGTCCTTAAACACCTGGTCGGCCAGCAGCCCGATCTCGGAATCCAGGCCCAGGCTCAGGGTGCCGAAGACCTGGCCGTGGTCGGACGCGGTCAGGGTAATCCGGTTGGGGTCGCTATGAACCTGGTGATTGCCGCTGTAGCCGCGCCAGGAATACATCTTACTGATGAGCATGCTGGCGGAATTGCGCTGCGCATCGATGTCGGCCGCACGGATACCGAATACACGCTCGTTGATGGCGACATCGATAATACTGGGTACGCTGGGAGCACCCGCGTCGTCAACGTCCTGACCGGCGCAGAAGAAGGCCGGCGCTATTGTCTCGATCATGGTCATTCTCCAGGCAGGCCCGGCGCGTCGTGCACCGGCGCAATTCCTGATCATCATAGCATCGATAATTACAATTTATCAATTGTATTAACGAGAAGTATTTGGTTTTTTGACATTCCCGATGCTGCTGCACTTCCGCGAAGATACCAGCTTAAGCGGGCTGCGCGGCGCGCGGACAAGAAAAATGGACGGTGGATGCGTACTGCGGCCGACGCCCTGGGCGCGACGGCGGCAGCGAGGCCTGGCGCCGGGGAGGCGCCAGGAAAAAAAGCCGGCCCGGGAAGGCCGGTCTGGAAGCTTAGAAGAAGCTTTCCGGGATTACCAGGACATCGCCCGGACGCATCATGACGTTGGCCGAGATATCGCCATCCTTGATCAGGTCATCGAGGCGCACCATCAGCTTTTCCTGCTTGCCGTCCACCGTGCGCACGATGCTGGCTTTATTGCCGGAAGCGAATTCAGTGACACCGCCGACCGCGATCAGCACATCCATCAGCGACATATCGCGACGGTACGGCAGCGCCTGCGGACGTGCGGCCTGGCCGATCACACGGATCTGCTCGTTGAAGTTGCCGACGAAGTTGGTCACGATCACGGTCACCACCGGCTGCTGGATGAACTGGGCCAGCGCACCCTCGATGTCGCGCGCCAGCTGGGTCGAGGTCTTGCCGGCGGCCGGCAGGTCTTCGACCAGCGGCGTCGTAATCTTGCCGTCCGGACGAACCGGCACCGCCATCGAGACTTCCGGATTGCGCCAGACGATGATGTTGACGCTGTCGCCCGGTCCAATCAGGTAGTCGGGGTTGATCGGCGCCAGCGCGGCGGTGCTCGGAGGCACCGGGGTAGAGCAGCCGGCCAGCACCAGCATGCAGGCGGCAGCGCCGGCTGCGACCAGGTTCTTCATCGTTTTCGTCATCATCGCGTTCATCCCTTTCGCGCTTCATGCCATCCCCGGTGGGATAGTGTTCAGCGTGAATCAAAAATTGTTATTTCGCCATCATGGCCCGCGCTATTGTAGCGCAGACCGACGCGGCGACAAGCCGTGCACAATTGAAATAATTGCGTGTTGTTATTCCACTCCCGCCGCACTCACACACCCGTGCTAGCGCTCCAGCAACTCCTGCACATGGCGCACTGGAATCGCATAAGTGATGCCGCTGGGGGCCGAGATGGCCGTCTCCTTCAAGCCCTTCACGAATACCATATTGATCACGCCGAGCACTGCCCCAGTGTCGGGATCGTACAGCGGCGAGCCGCTGTTGCCGGGATAAGCGGTGCCATCGAGCTGATAGATACTGAACGGGGTGCGCTGCAACTGGGCCAGCGCACGCGCATCGAGGCGGCGCGCATTGAGCGACGGCTGCATTACTGGTGTGATCGCCGCCAGCAGCGCGCGGTGGGTAGCTGGATGCAGGCCCAGCACCATGCCGAGCGGAAACCCGGTGAAGGCCAGCGCCTGGCCTTCGGCCGCTGCATCCGCCTTGCCCAGGCGCAGGGCCGGCAGCGGCGTGCCTTCCAGCCGCAGGTGCGCCAGGTCATGCTGGCGATCCAGGCCAACCAGGGTAGCGGCGCGAAAGCGCACGCCGGCGCCGTCCGGCAAGACCACGCCCAGTTGCTCCATGCGGGCGGCGTCGAGCTTGTCCGGCACGACGTGGGCGTTGGTGATCACGCTCAGGCCATCGCCAACCACGAAACCAGTGCCGCTGAACAGGATCGCCGGGCTGCGCGTCTGCAGCTGGGTGCCGATGCCCACGATCGAGGGTTTCACCGCCGCCACCGTCTGCGGCAGGGTCGCCGCCTGCAGCCCCGGGCCGATCCCGACCCACCATAGCAGCGCGGCGGCAGCCATCTGCTTTCCAAACACACGTCGCGTCATCAGAACATCACAATCTTCAGGTAGTTGTAACAGGGATGAGGCAATCGTACAGCCCCTTTCCTTTTTTAAACATTACAATAAGCTTCTTTGAATTTCAGCAACTATTTAAAGACGCATGCCGCGCCAGGGCAGCGATGTGGAACGCAGCAAGCTTGTCCGACCGTTTCGCGAAATACAACATGCACGCTTCCCAAATGTTTGCGATAATGCAACACAATCAATGCAAATGACAGGTCTGCTGCTTGCATTGTTCCAAGGATAGGTGTTGCAAAACCGATGGCATCGGTTACCAAGAATCGCCGGATTCCCTAACCCTCAATTGCAATTGCTTAGGGTACAAGCGATCATGCATATTGTTTATTTGTTGAGCCTGCAACTCAGGCCCTGACCGACGAGATCGACACGATGGCTGAAATCACGACCCAGATTCTTCACATACTTAAAGCCATCGGCAAGTACCGCTGGCATGCAGTCGTCATCACCTGGGTGGTGGCGCTGGCTGGCTGGGGGGTGGTCTACACCCTGCCCAACCAGTACGAGGCATCGGCGCGCGTCTACGTCGATACGCAGAGTATCCTCAAGCCCCTGCTGTCGGGCATGACCACCCTGCCCAATCTGAACCAGCAGGTCCAGTTCATGCGCCGCACCCTGCTCAGCCGTCCGAACGTGGAACGGGTAGCGCGTGAGCTCGACCTCGACTCCCGGACCCGTACGCCGAAGGAATTCGAGAAGCTGATCGACGACATGATCAGCAAGCTCAAGATGGCTGGCACCGGCCGCGAGAACATCTATACCATCAGCTATACCGGCATCAGCGCGCAGGAAAGCAAGGACGTGGTGCAGGCCTTCCTGACCATCTTCGTCGAGGGCAGCTTCGCCGGCAAGAAGCAGGATTCCGAAAAGGCTGTCCAGTTCATCGACGAGCAGATCCGCAGCTATGAAGAGCGCCTGGCCACGGCCGAGAACTCGCTCAAGGACTTCAAGATCAAGAACGTCGGCATGCTGCCGCGCGCCGGCGCCGACTACGGCGCGCGTCTGATGTCGGCGACCGAAGCGCTGAATCAGGCGCAGCTCGACCTGGCCGAGGCCGAACAGGCGCGCAATGCGATCCGCAGCCGGATGTCGGGCGACAGCAAGGGCGGCGCCAGCGCTCCGCTGATGCGCGACCCGGCGCTGGACGAGCGCATCGCCGCCGTCAACAAGAACCTGGACAGCCTGCGCACCCAGTACACCGAGCAGCACCCCGACATCGTCGCCAACGTCCGCCTGCTCGAGCAGCTGACGCAGCGTCGCGCCGACGCGGCCAAGAACGCCGTGCCGAGCGCGGACCCGGGCGCCAGCTACAGCCCCATGCTGCAGCAGCTGACCGTGCAGCTGTCCGACGCCGAGGCGCGCGTGGCCTCGCTGCGGGCGCGTGTGAACGAATTCAGCGGCCGCGTGGCGCGCCTGCGCGGCCAGAGCGAGCTGGTGCCCGAAGTCGAAGCCCAGCTGGCCCAGCTCAATCGCGACTATGAAATCAACCGCCAGAACTACCAGCGCCTGGTCGAGCGCCGCGAGTCGGCCAAGCTGTCGGGCGAGGTGTCCTCGGCCACCGACATGCTGACCTTCCGCGTGATCGATCCGCCGATCGCGCCGTCGGTTCCGACCGGCCCGAATCGCCTGCAACTGTTCTCGCTGGTATTCGTCGGCGCCCTGGCCGCCGGCCTGGCCAGCGCTTTGCTGCTGAGCCAATTGCGCCCCACCTTCCTCAGTCAAGCCACCTTGCGCGAAGCCACCGGCCTGCCGATCCTGGGCTCGGTGAGCATGAACTGGACTGCCGAGCAGACCGTGCTGCGCAAGCGGCGCCTGGTCGCCCTTGCCGCCTCGGTGCTGCTGTTGATATGCGCTTATGGCGCCGGCGTTGCCGCCATCCTGATCCGCCCTACGATGTAAGGCCGGACGGCCTACAAGGAGTAAATGTGAGCATTATCGAAAAAGCCGCCAGCCGCATCGACCAGCAGCGCCAGCACGCCGCATCCACCACCCCGATCGTGCCGGCCGAACCGCCGCTGGTCGAGGCGCCCGCTGCCGTGCTGGTGGACCTGCCGCCAGCCGCCCTCGACCCGGCCCTGGACCCCAGCGCCGCGGCGGCGCAGGCAGGCGCGCCAGCCAGCGCGCGCACCCGCCGCGTCGAGCTCGACCTGGGACGCATGCGTGAACTGGGCATGGTCACTGCCGCCGGCGGGCGCACCAACCTGCTCGAGGAATTCCGCATCATCAAGCGCCCGCTGCTCAAGCGCGCCTTCGCGGAGCGCGGTCCGAAGGACAATCCGGCCAACCTGATCATGATCACCAGCTCGCTGCCGGGTGAGGGCAAGACCTATTGCGCGATCAACCTGGCAATGAGCATCGCCATGGAGCTCGACCATACCGTGCTGCTGGTCGACGCCGACGTGGCTCGGCCATCGGTGCTGCGCACGCTCGGCTTGCCGGCCCAGCGCGGCCTGATGGACATCCTGGTCGACGACGCGCTCGAACTGCCGGACGTGATCCTGCGCACCAACGTCGACACCCTGGCCCTGCTACCGGCCGGTACCAGCTCGACCAGCGCCACCGAGCTGCTGGCCAGCTCGACGATGGCCGCGATGCTGACCGAACTGGCCAACCGCTACCCCGACCGCATCATCATCTTCGATTCGCCGCCGCTGATGCTCACCACCGAAGCGCGGGTGCTGGCCAGCCACATGGGCCAGATCGTGGTAGTGGTGGAAGCCCAGACCACGACCCAGCATGCGGTCAAGGAATCGCTGCAGCAGCTGGAAGGCATGAGCAACGTCAACCTCATCTATAACAAGACCAGGGATATCCCCGGCATCGAAGAAACGTATGACTATCACTACGGCTAAACAGCCTGTCGTCATCCGCTCGCGGCGCATGCCGGGATGCCGGATCCCGGTCCTGACTCCGCTGGCGGCGGCAGCGCTGCTGCTGGCCGCCCTGCCTGCCCATGCAGACTGGCGCGTGACCCCGACCCTGCGGGTTGCCGAAACCTGGACCGACAACGTCAACCTGACCGACGACGAGCTGGCGCACAGCGACCTGATCACGCAGATCTCGCCCGGTTTCAAGCTCAGCAACCAGACCCGGCGCCTGACGGTGAACGCCAGCGCCCAGCTGCACACCTTCGCCTACCTGCACGACAGCGACAAGCGTAACCGCGACGGTTCCTTCGCTGAAGACAACGGCGGCGTGTCGAGCGTCCAGCGCAGCTACCGCGCCAACCTGCGCGGCGAGCTGGCGCAAGACCTGCTGTTCCTCGACGCCACTGCCTCGCGCGGCCAGCAGAATATCTCGGCCTTCGGTCCACGCATCACCAACGACCAATATTCGAACGCCAACCGCACCGATATCGATACCTGGAGCATCAGCCCCTACCTGGTGCGCAACTTCGGCAGCACCGCCGCGGGCCAGCTGCGCTTCACGCGCGACTCGGTCGGCGGCGGCGACAATATCGGCTTTCGCCGCACCGGCGGCAATACCTGGCTGGCCACGCTGGTCAACGGTCCCGCCTTCCGCACCGTCGGCTGGGGCATCACCTACACCAAGCAGGACCTGAACGGCGGGCGCTATGGCGACTCCTCCAGCGAAATGCTGGCCACCAACCTGCGCTACATGGTCAACGGCCGCTTCTCGCTGCTGGCCAACGCCGGCTACGACCGCTACGACTTCGAAGGACTGGGCGGCGGCGAGCAAGGCGCCAACTGGTCGCTCGGCTTCGCCTGGACCCCGTCCGCGCGCACTAGCCTGCAGGCCACCGCCGGCCGCCACTTCTATGGCAATACCGGCACCCTGATGGCCCTGCACCGCAGCCGCCACACCAGCTGGAACGTGAGCTACAACGACACGATCACGACCTCGCGCCAGCAGTTCATGCTGCCGTCGACGGTCGATACCGCCGGCCTGCTCGACCGCATGTTCTCGACCGCCTACCCGGATCCGGTCGAACGCGCGCGCATCGTCGAGGCCTATATCGACCAGAACGGCCTGCCGCCGTCGCTGTCGGACAGCATCAACTACCTGAGCAACCGTTTCATGCGCCAGAAACGGCTGCAGGCATCGGTGGTGTACCGCAAGGGCCGCAGCAGCGCCACCCTGTCGGCCCATGCCAGTGACCGCAACGCGATCTCGGACCAGCAGAGCGACAGCCCGCTGCTGGGCAGCCAGCAGGGCCGCTACAGCGACAGCGTGCGCCAGCATGGCTTCGAAGCCAACTACACTTACCGGCTGAACTCGCGCTCCAACCTGACCGCGCGCTACGACATCGACGAAAGCGAGTCGCGCGACCGCGGCTACAGCAACACCCAGCGGGTGTTCCAGCTCGGCCTGTCGCGCCGGTTCGGCGAAACCATCGGATCGATCGACCTGCGCCGTCGCAGCGGCGACCGCTTCAACGCCGGCACCTACACCGAGAATGCCATTTCGGCCAGCCTGTTCAAGACGTTTTAAGCGTAATCGACCATACGGGAACACGATGTACGAATCCTATTACGGCCTGTCGGCCAAGCCCTTCCAGCTCCGCCCTGATCCGCACTTCTTCTTCGGTTCCAAGGGCCACAAGCGCGCCATGGCCTACCTCGAGTACGGCCTGTCGCAGGGAGAAGGCTTCATCGTCATCACGGGCGAGGTCGGCGCCGGCAAGACCACGCTGGTGCGCAACCTGCTCAACCGCCTCCCGCTCGACCAGATCGTCGCGGCGCACATCGTCAACACCAGCCTCGATCCGGAAGACACGCTGCGCATGGTGGTCTCGGCGTTCGGGCTGCCGTACGAAGGCGCCAGCAAGGCCGAGCTGCTCAATCGCCTGGAGCAGTTCCTGCGCAGCGTCGACCGCCAGGGCAAGCGCGCCCTGCTCGTGATCGACGAAGCCCAGAACCTGAACGCGCGCACGGTCGAAGAGCTGCGCATGCTGTCGAACTTCCAGACCGACGACCGCTCGCTGCTGCAGACCTTCCTGCTCGGCCAGCCCGAGTTCCGCGCCACCCTGCACAGCCCCACCATGCAGCAGCTGCGCCAGCGCGTGATCGCCAGCTACCACCTGGGGCCGATGGACGCGCAGGAAACCCGCGCCTATGTCGAGCACCGCCTGGCCACGGTCGGCTGGAAGGGCGATCCGTCGTTCGACGACGCCGCCCACGCCGCAATCTTCGCCTACAGCGGCGGCATCCCGCGCAAGACCAATACGCTGATGGACCGCGTGCTGCTGATGGGCTACCTCGAAGAACTGCATGGCTTCGGCGGCGCCCATATCGAGGAAGTCGTGCGCGACATCTCGGACGAGTTCCAGGCGCCGGACGACATGGGCGAACCGGAACCGGCCGCGGCGCGCGCCGGCCAGCATGATCTTCAGCATGGCGAACGGCGCGGCACCAGCGTCGAGCAGCTCGACGAACGCATGATGCGCCTCGAGAAATCGATCGTCTCGGTGCTGTCGATCCTGAAAAAGATCGCTGCCACGCCACCCGGCGCGGCGCAGCGCCACACCGACAACCAGGAATAACTTCCCAGGAAAGAACCAGGCATGAAAATGACCGCTCCCGCCGCCCGGCCGCGTCCCGCGCCTGGCGAAAAAATCAGCAATGCGATGACCTGCGACGTCGAGGACTACTTCCAGGTCTCGGCCTTCGCCCCCTATATCGACCGCGCCAGCTGGCCGACCCGCGAATGCCGCGTCGAAGCCAATATGGAACGCATCCTGGCCTTGTACGAGCGCCATGGCGTGCGCGCGACCTTCTTCACCCTGGGCTGGATCGCCGAGCGCTATCCCGCCATGGTGCGTCGCATCGTCGCCGCCGGCCACGAACTGGCCAGCCACGGCTACGGCCACCTGCGCGCCTCGGACCAGAGCCGCGCCGAATTCGACAACGACATCCGCTCCTCCAAAGCCCTGCTGGAAGACATCGGCGGCCAGGCCGTGGTGGGCTACCGCGCGCCGAGCTTCTCGATCGGCCACGCCAACCTGTGGGCGCTCGACGCACTGCACGAAGCCGGCTACAAGTACAGCTCGAGCATCTACCCGATCGCCCACGACCACTACGGCATGCCGGACGCGCCGCGCTTCGCCTTCTATCCGAACGGCCCGGACGGGCTGCTGGAAGTGCCGATCACCACGGTCAAGCTGGCGGGCCGCAACCTGCCGGCCGGCGGCGGCGGCTATTTCCGCCTGCTGCCCTACGCCCTGTCGCGCTGGATGATGGAAAAAGTCAACCGCGAGGACGGCGAACCGGCCCTGTTCTACTTCCACCCGTGGGAAGTCGATCCTGGCCAGCCGCGTCCCGAAGGCCTGGGCGCCAAGGCGCGCTTCCGCCACTACGTCAACATCGACCGCATGGAGCGGCGCCTGGAACAGCTGGCGCGCGACTTCAAGTGGGACCGCATGGACCGCATCTTCCTGGACAAGCCATGAACTCGATCATCGAAGCGGCGCAGGCCAAGCGCGCCATGCCCGCCGCCGCCGCCGGCGCCCAGACCCTGCGCCTGATGCAGGCGCAGGATTGCGCGCGCTGGGACGCTTTTGTCCGCGCCTGCCCGACTGCCACCTTCTTCCACCTGTCGGGCTGGCAGAAAGTCATCGAGCAGTCGTTCGGCATCAAGACCTGGTTCTATTACGTGGAGCAGGACGGCCAGATCCAGGGCGTGCTGCCGTTGGCCGAGATCAAGAGCCGCCTGTTCGGCCACGCGCTGGGCGCGATGCCGTTCTGCGTGTACGGCGGCGTGGCCGCGGTCGACGACGGCGCGCGCCTGCTGCTCGACGAAGCCGCCGACCTGCTTGCGAAGCAGCTGGGCGTGGGCCACCTGGAATACCGCGGCATGCACCGCGCCCATCCGGGCGACGCCTCCTGGCATACCAAGGAACTGTACGTCACCTTCCGCAAGGAGATCACGGGCGACGACGAGACCAATATGAACGCCATCCCGCGCAAGCAGCGCGCGATGGTGCGCAAGGGGATCAAGCTGGGCCTGAAAGGCGTGGTCGAGGACAATGTCGACCGCATGTTCGAGGCCTATGCCACCAGCGTGCTGCGCCTGGGCACCCCGGTGTTCCCGAAAAAATACTTCGCCCTGCTGCAGCAGACTTTCGGCGACGAGTGCGAGGTGCGCACCATCCTGACCGAAGACGACCGCCTGGTGGGTTCGGTGCTGTCGTTCTACTGGCGCGACGAGGTCGTGCCCTACTACGGCGGCGGCACCGACCTGGCGCGCAGCGTGGCCGGCAACGACTTCATGTACTGGAACCTGATGCAGGCCGCAGCCGCGCGCGGCTGCCGCATTTTCGACTTCGGCCGCAGCAAGCTCGGTACCGGCGCCTACGACTTCAAGAAGAACTGGGGCTTCGAGGCCCAGCCGCTGCCGTATGAATACAAGCTGTACGCATCGACCGCGCTGCCGGACAATAATCCGCTGAACCCGAAGTACCAGCTGTTCATCAAGATGTGGAAGAAGCTGCCGCTGCCGGTGGCGAACTTCCTCGGTCCCTACATCGTGCGCAACCTGGGGTAATGCCGTGCAAGACCTGCTGCTGCTGATCCACCGCATCCCCTACCCGCCCAACAAGGGCGACAAGATCCGCTCGTACAACCTGCTCAAGCACCTGGCGCGCGACTACCGGGTGCACCTGGCGACGTTCGTCGACGACGCCGACGACTGGCAGCACGTGCCCAAGGTCGAGGCGATGTGCGCCAGCAGCTATTTCGCGGCCCTCAATCCCTTGCTGGCGCGCGTGCGCAGCCTGGGCGCGCTGGTCAAGAACCGCTCGCTGTCGCTGGACTACTACCAGGATGCCGGCATGGCGCGCTGGGTCGAGCAGACCGTGGCCGCGCACGGCATCAAGCGGGTGATGGTGTTCTCGTCGCCGATGGCGCAATACGTCGATGGCGTCCACGACGCGCGCCGCGTGATCGACTTCTGCGACGTCGACTCCGACAAATGGCGCCAGTACGCCGACAAGAAATCCTGGCCCATGAGCTGGCTGTACCGCCACGAGGCGCGCCAGCTGCTGCGCTACGAGCGGCAAGTGGCCAGCCAGTACGACGCCTCGCTGTTCGTCTCCAAGCCCGAGGCCGACCTGTTCCGCCAGCTGGCGCCCGAGAGCGTGGCGCGCATCGGCCACTTCAGCAACGGCGTCGACACCGATTACTTCTCGCCCGCGCACGACCTGGCCAGCCCGTTCGCGGCGGGCGAGAAAGCGCTGGTGTTCACCGGCGCCATGGACTACTGGCCCAACGTCGACGCCGTGCAGTGGTTCTGCGACGACGTGTTCCCGGCCCTGAGCGCGCGGGATCCGGCGCTGCGCTTCTACATCGTCGGCTCGCGCCCGAACCCGCAGGTGCAGGCCCTGGGCCAGCTGCCCGGCGTGACCGTGACCGGCACCGTGCCCGACGTGCGTCCCTACATCCGCCACGCCACGCTGGCGGTGGCGCCGCTGCGCATCGCGCGCGGCATCCAGAACAAGGTGCTCGAGGCGATGGCCATGGGCACGCCGACCGTGGTCTCGCCGCAGGCGCTGGAAGGCATCGACGCGGTGCCCGACCAGGAGCTGGCGGTGGCCGACGGCGCCCCGGCCTGGATCGCGGCCCTGGAGGCCCTGCTGGCGCGCAGCAACCAAGACATGGGCCGCGCCGCACGGGCGCGGGTCGAACATCATTACAGCTGGCCGAGCAACCTGGCCTGCATCGAGGAGCGACTGGAATGCTCGTGAACCCACCCAAGGACCTGGCCGGCGCCACGCCGCACGCCACTGCCGCCCCGCTCGCGCCCTCGAGCGCGATGCTGATCGCGCTGGCGCTGCTGGCGCCGTTCTTCCTCTACCTCGGCACCGCCGGCTCGCTGGTCGCGATCTGGAACAGTTCCGAAACCTTCGCCCACGGCTACGCCATCCTGCCGATCAGCCTGTGGCTGATCTGGCGCCGCCGCGCCGTCTTCAATGCGATCCCGGCGCGGCCCTGGGCCCCGGCCCTGCTGCTGCTTGCCGTGCTGGGCGCCGGCTGGCTGCTGGCGCGCATGGGCGAGGTGCAGGTGGTGATGCAGTACGCCTTCGTGTCGATGTTCCCGGTGATCGCGCTGGCCATGCTGGGCCCGCGCCTGGCCGGTGCGCTCGCGTTTCCCCTCCTGTTCCTGCTGCTGGCCGTGCCGTTCGGCGAAGTCTTCGTCGGCCCGCTCATCAACCTCACCGCCGACTTCACCGTGTGGGCGGTGCAGGCCACCGGCATCCCGGTGCTGCGCAACGGCACCCGCTTCGAACTGCCGACCGGTTCCTGGTCGGTGGTGGAAGCCTGCAGCGGCGTGCGCTATCTGATTTCCTCGTTCACGCTGGGCTGCCTGTACGCCTACCTGACCTACCGCTCGACGACGAAGCGCCTGCTGTTCGTGGTGGTGTCGATCATCGTGCCGATCATCGCCAACGGCTTGCGCGCCTACATGATCGTGATGATCGGCCACCTGTCGGGCATGGAACTGGCCACCGGCGTCGACCACCTGATCTATGGCTGGGTGTTCTTCGGCCTGGTCATGCTGCTGATGTTCTGGGTCGGCAGCTTCTGGCGCGACGACGATGAATTGCCGGCTGCCCCGGCGGGCGTCCCGTCGATGCCAGCCAGCCCGGGGTTGGCGTCGGCTCCGGCTGCGGCCTCGACCCGCAACATGGCGGCCATGTGCGCCGCCGTGGTGGCGCTCACCGCCCTGTGGCCGGGCTTCGCGCGCTACAACGACGCCGCCAACCTCAATCCGCAACCGGTCCAGCTGTCCACGGTGGCGGTGGGCTGGCCGCAGGTGGCGCCGTTCTCCGACTGGACCCCGCGCTGGGTCAACCCGGATGCCAGCTACCGCGCCACCTTCCGCAACAGCGAGACCATGCCGCCGGTCGCGCTCGACGTCATGTATTACCGTAACCAGCGCAACGGCAAGGCCCTGATCAGCTCCGTCAACACCCTGGCCACCTCGGACGACGCCTGGCATGCGGTCGGCGGCGCGATGCGCAGCGAAACCCTGGATGGCCAGCCGCTGACCCTGCGCGAGACGCGCCTGAACGGCCCGACCGGCCAGATCCTGGTGTGGCAGTGGATGTCGATCGATGGCCAGCTGACCGCCAACAACTACGTCGGCAAGCTGCTGCAGGCCCAGGCCAAGTTGCGCTTCCGCGGCGATGACGGCGCCGTGGTGCTGCTGTCGGCGCCGGTGCGCGACAATCCGGAAGCCGCGCGCGCCGCCCTGCGCGCCTTCATGGCGGGCCAGGGCCAGGCGGTCAACCGTGCGCTGGAACATGCGCGCACCCATTGACAGGCGGCGCGATGCATAGCGAACTGTCGGTCCTGACTGCCCAGCGGCCGCTGGTCGTGCACCTGGTCTATTCGCTCGACGTGGGTGGACTGGAGACGCTGCTGGTCGACTGCATCAACCGCCTGCCGCCGGAGAAATACCGGCATGCGGTGGTCTGCCTGACCCGCTACTCGGATTTCGCCGCGCGCATCACCCAGCCCGGGGTCGAGCTGTTCGCCCTGAACAAACCGCCCGGCAACGGCCTGCAAGTGCACCGCGACTTCTGGAAGCTGATGCGGCGCCTGCGTCCGGCTGTGCTGCACACCTACAACCTGGCGGCGATGGAGTTCTGCTTCACCGCGGCCGCGGCCGGGGTGCCGGTGCGGATCCATGCCGAGCATGGCCGCGACGCATCCGATCCGCAAGGCCTGAACAGGAAGCACAACTTCCTGCGCCGCCGCCTGGCGCCGTTCATCGACCGCTATATCGCGGTATCCGATGACCTGCAGCGCTGGCTGGACGAGGTGGTCGGGATTCCGGCCGCGAAGAACCACTTGATCAAGAACGGCGTCGACACCGCGCGCTTCAAGCCGCGCGCGGATGCGCTCACCGCCGCCCCATGGGCGCCGGACGACATCGTGATCGGCGCCGTGGCGCGGGTGCAGGACGTCAAGAACCACCGCAGCCTGGTGGCCGCCTTCGCGCTGCTGCGCGAGCGCCTGCCTGCACTGCGTTCGCGCCTGCGCCTGTCGATCGTCGGCGACGGCCCGCTGCTGGGCGCGATCCGGGAACAGGTGGCCGAGGCCAAGCTGCAGGATGCGGTCTGGCTGCCCGGCGCGCGCGCCGACGTGGCCGAGCTGCTGCACGGCTTCGACGTGTTCGCCCTGCCCTCGCTGGCCGAGGGCACGCCGGTGTCGCTGCTCGAAGCGATGGCCTGCGGCCTGCCGTCGGTGTGTTCCAACGTCGGCGGCATCCCGGAAGTGGTCACCGATGGCGTGCATGGCCTCCTGGCGCCGGTCGACACGCAAGCGCTGGCCGGCGCGCTGGCGCGCTACGTGCAGGACCCGGCGCTGATGGCGCGCCACGGCGCCGCCGCGCGCGCGCGCATCGAAGAAAAATACAGCATGGACGCCATGCTGCGCGCCTATATGGCGCTGTACGATGGCCTGGTCGCGCGCAAGGCGCCGGCCCGGCTGCTGCAGCAACCGTTGAATACCCAATCACCTACATCAAGCAGGAAGTGAACGAGCATGTGCGGAATCGTCGGCATTTTTGATACCCAGGGAACTCGCGAGATCGACCGCGCGGCGCTGGGCCGCATGAACGAGAGCCAGCACCACCGCGGCCCGGACGAAGGCGAGCTGTATCTGGAAACGGCGCTCGGCATGGGCCACCGCCGGCTGTCGGTGATCGACCTGGCCAGCGGCCAGCAGCCGATCCAGAGCGCCGCCGGCGACGTGGTGATGGTGTTCAATGGCGAGATCTACAACTACCGCGCGCTGCGCGACGAGCTGACGGCGCTCGGCTTCGCCTTCCGCACGAAATCGGACACCGAGGTGCTGCTGCATGCCTACCAGGCCTGGGGCCAGGACTGCCTGCAGCGCCTGCGCGGCATGTTCGCCTTCGCCGTCTGGGACCGCAAGAAGCAGACGCTGTTCCTGGCGCGCGACCACCTGGGCGTCAAGCCGATGTTCTACGCGCTGCTGCCGAACGGCCTGTTCGTGTTCGGCTCGGAACTGAAATCGATCATGACCCACCCCGAACTGTCGCGCAAGCTCAACCCGCGCGCGGTCGAGGACTACTTCGCCTTCGGCTACGTGCCGGAACCGAACACCATCTTCCACGGCGCCTACAAGCTGGCGCCGGGATTCTGCATCACGCTCAAGGCGGGCGACACGGTGATCAAGCCCGAGCAGTACTGGGACATTCCGTTCCAGCGCGCGGCGCAGCGCCCGATGCAGGAGATCGAACAGGAACTCACCGCGCGCCTGCAAGAGTGCGTGCAGAGCCAGATGGTGGCCGACGTACCGCTGGGCGCCTTCCTGTCGGGCGGCGTCGATTCGAGCGCCGTGGTGGCCATGATGGCGCAGCAGAATCCCGACTCGGTCGTGACCTGCTCGATCGGCTTCGACGACCCCGAGTACGACGAGTCGAAGTACGCGAACGAAGTCGCGACCCGCTACCGCACCGAACACCACGCCCAGATCGTGGACAAGGACGACTACGGCCTGATCGACACCCTGGGCCGGCTGTACGACGAACCGTATGCCGACAGTTCGGCGATCCCGACCTACCGCGTGTGCCAGCTGGCGCGCAAGCACGTCACGGTGTCGCTGTCGGGCGACGGCGGCGACGAGAGCTTCGCAGGCTACCGCCGCTACCGCTTCGCGATGGCCGAACAGCGCGTGCGCGACAAGGTGCCGGCCGGCCTGCGCAAGCCGGTGTTCGGCACCCTCGGCCGCCTGTATCCGAAGGCCGACTGGGCGCCGCGCATGTTCCGCGCCAAGACCACCTTCGAGGCGCTGGCGCGCGACACGGTCGAGGGCTACTTCCACGGCGTGTCGAAGATGCCGGACCGGATCCGGGCCCAGTTGTTCTCGGAGTCGTTCAAGCGCGAGCTGCAGGGCTATGAGGCAATCCAGGTGTTCCACCAGCACGCGGCCAACTCGCCGACCGACGATCCGCTGTCGCTGATCCAGTACCTCGACTTCAAGACCTGGCTGCCGGGCGACATCCTGACCAAGGTCGACCGCGCCAGCATGGCGCACTCGCTCGAGGTGCGGGTGCCGCTGCTGGACCATACCTTCGTCGAATGGGCTTCGAGCCTGCCGCCCGACATCAAGCTGGGCGGCGGCGAAGGCAAGTACATCTTCAAGAAGTCGCTCGAGCCCTTCCTGTCGCACGACGTGCTGTACCGCTCCAAGAAGGGCTTCTCGATCCCGCTGGCGGCCTGGCTGCGCGGCCCGCTGCGCGACAAGCTGCGCGCGGCGGCGCTGTCGCCGCAGCTGCTCGACACCGGCATGTTCAACGAGCGCTTCCTGCGCGAGATGGTCGAGCAGCACATCGCCGGCAGCAAGGACTACAGCACCCCGCTGTGGTCGGTGCTGATGTTCGAGACCTTCCTGCGGGTCAGCGCCAACGCATGAAAAAAAACCCGGGGCCTGGGCCCCGGGTTCGTCGCCGACTGCCAAGGGCTCAGCCCTGGCGCGCGCCGCGCGTCAGGCGGTTCAGATACCACTGGGCCATCGAGACGTAGCGCTTGCGCCACTGGCGCAACCAGACCTTGGGCGGCTTGATCGGATGCCACAGCAGATCCCTCTCGCGCCCCGGGCGCAGGCGGATATTGAGCGTGCCGAAACTGCCGTTTTTGGCGAAGCCGTCGTTGGCCACGCCGGTGTAGCGTTGGTTGCGGTCCTCCTCGGCCACGAACTCGCCGTCGCCGCCGAAGTCGACCACGCGCATGCCGCCATGCTTGAGGATCGTGGCCCAGGCATTCTCACTGTGGGCGGTCCAGCCGGCGCGGTAATAACTGTCGATAAGGTCGAGCGCGGCGCCGCTGATGCGGAAGAAGGTCAGGAACACCAGCCAGCTGTCGGCCGGCTTGAGGTCCATGCCGGGCGCGCGCAGCATCGCGGAATACGTCCATTCCTCTTCTCCGCGCGCCAGGTGGGCGGCCAGAAGGTCGCCCTCGCGCCCGGCCAGTCCGGCGAACAGCTGATACAGCTCACCCGAATAATCGACGTCGTCCTCGACCACCCAGTACTCGGCAAATTGCGGATGCGCGCGCCGGAACAGCAGCGGCGGGAGGTCGCAGTTGCCGGGGATGAGCTTGAACGGACGCGCGGCGCCCTTGGCCGGATAGCCGAGGGTGTCGATGGCGTCCGGACCATACACGTGGTGTTCGATCTCGACGCCGTCGAGCATCACCTTGCGCACCTCGGTCCTGGCATTCGGCGTGTACGAGATTGCGGCGAAACGGCATTGCGCCCCCAGGCGCAGGAAGGCAGCGCGAAAACGCAGCAGGCGCTTCTTCATGGCGGCTGGATCGGTGGTCTGGAACAACAGAATCTGTGGCAGGTCGGTCATGCGTTCTCCCGCCTCACGCGCGCGTCGGCGCCCAGTCGCGGTACCAGGCCCAGAAGTTGGCCAGGCCGGTGGCCAGCGGCGTGGTCGGCGCGAAGTCGACCCAGGCCTTGAGCTTGTCGATCGAGGCGTGCGTCGCCGGCACGTCGCCCGGCTGCATTGGCAGGAATTCCTTGCGCGCCTCGATCCCGATCGCGCCTTCCAGCGTCTGGATGAAGTCCAGCACCCGCACCGGATTGTGGTTGCCGATGTTGAACACGGTGTGCGCGGCGCGCGTTTCCATGGCCGGCGTCGGCTTGAACAGCAGCCGCACCACGCCTTCGACGATGTCGTCGATGTAGGTGAAGTCGCGCGTCAGCAGGCCTTCGGCAAACACCGGAATCGTGGCGCCGCGCGCCATCTTCTCGGCGAAGCTGAAATAGGCCATGTCCGGACGGCCCCAAGGACCGTAGACCGTGAAGAAGCGCAGGCCGGTGGCCGGCAGCTTGAACAGGTGGCTGTAGGAGTGCGCCATCAACTCGTTCGACTTCTTGGTGGCGGCGTACAGCGACACCGGAGCGTCGACCTGGTCATCCTCGCTGAACGGCACCTTGGCATTGGCCCCGTAGACGCTGCTGCTGCTGGCGTACAGCAGGTGTTCGATCCCCCCGTGGCGGCAGGCTTCGAGGATGTTGCCGAAAGCGACCAGGTTCGACTGCACGTAGGCGGCCGGGTTCTCGAGCGAGTAGCGCACCCCGGCCTGGGCCGCCAGGTGCACCACCAGGGTCGGCCGCTCGCGCTCGAACAGCGCCGTGACCTGGGCCGCGTCGCTCAGTTCCACCGTGTGGCAGGGCACGCCGGCCGGCGCCAGGAGCGCCGCCACCCGGTCGTGCTTCAGGCGCGGATCGTAGTAGTCGTTGAAGTTGTCGCAGCCGACCACCTGGTGGCCCATGGCCGCCAGGCGCGCCGCCACGAAGCTGCCGACGAAGCCGGCGGCCCCCGTGACCAGGATACGGTGGGTGCCCGTGATCATCAGGCGGCCTTCCGGCTGACGCGGCCGATACCTTCGTAGGCCAGGCCGGCTTCGGCGACTTCGGCCGGCTCATAGATGTTGCGCCCGTCGAAAATCGCCTTGCCGCGCAGGGTCTGCGCCAGGTGGCGGAAGTCCGGCGCGCGGAACTCCTTCCATTCGGTGACCAGGACCAGCACGTCCGCGTTGTCGACTGCGGCAGTGGCTGAACTGCAGATGGTCAGCATTTCCTGTACGTGGGCGGCGCCGTGGTCGCGTTCCAGTACACGTACCGCTTCGCTGCTGGCCACCGGATCGTAGGCGCGTACGCGGCAGCCGGCGGCGAACAGTTCCTTCAGCAGGATCAGGCTCGGGGCTTCGCGCATGTCATCGGTGTTCGGCTTGAACGACAGGCCCCACAATGCAATCGTCTTGCCGTTGAGCTGCTCGACGCCGCCGTAGAACCGGCACAGCTTCTTGAACAGGACGTTCTTCTGGTTGTCGTTGACGCGCTCGGTCGCTTCCAGGATGTGCAGGGTCTGCTCGTGGTCGGCGCCGGTCTTGACCAGGGCTTTCACGTCCTTCGGGAAGCACGAGCCGCCATAGCCCATGCCGGCGTACAGGAATTGCGAGCCGATGCGCGGGTCCAGGCCCATGCCGTGGCGCACCGACTCGATGTCGGCGCCGAGCACCTCGGCCAAATTGGCCAGCTCGTTCATGAAGCTGATGCGCGTCGCCAGCATGGCGTTTGCCGCATACTTGGTCAGTTCGGCGCTGCGCACGTCCATTTCAACCAGCTTTTCATGGTTGCGGCTGAACGGCGCGTACAGCTGGCGCATCAGGCGCGTGGCGCTGACGTCGTCGCTGCCGACCACGATGCGGTCGGGACGCATGAAGTCGTCGATCGCCGCGCCTTCCTTCAGGAATTCGGGATTGCTGACCACCGAGAAGGCGACCTTGCTGCCGCGCTTGTCGAGTTCGCCCTGGATGGCGGCGCGCACTTTGTCGGCGGTGCCGACCGGCACGGTCGACTTGTCGACCACCACCACCGGGGTTTCGATGCGCTGGCCGATCGAGCGGGCTGCGGCCAGGATGTGGGTCAGGTCGGCACTGCCGTCTTCGTCCGGCGGAGTCCCGACCGCCAGGAACACGCATTCGGCGTGGGCCATGGCCTCGTCGTAGCTGGTCGAGAACAGCAGGCGGCCGGCAGCGGCATTGCGCTCGACCATGGTGTCGAGGCCTGGTTCGTGGATCGGGATGACGCCATTCTTGAGCATGGCGATTTTTTCGTCGTTGACGTCCAGGCACAATACCGTGTTGCCGACGTCGGCGAAGCATGCGCCCGAAACCAGGCCGACATAACCGGTGCCGATGATAGTGATCTTCATGATTTCTCTGGGAGGTGGATTAACTGAACGAAAGAAACCGGTGAAAGCGCACGTCGTGCGCGCCGTTTTTTCTTGTGCCGGGTGTTGCTTCAGCTCGTGCCAATAAGGTGTAGCAGTGCTGATTAGAACTTGAATTATAGTATCATGCTTGTCAAAAATTTATGCGTCTGGCGTCAATCGTGCTGCCCCCCGGAAAATTTTTTCCGCATAATGGCGGCATTGCTTTTTAACAAACACCGATCCCGGCGCCAGCGCTCCCCGGCCTGCCTTGGAAACTTGCCATCACTATGAAACCATCCAGTTCAAGCACTCCGAGGCGGCCCGGTCATGCGTGACATCATCCTGCTGGCCGCCTTCGTGGCGATCATTCCCTACATCTTCAAGCGCCCGGTGGTCGGCGCCATGGCCTATGCCGTGGTCAGCCTGATGAATCCCCACCGCCTGAGCTACGGGTTCACGCAGAACTTCGCATTCGCGATGTACCTGTCGATCATTACCCTGGTAGCGGTCATGGTCTCGCGCGAACCGAAGAAGATCCCGATGTCGCCACTGGTGATAATGCTGGCGCTGTTTTTCGGCTGGATGACGGTCACCACCATCTTCGCCCAGGTACCTGCCGCGGCCTGGCAGGACTGGGACCGCTTCAGCAAGATCATCCTGATGGTCTTCATCACCATCCTGACCGTGCGCACCCGCAAGGATGCCCAGATGCTGGCCATCGTGGTGGCGGTTTCGATCGGCTTCTGGGGCGTCAAGAGCGGCATCTTCGTCATTTTCAGCGGTGGCGGCGAAGGCATGCTCGGCCCGCGCGCGAGTTTCATCAGCGACAACAACACGCTGGCGCTGGCGCTGGTGACAATCACGCCGCTGCTGGTCTATCTCGTGACCCAGGTCCATGGAAAATGGCTCAAGCGTGCGGTGCTGGCCATGGCCGCCCTCACCGCGCTGGGGGCGATCGGCTCGTATTCGCGCGGCGCCTTCCTGGGCGTCTTCATGATGGGCTTTTTCCTGTGGCTCAAGTCGCACCACAAGCTCAAGACCGGCATCGCCTTCCTGCTGATCGTGCCCATCGTCCTGCTCGCCATGCCCGAGGAATGGATGGGGAGGATGCACAGCATCCAGACGTATGACGAAGACGCTTCAGCGACCGGACGTATCAACTCGTGGCTGTTCGCGATCAATATCGCCAACGAGTTCGTGCTGGGGGGCGGGCCGAACGTGTTCGCGCCCCATATGTTCATGCTGTATGCGCCGGAAGCGGAGCGCTACTATGACGCCCACAGCATCTATTTCCAGATCCTGGGGGAGCAGGGTTATATTGGCCTGGCTATTTTCCTGACCATGTTCCTGGTGGCCTGGCGCCTCGGGGCACGGGTGATCCGCTTCTGCCGCGACAAGCCGGACCTGGGCTGGGCCCTGATGCTGGCACGCATGTGCCACGTCAGCATCATCGGCTACATGACCGCTGGCGCCTTCCTGACCCTGGCTTATTACGACCTGATCTACTACGTATTCGCGATCCTGATCACGCTCGACA
>Ga0265798_10002518_pt1 | contig 27018 bp, 29 predicted proteins | sample P3T30metagenome_FD_192430 | JGI IMG/M metagenome (GOLD analysis project Ga0265798, IMG submission 192430) | Plant litter microbial communities from East Loma Ridge, Irvine, California - P3 T30 | ecosystem: Environmental > Terrestrial > Plant litter > Unclassified | place: USA: California...
TATTCGGGCATTCCGGCTCACATGCTCCGCAGTTTATACACTCATCTGTTATTTTAATAGCCATGTCTTCTTTTATATCTATGCTAAGTTTACCTTTGCGGTGCAAATATAACAATCTACTTTTAAAATTACCGGAGATATGCCATTCCTTAGCGTTGAAAAATTAATTATTGCTTTCACCAAACTGGGTGCCTTTATGGCTTCGCCAGACGCTGCATTCACTGCAGTTATGGAAGGTTCAAGCAATCATAATGCCTGGTTCACGCTGGAAGAGGTTAAAAAAGCAGTTACCTCCCTAAGTAACATGCTCAACAACAACGATATTGAGAAATGGTTTCAGGGTATTGAAATTTCGGATAACCCTAAAAAGATCGGATTGGTACTTGCAGGAAACATTCCCTTAGTGGGTTTCCACGATGTATTGGCGGTTTTAGCGACCGGCAACATCGCACTTATAAAGCTATCATCTTCAGATGACAAGCTTCTACCTGCCCTGCTAAAGCAGCTGGTAACCATTGAACCAGCGTTAGAACCGCAGATTCAATATACTGACCGTTTAAAAGATTTTGATGCCATCATCGCAACAGGCAGCAACAATTCATCGAGGTATTTTGACTACTATTTTGGAAAAGTGCCGAACATCATCCGTAAAAACCGGAATAGTGTCGCGGTGCTAACCGGCGACGAAAGCAAGGAAGCCATAGCGCAGCTTGGCCACGACATCTTCGATTACTTCGGACTGGGTTGTAGAAATGTTTCAAAAATCTTTATCCCGGAAGGTTATGAGATCAAGAACTTCTTCGAACCGCTTGAAAGTTTTCAGCCCATCATCAACCACTTCAAGTATAACAACAACTACGATTATAATAAATCCATCTACCTGGTGAATCAGGTGAAGCATTACGACAATGGTTTTTTGCTTTTGAAGGAAGATGAAGGCATGAGTTCGCCACTAGCAGTGTTGTATTTTGAATACTACAACAGTTTGGATGCCGGTGCAGAACGCCTGAATGTGCAGCAAGGAGAAATTCAGTGTGTAGTATCCGAGGCGCAGATGAATTTAGATCTAGCCGTTTTGCCCTTTGGCCAAAGTCAGTCGCCCAAACTTTGGGATTATGCAGATAACGTAGATACCGTAGCGTTTTTAAGCCAGCTGTAAATTATTTATTTCCTTTAAGCTCCGCACGGATTTCTTTAACAAAGGAAAGGGATACCTGCGCAACTTCGGAAGCTTGCCCGTCAGACATACCCAATTGTGAAATTAAGCTAAGCACAAGTTTCTTTTTCTGCAGTTCCTGTCCTTCTTCTTCTCCCTTTTCCAAGCCGCCTGGCGCAACTTTCTTTATCGTTCTGATGAGTCCCATGTTATGTGTATTTAATGTTGTCTGTAAATAGAACATCAATTTCGCAGTGTTATTGTCTTCCCCATTACAGGAAGCGTCGCAATTGCCCGGCATACATGCAAGCTTGCACGACTATACATGGCAACTTAGACAACCTTGAAATTGTGGTTTTTCGAAATTACATAATCTCCAGCTATTTTCTGCCCCAGCGGTATCCCTTGCGAGAATTTCAATTGTAAATACTATTTTTGAACAAAATGTATATTATTAAAGTAAAAGGCATTGCCAAAATTCCAGACTATGTGCAGCTGCGTGATGATAAGTTCACTTTGCTCGCCTATTTCAGGCTGGACAGGCCTGATAAATCGTTAGAAAAGCTCGGCCTTACGGATAAAATACCTTACATAATGAGTCAGATTGATGATCTTCCTTTTGGGGAAATCAAGAAAATAGATATTTAAGCATGGCAGGAAACGCAGTTATAAATCTTAAGAATGTTGATGTTTATCAACAGAAACACCTGGTACTAACCAATGTAAACCTGAATATCGACAAAGGGGAGTTTGTTTTTCTTATCGGACAGACCGGTTCAGGGAAAAGCAGCTTGTTGAAAATCATTTATGGTGACCTGCATATTGGGAATGGTGAAGGCAGCGTGGCTGGATTTGACTTAAAGAAACTGGCCATTCGTGATGTACCCTATCTTCGCAGGAAGCTGGGCATCGTGTTTCAGGATTTCCAACTGCTTACCGACAGAACCATCGAGAAAAATCTGGAGTTTGTACTGAAGTCCACCGGATGGACAGACAAAAACCTGATCCAGGAACGCATAAAAGATGTACTTGAGAAAGTAGGCCTACGTTCTAAAATCCGCAAAATGCCACATGAGATCTCTGGAGGCGAACAGCAGCGGGTGGTAATTGCACGTGCATTGCTGAATAACCCGGAAATCATTCTGGCAGATGAGCCTACCGGTAACCTTGACCCCGATACTTCCGAGGAGATTGTGATGTTGTTGAAGCAGATCAGTCAGGGTGGCACAGCCGTGTTAATGGCTACGCACGATTACCACATCATCCGCACCTTCCCTTCACGAATTATCAAATGTGAAAGCGGTGTGGTCCATGAAGATGCAACCATCGGCTAAGACCAAAGCTGACATAATTATTTCTTTTCAGCCATAATGAACAGCTTATTTTAAGAAGGCTGACAGCATGGCTGATAATCTTTCATTGGCAAACCTTTTGAGTTTACCACCAAAAATTCTATTCTACCATGTTTAGCAAGAAGAAAAAGAACGATAACGAGACCACGAATATGGAAAATAATGCCGAAGCGCAAGTAACGAACGAAGAAACTACTGCGGCGCAAAATGCAGCAGCAGAACAAGGCGGCGCAGAATCCGGAGCTGAAGACACCAATACTGAAGCTGCACCTGAACTGTCTGTAGAAGAAAAACTTAAACAGGAAAATGCTGCGTTAAATGACAAGTATTTGAGACTGTTTGCTGAGTTTGACAACTATAAACGCCGTACGCAAAAAGAACGTATTGAGTTACTGCAAACTGCTGGAAAAGACGTTATTGTATCCCTCCTTACTATTCTGGATGATTTTGACCGCGCAAATAAAGCTGCAGAGACTGCAGTTGAAGTTGGGCCGATTAAAGAAGGTGTACAATTGGTACACAATAAACTCATGAGCGTTTTAGGTCAGAAAGGCCTGAAGGTTATGGAGAGTATCAACACACCATTTGATACAGATTTGCATGAGGCCATTACAAAAGTTCCTGCTCCAAGTGAAGAACTGAAGGGCAAAGTAATAGATGAACTTGAAAAGGGATATACTTTGAATGAAAAAGTAATCCGTTTTGCAAAAGTTGTTGTAGGTAGTTAAGATTATGAGCAAGAGAGATTATTATGATATTCTTGGCGTTTCCAAGAGTTCTTCGGCAGACGAGATAAAGAAGGCCTACCGGAAGCTTGCCATTAAATATCACCCGGATAAAAACCCGAACGATAAATCCGCAGAGGATAAGTTCAAGGAAGCTGCAGAGGCATATGAAGTGCTGAGCAACCCGGAAAAGAAACAAAGGTACGACCATTATGGCCATGCCGGTGTAGGATCATCTGCCGCAAGCGGTGGTGGCTATGGCGGTGGCGGCATGAACATGGAAGATATCTTCAGCCAGTTTGGAGACATCTTCGGTGGTGGCGGTGGCAGCCCGTTTGAAAGCTTCTTCGGCGGACAGCAGCAGTCACGCGGCGGGCGCCGTGTAGCTAAAGGTTCGAACCTTAGAATTAAAGTAAAGCTGACCCTGGAGGAAATTGCCAACGGTGCAGAGAAAAAGATAAAAGTAAACAAACAGGTTACCTGTAAGACCTGTGATGGAAGTGGCGCTAAAGACCGTAACTCTGTAAGTACTTGTAGTACTTGTGGTGGTAGCGGCGCGGTAAGAAGGGTGACCAACACCATTCTTGGCCAAATGCAAACTTCTTCTACCTGCCCAACCTGTAATGGTAGCGGTAGTCAGATTACCAACAAATGTAATTTATGCCATGGCGAGGGTACCGTGAGAGGCGAAGAAACCATCTCAATCAATATCCCTGCAGGTGTGAGCGACGGCATGCAGTTGAGCATGAGCGGCAAAGGTAATGCTGGTCCGAATGGCGGTATCCCAGGTGATTTAATCATCCTGATTGAAGAGATTCCACATGAGACCCTTAAACGTGAAGGCAATAACATCGTTTATGACCTGCACCTAAGCATCATTGATGCGGCTTTAGGCCTTAGCGCTGAAGTACCAACCATTGACGGCAAAGCAAAGATTAAAATTGAGCCGGGTACACAGAGCGGCAAACTGCTGCGCTTAAAAGGAAAAGGTATTCCTGAAATTAACTCTTACCAACGTGGTGATGAGATTATTCACGTGAACATCTGGACACCGAAAACGTTGAGCAGCGAAGAAAGAGAGCTACTGGAAAAATTGAGAAGCTCGCCAAACTTTAAACCGCAGCCAGGTAAAAATGATAAAAGCTTCTTCGAGAAGATGAAAGAATATTTCGAATAATTGATTTTTTTATTTTTAAAAGCCACCCTCGGGTGGCTTTTTTTTGCCCTTGGGTGTAACTTTTACGCCATCTTACCTACTAAGTAAGTATATCTAAATTAATAAGATGCTTAGCGTAAGAAACATTGTAAAACAGTATGCCAGCCACCGGGCGCTCGACGAGGTAAGTCTCGAAGTCCCGGAAGGTAAAATCTTCGGCCTGTTGGGTCCGAACGGTGCAGGCAAGACATCCCTGATCAGGATCATCACTCAAATCACCGGACCAGACAGCGGTGAAGTATTTTTCAATGGGCAGCGGCTCAATGCGAACCATATCGCACAGATTGGCTATTTACCGGAAGAGCGTGGGTTATACAAGAAGATGGAGATCGGTGAACAGGTGCTTTACCTTGCGAAACTGAAAGGATTGAGCACCCCGGAAGCCACTAAGCGGATTAAATACTGGTTTGAAAAGCTGGAGATGCAGGACTGGTGGAACAAGAAAGTGGAAGACCTGAGTAAGGGTATGCAGCAGAAGGTGCAGTTTGTGGCCACAGTACTGCATCAACCTGAGCTGATCATCCTGGATGAGCCATTCTCGGGGTTTGATCCGGTAAATGCAGACATTATTAAGAATGAGATCCTGGAGCTGAACAAGAAAGGCGCTACGTTTATCTTCTCTACACACCGCATGGAGTCGGTAGAAGAACTTTGCGATCACATTGCGTTGATTCATCACTCGAAGAAGATTCTGGATGGCTCTGTGGGTGACATTAAGTCTACCTACCGCAGCAATACTTACTGGGTAGAATATGAAGGACAGTACAACCTGAACCAGGGTGACCCAATCTTTGCCGTGCTGGATACCCAACAACTTGGTAACACCACCAGGATCAAAATTCAACTTCGGCCGGGCCAGACCGCCAACCAGGTGCTTATCGCATTGCTGCCTCATGTAAGCATTCAACGTCTGGATGAGGTTATCCCAACTATGAACGACATATTTATTGACAAAGTTAAAAACGTAAACTAATGTCCACAAACAAGACCTTACTCATCATTGAGCGTGAATACATGTCAAGGGTAAAAAAGAAGTCGTTCATCGTAATGACACTTTTAGGCCCGGTAATCATCGCCTTATTTTACGGATTAATCATCTATTTTTCTATCCAGGGTGTTACAGGCACTTCAAATAAAATCGCCGTTGTAAATGACAATAAGACCATTACAGAGCGGCTAAAATCGACTAAGAACACCCAGTACGAATATGTGTCTAAGCCTATTGAAGACATGAAGAAGTCGGTCAAGACTTCTGGCTACGACTATATCCTGTACATACCTGAGTTCCCGTTGGATAAACCCGAGGGTATACAATTACTTGGGGAGAAACAAGCTGGACTGAGTTTAAGTGGAAAGGTATCGGATCACATTGAAGAAATGATTCGAAATCAAAAGCTTAAAGAATCCGGACTGAAACAAACAGATCTGGACAATCTAAAATCATCAGTAGACATCAGTACCAAGAAGATTAACGAGACTGGTGCAGATGAAGATTCCAGTGCCGGTGCAAGCACGATCATTGCATACGTTGCCGGCATCCTCATGTTTATGTTCATCATGTTGTATGGTATCCAGGTGATGCGCGGTGTTATTGAAGAAAAAACGAGCCGTATCATTGAGGTTATGATTTCCTCTGTGAAGCCCTTTCAGTTAATGCTTGGTAAGATCGTCGGGATTGCGCTTGTCGGTTTAACACAGTTCGTGTTATGGATCGTGCTAACCTTCGCCATCTCCACGGCTGTGGTAAAGATTTTTGTGTCGGACAAAGACATGAAACAAACCACCATGGTACAAAACGATGGTAGCAGTGTAAGTACGCCCGCAGCAGCTCAGGACAATCCGATTGGAGACATCCAAAAAAGCATGGCTAACCTTAACGTCGGTAAAATTGTGGTGGTATTCCTCTTCTTTTTTATTGGTGGATACTTGTTTTACAGTGCACTTTACGCAGCCATCGGATCTGCTGTAGACAACGAAACAGAGACGCAGCAGTTCATGATGCCTGTGATGATGCCGCTGTTTCTAGGCTATGCATTGTCTTTAAGTGTGGTTACAAACGACCCTTACGGTTCTATTGCTTTCTGGCTGTCCATGATTCCTTTTACCTCCCCTATTGCCATGATGGTTAGGCTCCCTTATGGCGTGCCGGACTGGCAGCTTGCTTTATCCATGTTCATTCTTGTGGCAGGTTTTATTGTCACGGTTTGGGTTGCATCGAAAATTTACCGCGTGGGTATCTTGATGTATGGCAAAAAGACAAACTTCAAAGAGATGGTAAAGTGGTTTACCTATAAAAATTAATCCATGAAAGCAGCCGTTATAGATCTTGGTACAAATACTTTTCACCTAATTATCGCCGATTTGGCAAAAGGTGGCGCAGTGATCTATAAAACAACGGTGCCGGTAAAACTGGGCGAAGGTCGTATAAATGAAAACCTGATAATTCCGGAAGCCTTTGAACGTGGGCTACAGGCACTGGAAGCTTTCGCAGCAACCATTAAAACACATGAGGTGGATGTAGTACAAGCTACAGCCACCTCTGCTGTAAGAAGCGCTGCCAATGGTGAGGATTTTGTCTATGCCGCAAAAGAAAGAGCGGGCATTGAAATTAACGTGATTGATGGCGACGCAGAAGCTGCGCTGATTTACAAAGGCGTGCAAGCAACCGGGCTGATCGATACAACCGGCCTGGTAATGGATATTGGCGGCGGCAGCACGGAATTCATCATCTGCAGCCCGCAGGAGGTTCTTTGGAAAAGGAGCTATGATATCGGTGCTGCAAGGCTGATGCAGGCTTACTTCAAATCAGATCCCATCAGTGCTACGGAAAGGGCTGCGATCTATCGCCATGTGGAAGCCAGCACTACTGAACTTATAGCGCAATGTAAAGTCTACAAGCCGGCCAAGTTAATTGGCTCTGCAGGTGCTTTTGAATCTTTTGCAGGCATGTTGATGATTCAGAACAACAAGCCTGCAAAAGATATAGCGTCTGGGGTAATCGATTATGATCAATACTTACAGCTTTCAGCTCGACTGATTGCCTCAACGCATGAACAGCGGATGCAAATGGATGCTTTGCCGCCGGTAAGGGTAGACATGATTGTTATTGCAGCTTTGCTGCTAAACTTTGTGCTGGAGCAAACGGGTATTAAAGTGCTGAACCTATCCACTAACGACCTGAAAATGGGTGTTCTGGCACAACTCCAGGAAGATTACAACTTAGACAGCTCTCTATAAAGTTTCTCCGTCGGTAAGCCCATCACGTTGGTATAAGAGCCAACGATCTTCTCCACGCCAATCATCCCAATCCAATCCTGCACGCCGTATGATCCGGCTTTATCGAAAGGGTTATAGTGATTCACATAGTAGTTGATCTGCGTGATGTTTAAGGGTCTGAAGTAAACTTCTGTAACGTCATAAAAGGTGTTCAGTTCTCCTTTGTAGGCGAGGCTCACGCCGGTAAACACCTCGTGCATATTGCCCGAAAGTTTGGATATCATTTCAACAGCATGCGCAGCATCTGTTGGCTTACCAAGAATTTCATTCTGAAAGGAAACAATGGTATCAGCCGTAATCACGATTGCTTTAAGCTCATCCGGTAGAAATGCTTTCGCTTTCTGCTCGCTGATATACTGCGCGACCTGATGTGGTTTTAAGCCCTCAGGGTAACTTTCATCAATGTCTTTAAGCAATACTTCAAAGTCGAGATCCATGAGCTTCAAAAGCTCTTGTCTGCGTGGCGACTTGGAAGCCAATATAATGGGGTGGTTTTGTACTAGCATAACATTTAGTTTAGGGCTAAAATAAGAAAAGCGGCTGTAAGCCGCTTCTATAATATTGTTTTAGACGCCGGAATCGGAAGCAGATGGGTTGGGATCAAACCATTTACCTTGAATGCGGAGTACTTTTTCAATGATGTCGCGGACGGCGGTTTTTCCTCCGGTAAATGGAGAAATGTAGGTGGACAATGCTTTGATTTCTTCCACGGCATCTGCGGGGCATGTTGGCAGGCCTACAAGTTTCATGATGTTGTAATCGGGCAAATCGTCACCCATGTACAGCACCGCTGAGGCACTGAGCTGATACTTTTCCAGGATCTGCTCAAAGACCGCAACTTTATCCGATACGCCAAGGTAAATGTTCTTGATGCCAAGCGCTTCGAAGCGCTTTTGCATCGCCTCACCGCTACCGCCGGAGATAATGCAAACATGGTAGCCCTTCTTTACCGCAAGCTGCAATGCGTAACCATCCTTGATATTGAACGTACGAAGAAACTCGCCGGTGTTAGAAGCCAGTACATCCCCGGTAGTTAAAACACCATCAACATCAAAAATAAGGGTTGTAATCTCCCGAAGCTGCTGTAAGAACATTAGTCCTGGTTATCGCGCCACTCGTAAACCCAGGCCGACTGGATTTGCTCTAAATGACCTTCATTGCTTTCTTCTCTCGTGCCTTTAAAGTTCGGCAAGGTAAGTACCCATTCCATAAGTTCGGTAAACCTTACCCGGTAGATCTTAGCTTCATTAAATTCATCACCGAACTTCTCGTATAGCTCCTGAGCAATGTCTTCATAGTCGTTCCAGTAAATTGGAAGCGCAAATTTATCCTGCATATTCGTTTATTTATTTAGTTAGTGACCAAGGAATTCCGACTGATCCGGAATGGTAACGGAGATGTCTCCAGATAGTACTACACATTGACAGCCTAGTCTTGATGTAATCCTCGGACGAACAGCGCGGTCAATGAAATCTTCTTCCTTGTCTGAAATTTCCTGAATGTTGTCCATGCCTGCTGTTACATATACATGGCAGGTACTGCAACCACAAACACCACCACAGTTGTGCTGTAACTGAATGCCGTTGTCAAGACAAACGTCAAGAACGTCTTCACCTGCTGCAATAGGAAGCTCCACAGGTTCTTTAGTTTTATCTTCGAAGTTTATTTTTAATTTATAAATGCTCATAATCGTTTTCAAAAATAAGAAGCCTAACTCGCAATTTTGTTATAGGTGCGTCTTTTTAATACTTTCACTTAAAGTTTTATAGATATCCTGTAAATCGGGCCGATCCTCTAGGAGCTGCAGGTGTTTAGACATGGTCTCCTCATCACCACGAACGGCAGGTCCGGTTTGCACGTCAAATGGGACCGCATTCTGCACCTTCCGGGCCGTCTCCATAATCAGGGGTTTCAAAATCTCAAAATCAAGGCCATGCTGTTGCATGATGGAATACCCCATCTGATACAAGTGATTGCTGAAATTGCATGCAAACACCGCAGATAAATGCAGCAGCTTACGCTTTTCAGAGTCCACAGGATAGCTCGCGCTGCTAATCAGCTTTGCTGCATCCTGCAACACCGCCATTGCTTTAGCATCACTCGCTTCAAGACATAAGGGTGCATCAGAAAGGTCTATGCTTTTCTGCTTTGAAAAGGTTTGCAGGGGATAAAACACGCCGTAATGTTCAGGACTTTGAAGTGCATCAATGGATGTTGCACCAGAAGTATGTGCCACCACCCCGGCTAACTTCGGCAGTGCAGCGGCAACATCTGAGATCGCTTCATCCTTAACGGCGATCAGGTATAGGTCGGCATAAAGATCCAGCTCTGCCAGATCCGTAATCGCTACAGCACCGACCGTTTGTGCAAGTGCCCGCGCATTCGCTTCGGTCTTGCTCCAGATTTGTGTGACCTCCTGCCCTGCCTGTTTAAAAGCCTGTGCAAGATGTGTAGCGACATTTCCCGATCCCAGAAAAATGATCTTCATGACTAATGATTAAGATAAAAACAAAAAACCTGCAGCTTGGTGCTGCAGGCCTGTATTAATTTGTTGTTAGTTCTTTTTTCCTTCTGATGATGGATAGTAAGAATCCGATGACCATCACGATGGTACCTACCCAATACAAGTTGATGAAAGGGAATTCAATGGATTTAAACACCACCCAGTCTTTCGCCTGTTGTGGCTTTTCATACACCTGTAACTCTACGGTGTTTTGCTCCGGAATAATCTTGGTGAATCGCACCCGTAAGCCCAGTTCATCAATGTTTCTGGCGAAGTCGAACGTGTTGTTCCCTTTAACCAGGAAGATCGGCTCCGTTTTATAGATCTTGCCGTTAAGGTTTACCTCAAGCGGAAGTCCTACAGCAACATCTTCTTTCGCAAGCACCAGTTGTTTCGCTGTTGGCTTGAAGTTTAAAGGTTTAACCGTCAGAATACCACTGCTGGTATGTACAGTATCACCCGGCTTAACACTTAAAATTCGTGGTGCCTTGTAGTTTTCTTCCGGAGAGTGACCTTCATGATCTTCATGCTCTTCTTTCTCTGCCGGAGCGCTGGTGATGTGGGTGTAAATATCAGTGGTCAGGTAGTGCTTCGTATCCGGAGAAGCAATTAATCCCATCGTCTCATTTGATTGTACGTGCGGGTTTAAGTCGAAGTCTTCTTTAATTGCTCCGGATTTCGGATCTATAACTTTGAAGTTTAACTTATAATAGGTATTTGGCGCGATGGTGGTATCGTTCACGTAGGTAACCGTGTATTTACCCATGGTTTTTGGCTCATTTTTATAAAGCACCATGTTCTCACCAGGCTTCTCTGCCTTTTCAAAATCCTTTACAGGGATGAAATTACTCGCGTTTAGGGAAATTGGCTGGCTCGTTGCCGCAGCAACCAATGCACCTACAAGCAACAATGCAAATCCCATGTGGGCAACAGCAGCACCGACCAGTTTACCTTTTCCACCAAAGCCTTGTACCAGCACCTTCGCATTCGCCATTATGGCAAACACACAGCTAAAGGTTAAGAGCATGTACATCAGGTTGGTATAAATGTGCGTGATGTATACAAATACAGCGGTGATGACGATTGCAAATACAACACTACCAACAAGATTACTGTAGAACTTCCTTGCATTGGTGCGCTTGTATTTAAGGAACTGTGAGAATCCTGAAATTGCGGTTACCAAAATGGCAAAAGGTGCCTGCCACTGGTTGTAATACTTAATTGGATCTATTGGAGGCGCGAAGTTGGTACCGAACACTGCATTAAATACAGGTACTGATGTAGTAAAGATCACCTGAATACAGGCAACAGTAACTACTAGCGAACCAATAAACATCCAGAATTCTCTGGAATAAGTTTCCTCATCTTTATTGGTGATCGGTAATTCCTTCCATCTTATAACTAAGAAGACTATTGGAATGATTAAGAACACCACGTTATATAAGATCAGGTGGCCAAACATACCCAGATCGGTAAAGGAGTGTACAGATGTATCACCCAGAATACCGCTTCGTGTTAGGAATGAAGCATATAGTACCAGGATAAAGCTCAATACGATTAACAAATATGCCGTAAAGAAAGCATGTCCTGTGTTTTTAAAAGCGATGAGTACATGGACACCGGCGATAAGCATCAGCCATGGAATGATGGAAGCATTTTCCACTGGATCCCATGCCCAGAATCCTCCGAAGTTCAGTGCCTCATAGGCCCAGAAACTACCCATGATGATACCAGCGCCTAAAACCATTACCGCAAACAGCGCCCAAGGCAATGCAGGTTTAACCCAGTCCTTGTATCTGCGCTGCCATAAACCGGCAACAGCATATGCAAAAGGCACAACCATACTGGCAAAGCCAAGAAACAAGGTTGGTGGGTGAATAACCATCCAGTAGTTTTGAAGCAGTGGATTCAACCCGCGGCCATCCGTAATGAATTTAAGATAGTTCTTGAAGTTTTCCGGATCGGCAAAAACCACCGGCGCCATTGCTTTTAAATCAACCGCATCCCTTAAAAGAATGAATGGTGAACTACCAACGCGTGTACCAAGGATATCAACGCCAATGAGCATGGAAGTTAAAAACACCTGGGAGAACGCAACGATCGTCATTACGCCATTTTCCCAGCTCTTCGCTTTCCAGATCAGGATTAACCCCAGCAGCGACTGCCAGAAAGCCCATAACCAGAAACTACCCTCCTGACCTTCCCAGAATGCAGACACAATGTAATACACTGGCAGTGACTTGGAGGAGTGGCTATAAACATATTGGTACTCGTAATGGTGATTTAGGATCAGGTAAAACAAAGTAGATCCAATTGCCAAAACACTTACAGCGTTGGTGATAAAACCAAGGCGGCCCAGTTTGGTCCAGGAGTTATCGTCTACCTGTTTGTTGTTGGTGGCACAGAAATAAGAGATGGTAGAAAGTAAAGAAGCGGCAAAGGCAAGAACAATAAAAAACTGACCGACTTTCCCGGGGAGGAGGGTTTCTCCAATAAATTGTGTATCCATTAAGGCTTTAGTATTTAAACTATTTAGGGTTGTATGACTGATCCATCTTGCTTCACTTCAACAAGATCATCATTATATTTAGATGGACATTTCATCAGGATTTTGGAAGCATAGAAGGTGTCCTTCTCCATTTGCCCGATGAGGACTAGTTTTTCAGAACGTTCAAAGTCCTGCGGCTTAGTGCCATTATAAACCACTTTATTTACAGCACCTTTTTCATCTTTCATATAGAAAGCAAAATGGTTGGCGTCTTTCTCGGCGTCATAATACATGCCTTTCTCTTTTTCCCAATATCCCATTACATGGAATTCCCGGGACTCTTTAGATGCTTCCTGAAATGTAGAGTAGTTGCTTGTATCAGCATTCAAACTCACCAAGAAACATACACACAAAGCAATTGTTATTAAACCTATAATTGCACTTTTCTTCATGGTATAAATAAGATTTAAAGGGAATCACAAAGATAAAAATTAAACCCACCTATTAGGATGCAGGCCGCTCCTATTCAAGTTCTTGACGTTATATTGATAGTTCTCTGACAAAGGAATATGCTTTTCAGAAGCATTCCGCAAACCGTAAAACCTATTCCACATAGTCGTTTTTTATCCATTGAGGCATAGCTTTCTGCACCTTCAGCACCTTTGTCTTCGACACTTTACGGATGTAAAGATCCCATCCATTTCGTTTATAGTAATCCTGATGTTCGATCTCCGCAGGATAGAACGTCTTTATCTCCCGAAGTTCCGTAACGGGGATACCTTTGTAAACTCCGGATTGCTGAAGCGCATCCATCGCCTTAACCAGCTCCCGGTATTCCCCATTATTCCGGTAAAAGGCAATGGAACGGTAATCGGTACCGACATCCGGACCTTGCCGGTTCAGCTGCGTCGGATCGTGTGCGTAAAAGAAGGCTTGTGTGAGCTGTGCAAAGCTGATGACCTTTGGATCGTAGTAAATCTGTACGGCTTCCGCATGACCTGTGGTGCCAGACAGCACCGTATTGTAGTCGGGGTCAGCCGTTTCACCACCTGCATACCCACTAATTACCTTATGAACACCCTTGAGCTGTATAAAGCACTCCTGCGTAGCCCAGAAGCAGCCGCCGGCAAAATTCGCTACTCGCTCATCCGCCGCTGGCGCAGGCAGCACAGCAAAGCCGTTCGATTCCTTAATGTCCTGCAGTTTCGTCCTTGAACAGCCGGCAAGCAGTCCCGAAAGTAGCAGGCAATAAACGAAGTATATGTATTTAGTTGACAGCATCTGATGTATATACGTTCCTAAGGCTGAAAACGTATGTTTCTGATCTTCAACGCAAAGTCATATAAATCAAAAAAGCCGCAGGAAGGTTTAACTTCTGCGGCTTTCCAAATTCATTATGATGATTATGGCCAAATACCAAGGTTCATGTAAGAAACAGCAATTTTGTCAATTGAGCCAACAAAAGCAGCCATTCTCAAGGTATCTACACCTGGTTTAGCTTTCAAAGTTTCTCTGATTTCATGGTAAGAGTGAATCATGGTGTCTTCAAGTCCTGAATTTACAAGTTCCATCTCAGAAGCACCTTTTACCAACATCGAACGGTGTTCCGCAGGGATGCTTTTACCAGTCAAACTCTCCAGCGTGTTGATCAGGTTGGCATTAGAGTTTTCTGCGTAACGGTTCTCCATACGTCCAAAAGCAACGTGCGAAAGGTTTTTCAACCACTCAAAGTAAGAAACGGTTACACCACCAGCATTACAGTACATGTCTGGAATAATGATACCACCCATAGCAGTGAAGATTTCTTCTGCACCTGGTGTAGTTGGTCCGTTTGCACCTTCAGCGATGATTTTAGCCTGAATATTTCTGATGTTCGCCTCTGTAATCTGGTTCTCAAGCGCCGCTGGAACAAGAATGTCGCATGGCTGCTCTAATCCTTCCATAGAGTTTTTAAACTCTGTAGCACCTTTAAAGCCAAGGATTGAACCCGTTAATTTACGGTGAGCAAAAACCTCATCGATGTTGAGTCCGTTCTCATTGTAGATCGCACCTTCAAATTCACAAAGTCCTACAATGGTCGCACCCATTTCGGAAAGGAATTTCGCAGAGTGGTAACCTACATTACCTAAACCTTGAACGATAACGCGTTTATCGCCTAAACCAGCTTTTAAGCCAATTTTAGCCATGTCCTCACCTACACTCACACATTCTCTGATCGCGAAAGCAACACCACGACCTGTCGCTTCTTTACGACCACGGATACCGTGTAATGCAATTGGCTTTCCAGTTACGCAACCCAGGGCATCTAGTGAACCCGGGTTCATAGTCATATAAGTATCGGCGATCCAGCTCATTTCACGCTCACCTGTTCCATAATCCGGAGCAGGTACGTCAATACCTGGACCAATAAAGTTCTTTTTAATCAATTCCGTGGTGTAGCGACGGGTTATATTTTCAAGCTCACCTACGGTATAGTTTTTCGGATTAATCCGGATACCACCTTTAGCACCGCCAAATGGAACGTTTACAATGGCACACTTGTAAGTCATCAATGCAGCTAAAGCCATCACCTCATCCTCATTCACCATTTCACTGTAACGGATACCACCTTTAGTTGGACTCATGTGGTGAGAGTGTTCCACACGCCAGGCATCAATAACTTCAAAACCATTTCCTCTTCTAATTGGGAATTGGAAACGATATACACTGTTGCAAGCTTTAATTTGAGTCAATAGACCTTCCGGATGGGAGGTGAATTTTGCGGCGTTGTCAAAATTCGCACATACGTCTGTAAAGAAGTTTGTTTCGTTTGCTAGATTAGCCATTATTTGTTTTTTATGTTTTTCGTTAGTTTACCTCATTAAGGGTGCAAAATTGCATTAAAAAATATCATTAATGCAAATGGCCAACAACTTAGTGTATGCGTCACACCTAAGGGTTGAGTCGGCAAAAACAAGGATTAAAGGGAATAGAATTAGTTTTTCGGATCAGAATATTTTTCTAACTTTTTTAATCTTCTATCAATAGAAAATAGAAATAGGATTAATCCGAGCAGAATTATGGCCGCACAGGCTACTACAACATAGATTTTGCCCGATGCATAAACGCTTTGTTCGATAGAAGGAGAAGCATTTTGCGCGAAGATCTGAAGGCTGATAGCCAGTAATAACAGCGTACTGAAGAATTTTTTCATGATTATAGCGTCGTATATTTATCCAAGGCGCGTACCCGGAATTTAAGGGTGTAAATCCAATACCCAATCAGGATCCATCCAAGACAGGCCGGGTAGAAAACCATTCGCATGCGACTATCCAGGTCATAAGAGTTGAAGCCTGGATTTCCACCATTACCCGGATGCAGCGAGTCGGACAACCTAGGCAGCACAAAAAGCAGCACCACCATCATTGGAAAGGCGAATATATTATAGATGGCCGAGATCTTCGCCCGTTTTTGTTCTTCATCAATTGCATTCCGGAGCACCAGATATGCAAAGTAAAGCAGCAATGCAATTGCCGAAAAGTTCTGTTTCACGTCAAAACTCCAGGCCTGGCCCCAGGTAAATTTCGCCCAAACGGCACCAGTTACAATCCCGAGCATACCAAAAACAACACCTACATTCACGCTTTCCACAGCCTTCAGGTCGTGTGTAGCATCATTGCTTAGCAGGTATTTGATGCTGTGGAACACTGAAATCGCAAATAGTATGATCATGCTGAACCACATGGGTACATGAAAATACAAGTTCCTGATACTTTCATGGAGAATCGGCAACTTAGGTACACTATGTAAGAAACCCGCTATGGTTGTATACATAACCAATAAAGCACCCAGAATTTTCCACCAGTTTTTATACATTGATCTTTAATTTAATCGCGCCAAAGGTAAGGAAATAACAATAAAGAAACTGCGAAGACCAGGACATTAATAACCAGCAACATCCCGATTTCATCTAAGCTCACGCTACGATCAAGGCCGTCTATGGCATTCTTGGTAAGTTTTATCAGTACAATCAGCACCGGAATGATCACCGGAAAACTGAGGATTGCCATAAGCATCCCGCCGTTCCCCGCCTTTGAAGATATGGCAGAGATCATCGTGAAGATACTCGAGAAACTCAGACTGCCAAGTATCGTTGCAACAAGGTACAATCCAAGATCTGCAGGTACAATACCAAATACCATGATGTAAAAGCCCAGCGCTATAACCGTGAGCAACATCATCAACAAAATGTTGTAAATCGTTTTGGAGATAACTAGCGCATGCGGACTGGCGATGGTGTAGATATACAGCTGCCTACCTTTACTTTCCTGAAGGAAACTTTTGGAAACAGCATTAATCGAGGCAAAGAGCATGATGATCCAAAACAAGGCATTCCAGGTAACTGGATTTGCGCTTACGCGTGATAAAAAGCACACAAAGATGGTGGAGACGACATACAACAGAACGCCATTTAAGGCATACTTTGACCGCCATTCCAACAGCAACTCCTTCTTCACTAAAAACTTTACCTGATTAAGCAGCGTCATACCTCAATAATCTAAATTGAACCGGTACTGGTTGGCTGCAAAATAACCTTATCCCTGCTAACAGTTATTAAGGCTAAGGCGCCTGCAACAATTACAAACCAGCCCCACTTGTATTTCACTAATCCTGAAGCAAAGTTTACAGCCTTTTTAAAATGAAGAAAGCTGAAAGCATCATGTGACTTGAAGTAAACACCAGCCAGCGTTACCAGCACAAGTGCAATGGCAATCCACCCGCAGCTGCGAATGACTTTCGTCTTTCCCAAAAGTGATGCAATCATGGCGATTACCACAACCACGTAAAATACTGTGGCGATAGATACATCCAGATCGAAATAATTCCAGTTCCCAAGAACCGGAACCCGTATCAGCGGACATAAACCGCCTACGGCCAGAATTGCAGCGCCAATAACGCCCTGAACTTTCATACTAGCTTTGTGTGTTGATACCCATTTTATCTGCGAAGTGTGCACAGTAGTCGCGCAAATCTTCAACGATCAATTTCTCACCTGTTGCTTTCAGGAATGTGTCGCCCATAGTTTGAAGGGTTTCATAGAAGAATCTCTTCATCTCATCAACCGGCATATCCTTTGTCCAAAGATCAATACGTAAAGAATTCTTATAGTTATGATCCCATAGTGCCAGCATCATCGATTTAACGGCCATTTGTTCTTTATTCTCCGCATCTGTAGATTCCCACATCAGGTTCTCAGGTACGTTATTATCATCTAATTCTACGGTAATTTTAATTTCAGCTGTTTTCATTGATTATATAATTGTCGGGCAATCTCTATCCGCTGCCCAGGTTAATAATTTTCTAATTAGCTACTCAGTACACTCAACTTCAAAATAAAGACGAAGACCAGGGTGAAAATGATAAAAGCACATTCTATCACCCAAAGGTTGCGGGTAGAAGGAATGAATTTGCGGAAGATTTGATCTGAAAGGAAGGATATCACAACAGCTAAAAAGCACACCGCCAGCCAAAGGCCATTTACCTGATGATCTATACCATTGGTAACTTCTGCCTTGTTAAAAATCAGCAAGCCGGCCATCACCAGACTGATTGCCGAAACAATGTTGAGGGGTGTCAGTTTAAGCTTCAAGGGCACTATCTTTTAGTTGTTTTCTTACGCTTCCATGCAGGTGTTTTATCCGTTTTCTTCTTCACTTCAAATACCCTTTTCTTTTCGTGGAAGGCACCTTTAAAATCAGGATCATCCTTGCGCTTTTGTGCATCTATCTCACGGGCCATCGCCTGGCGTTCCTCGTATGGCGTCTCTTCTATAAACACCTCTGCTGGTATTGGCATCACCGGAATCGTCTGGCGGATCAGCTTTTCAATCTGCTTGATGTAGTATTTTTCAGATTCAGTATAAAAGGTCAAGGCCTCACCTGTGGCAAGTGCCCTACCCGTACGCCCAATCCGGTGTACATAATCTTCAATGATGATCGGCACGTCGAAGTTGATGACATGGCTTACGTCAGACACGTCTATCCCTCTTGAGGCCACATCTGTAGCAACCAGCACCCGGATGCTTCCCTCTTTGAATGCATTAATGGAATTAATTCTGGTATTCTGCCCTTTGTTCGCGTGAATTACGCGGACGTTCTCCGCACCGAAACGACGGCTGATGAAAGCGAAGATGGAGTCTGCAACAACCTTCGTTTTACAAAAGATGATCAGTCGCTTTACGGCGTCATCATTCTTTAACAGGTGTTGAAGTAAGTTTATCTTGGCTTTGAAGTTTGGAACTTCGTAGAAGGTCTGTGTAATGGTTGAAGCTGGAGTCGCACGTTCCGCCGCTTCAATCACCGTGGGGTTCTTAAGAAAATCGCCGGCAATCTTTTGTACAAGGTCGCTCATCGTTGCGGAGAAAAGCAGGTTCTGGCGTTTCCTTGGTACAATTTCCAGAATCCGGTGAATGGAACCGATAAAACCCATATCCATCATCTTGTCTGCCTCGTCCAGTACCAGGAAGCGCAAGCTCTGGGTGTTGATGTGCCCGGCAAGATAAATATCCAGGAAACGACCCGGTGTTGCAATGATGATGTCCACCCCTGCTTTAACTTGCTCAATCTGGGTTTTAGGACCAATTCCGCCGTAAACGACGACCGACCGCAAGTCTGTATATTTCGCAAACATTTTCACGTGATCCGCAATCTGCATTGCCAGTTCCCTTGTAGGCGAAAGAATCAAGGCACGTGGATTTTCACCCTGTGCGTATTTCAGTTGCATAAGCATCGGCAGCAGATAAGCAGCAGTTTTACCCGTGCCTGTTTCAGCAATACCGAAGATATCCTGTCCGGATAAAACCGGAGCAATAGCCTGTTCTTGAATCGGCGTAGCTACGGTAAAACCGGCATCTTCTACAGCATTTAAAATCTGTCGGTTGAGTTTAAACTCTTCGAATTTTTTGGACATTCCGCAAATATAGGCATTAAAACAGGTGTGCAGTACTTTGCACCAACTATTATGCATTTTGACGCCCTAAAGACGCAGCTTGTTGCTAAGCCTTTTTCTCCAGGAAAGGAAGGCCCAGGAGCATGGTTTCTTCAGCGGAATGCGCAAAGTCCTGTATTTTGTTTATCGTCTGGCCTATTGCCAGATGCTGGTTATAATAATCCAGAACTTCTGATTTCATTTGCTGCACTTGTGCCTCATCCATTGTTAATGCCGTTTGAATCGCTTCATCCAAAGAGGCAAAATCCCTATAGCTGATGCAGTTCTTCAGGTGTTCTAAAGGTGGATAAAACAGCGCGTCATACTGTAGAATCGGGATGGTACCCACGGCCATGGCTTCAATCGCGTTGTGCGACCAAGGCATCCTTACACCTGGTAAGCATAGGTAAAAATCGCCTTTACTTAATATGGTTAACCAGTCTTCATCCGGTGTCCTGGCTTCGCTGATGATGAACTGCTGCTCCGCAGGCTTCAGCTCCAACCGCCGGTATAGATCTTCCTTAGTTGTGGAGCGCACAATCCTGGGATCAGATGCATGCCCGGATAAGATGTGGTCCAGTGCCTCCACCCTTGAAATCGTACCCGGAAATCGTTCCTTTAGCAGCGGCTTACTATAGAGCTTTCGATCGAAATTACCCGAAAATATAATCCTGGTGGTTCTTTGCTGCTCCTGAAATTTATCAAAGTATGATGGTTTGAGATGTTCCTGATAAAACCTGGGATGTAAAGGATATGGCAGCGGATAAACCGCAGCCTGCTGTGATGCACGATTACCATAAACTAAACTCAACACCTTTTTCTTGCGCTTTTGTACTTGAAAAGAGATGGAGTCGGGCTTCAGCCCTGTACTGCGGACCAGTTTAAAGCCCTGGTTGCTTAACATGCGCTTATAAGGCGTCTTCCCTGCAAAGAAATCAGGATCAACTTTCACAATCAACTGAAAACCAGAAAACTTTAACAACTGGCAAATCACGAAAGCATATCGTCCCATATCCTTGTTCAGCAGACTGCCCGATAGATTTACCACGGCGGTCTGCCCATGCGGATCATGAATCTCATGATGTTTGGTGTAGTAGAAGTATTTTAGAAGCTTTCTAATCTTTTTTGAGAGGTTTTTAAGTTTTCTATCAATGTACATTCTTTGCTTTAATTTGTCCACCGTGGTCATAAGGTAGAAATATTCTTTTGAATTCGACCAGCAGCGTACGCTGTTACCAACAGTACACAATCCGTGTCCTGGGATGCAACCTGCGGGCATCAGGCCGGAAAAGGTTTGCCTGCAATAACATAAACGATGATCATCCAAAAAATGATACAAACGGGCGTGGTCAAGTGGTCATAAAATTGTGCAGCAATTTGAGTAGCCCCAATTTCCTGCTTTTTGCCGCCTGCATGAACAATTCCCGAAAATTTATGGAGGCTTACGCAGAAACTCTTAAGTTTGGTCCAATGAACACCATCCTCCTTAAAAGCGCAACCCTGGTAAATGAGAACCAGATTTACGTATCCGATGTCCTGATAAAAGCTGGAAGAATAGATAAGATTGCACCCAACATTGAATATGCTGGTGCGATGGAAATAAATGCAGAGGGGCTTCACCTGCTTCCAGGTATGATAGATGATCAGGTCCACTTCCGGGAGCCTGGATTAACGCATAAGGCGGATATCTTTTCGGAAAGCATGGCTGCAGTTGCGGGTGGCATTACTTCCTTCATGGAAATGCCAAATACGGTTCCAAACACCCTTACGCAGTCGCTACTAACAGATAAGTACAACATCGCTGCAGAGGTGTCCCTCGCGAATTATTCCTTCTATATGGGCGCATCGAACAATAACCTGGAGGAGGTACTTAAAACGGATCCAAAAAACGTATGCGGTATTAAAGTTTTTATGGGTTCGAGTACCGGAAATATGCTCGTCGATAATGAACAGGTACTAGAGAACATATTCCGCGAAGCCCCAATTCTTGTGGCAACGCACTGCGAAGATGAAGCAACCATCCAACGTAACCTTGCCGAATATAAGGCACAATATGGCGATGCACTTACTATCGACATGCATCCTAAAATCAGAAGCGCAGAAGCTTGTTACCTTTCCTCAGCTTTAGCGGTTTCACTGGCGAAGAAATTTAACACCAGACTGCATATATTACACATCTCCACTGCTGCTGAAGTCTCCCTTTTTGACAACATAACCCCACTAAAAGATAAAAGAATAACCGCGGAAGCCTGTGTGCATCACCTCTGGTTCGATGACCGTGATTATGCTGAAAAAGGGAACTGGATTAAATGGAACCCGGCCATCAAAACAGAAGCCGATAAAAATGGTGTGCTTGCCGGATTGCTGAACGACCATATCGATGTGATCGCGACCGACCATGCGCCACACACCATAGCCGAAAAGGAACAGCCTTATGCTGCTGCACCTTCAGGCGGGCCCCTCGTACAGCATGCACTTCCAGCTTTGCTGGAGCTTTATCATCAAGGCAAAATCACTTTAGAGAAAATTGTCGAAAAGACCGCACACCACGTTGCCACATGCTTTAACGTTAATGAAAGAGGGTTTATCCGTGAAGGCTATTGGGCTGATCTGGTTCTTGTAAACCTAAACGATCCTTTTAAAGTTACACGTCAGAATGTGCTCTATAAATGTGGTTGGTCACCTTTTGAAGGTCAGACTTTCCGCTCAGAAATCGTGCATACGTTCATCTCTGGAAAACTGGCCTACTCCGAAGGGAAGTTCACCACGAATGAAACGGGCATGCGATTGGATTTCAAACGCTAATTTACCTTAGAAACATTGGCACACAGAAGCATGGCTCCGCAAAATGGAAGGCTTAAGAAGCAGTTGCTGATTAGTGGCGCCCTCGCAGCATTGATCTATTTCCTGGGCCTAAACTCCTGGCTTGTTGAACGGCTGTACAGTGATCAATTCTACAAGGTCGTTTCCAATGTTCAGCGACTCCTAAGCAGCATTTTTCCATTTTCACTGGGCGATGTGCTCTATGTGCTGCTCATCCTTTTTGTGCTGTTCCGAATAATCATTTACTACAGAAAGCTTAAAGCGTCAGGATTCAGCAGGCAAAGCTTGCTTGCTGCACCCTTAGGATTATTGAACTTCGGTTTGATCCTGTATATTGCTTTTAAGCTGTTATGGGGATTGAATTATTCACGGCCTTCCATTGCTGCACAGCTCAAGATTGGAAACGAAAAGTACACGCCGGCCCAGCTCGGCAGCTTGGCCAAATACCTGATAAAGCAAATCAACGCGGTGCAGCTAGAGCGGCTAAAGCAGCAAAATCCTGCATCGCAAACCTACACCGCATCAGAATTGGAGGCCCAGGCGGCGGCAGCTTACCAGGAAATGCAGGCTAAACATCCTTTCTTCAGCTACCGTCATCCGGCATTGAAAAAGGTGCTTAACACCTGGCTCATAACAAAGATCGGCTTGGAAGGCTACTACAACCCCCTTTCTGGTGAAGCCAATGTCAACATGAGAATTCCGGCACACGGACTGCCCTTTGTTGCCTGTCATGAAATTGCACATCAGCTGGGCGTCGGTCGTGAAGATGAAGCGAACCTGGTGGGCTATCTGGTTGCTGCGAATAGTAGGGATCTGAATTTCCGCTACTCGGCACTATACAGCGTGCTGCGCAACGTGCTGTTTGAACTCCGTGTAAAATCGCCAGAGGCCTATGAGCCGCTTGCAGCACTGATCAATGCGGAAACAAAGATTGATTTCCAGCGTGACAGAGCCTTCTGGTTGAAACACAACAGCGACATGTACGCGTACATGGATGTCGCGCTAGACAGTTTTCTAAAGCTGAATAACCAGCAAAAAGGGATCGACAGCTATCAGGATATTGTAATCTGGGTTTATAACCTACATAAGAAAGCGTTATAGTACCGGCAATCCATCTGCTCTGGAACGGATCACCATCATGATTCTCGCAATGCTTGCGGCACGCAGCTTTGCATTCTCCGTCACCTCCCCTGCAAACAAAGCATCAAGTGTTTCATTGAACAACTGCAACCAACGATCGAAATGACGTTGCTCAACCGGCAACTTCATGTGTTTGGGCATTGGATCATCCTTATACTTTCGTGTGTACAACAAGATGGTAGACCAAAAATCAACCATCCTAAGCAGATGTGGCGCCCAGTTATCCTTAATGATTGGTTCGAATATTGGTCCTAAAAGTTCATCCGCACGTACCTTTGCATAGAACGTATGCACCATGGTCGTCACGTCCTCTTCATTTACGATGTCTGTTTTGTCTACTTCCATAATCCTGCGCTTTTCTCAAAGCTATAACCTTCGTGCTACAATTGTGTCATCAGCAGCTATAATTGCGGTAAGATCATCACACATGCTTGCTTGAACGACAGCTTCGTCCAAAATAGGCTCTTAAGTGCATCCAGCTGTCTAAAACATTACAGCGGTAAAACAAATAAAGCCTAAAACATTTCTAAATTTGCAATTATGGCAAAGATATCCATTAACCTGGCTACAGGTTCTTTACAAAAGGAAGAGATTATTGTTGGTATTGACCTGGGTACAACCAACAGTCTGGTTGCATTTATAAATCCAGAGCAGAATCCACAAGTCATCAACGACACAGGTAAGGGTTTATTGGTACCATCTATTGTGCATTTCAACGGACTCGGCGATGCGGTTGTTGGTAACGAAGCCAAATCTTTCCTGATCAGCGATCCCAGCAACACGATATTTTCTGTAAAGCGATTGCTTGGTCGTTCTTACAAGGATGTTGCAGATCATAAAGACACATTCTCCTATAAAATTATAGACGACGATACAGAATCACTGGTAAAGATTCAGGCTGGCGATAAATTCTATACGCCAATTGAGCTATCCGGACTGATCTTAAAAGAACTAAAAGACAGAGCAGAACACGCGCTGAAAACGCCGGTGAACCGCGCTGTAATTACCGTTCCAGCTTACTTCAACGACAGTCAACGTCAGGCTACCCGTGATGCGGGAAGGCTTGCCGGACTTGATGTGTTAAGGATTGTTAACGAGCCTACCGCAGCTAGTTTAGCTTACGGCATTGGCCTTGATCCTACCCAAACTAAAACCATCGCGGTATACGACCTTGGTGGCGGAACTTTCGACGTTTCCATCCTGGCCATACAGAACGGGATCTTTGAAGTGCTGGCTACAAATGGTAATACTTTCCTTGGTGGTGACGACTTTGACCGTGCGATTGTCCACTACTGGATTGAGCAGAACAAAATTAACCCTGAAGTACTCGCGGCAGATGCCGGATTAATGCAAACGCTACGCCTGAAAGCAGAAGCGGCAAAGGTGGCGCTAAGCACCCAGAACATTTACAACGAAAAACTTGAGACCAGCAACTCTGCCCTCGGCGAGGTTTGGTGCAGCATAACCCGCATTAAATTTGAAGAACTGATCGCTGCAAAAGTGCAGGAAACCATTGACGCTTGTCAAAATGCACTTACTGATGCGAAGCTGAGCATCTCAGATATAGATGAAGTGGTAATGGTTGGCGGATCAACCCGCACGCCTTATGTAAAACAGCAGGTTGCTACTTTCTTCGGCTTAACCCCACATGATCAGATCAATCCGGACGAGGTGGTGGCACTTGGTGCAGCCATTCAGGCGGATATCCTTGCTGGTAACCGCTCTGATATCCTGCTGCTTGATGTTACGCCACTGTCCTTAGGTATCGAAACCATGGGCGGACTTATGGATGTAATCATCCCGAGAAACTCGAAAGTACCAACCAAAGCGGGCCGACAATACACCACTTCACTTGATGGCCAGGTGAACATGAAGATTTCCGTCTTCCAGGGCGAGCGTGACCTCGTGTCTGAAAACCGGAAACTTGCGGAGTTCGACCTGAAAGGCATTCCTTCGATGCCGGCCGGTTTCCCTAAAGTGGACATCAACTTCATGCTTAATGCAGACGGAATTCTAACGGTGCAGGCCATTGAACTACGCTCTGGTGTGAAGCAGGAAATTGATATCACACCATCCTATGGCCTATCTGACGAGACAGTAGAGCAAATGCTGATCGATTCCATCACACATGCAAAAAGTGATGTGGAACAGCGCATGCTGATTGAAGCAAGAAGTGAAGGTGAACAGCTGGTATATACTGCAGAACGCTTTATTGAGAAAAACGGATTTGTACTCACGGAGGTGGAGAAAACAGAAACGCTTCAATATATAGCTGCGCTCAAAGATGCGCTAGCTACAGCTGAAAAGGACAACATCCTGAAAAAAGCGGATGAGCTGAATGAATTTACCCGCCCCTTCGCAGAGCGCCTGATGGACATTGCTGTTTCACAAGCAATGAAAGGTAAATCAATCGACTAATAGCCTAATGAAATAAGATAAGCATCCGTTTGTAGGATTTATTATCGCTCTACAAGCAGACTGACATACACTGGCGTAAATGAAACGAGCTTTTATTTACGCCATTTTTTTGATCTGCTGGTTCAGCCTGAGCAGCTGGGGCTTTTATGCACACATGCAGATCAACCAATTAGCGGTATATACCTTAGCACCTGAACTCGGCCGGTTCTTTAAAAACAACATCAGGTACATTACTGAACATGCTGTTGATCCCGATAAGCGTCGTTATGCCGATACTCTAGAAGCCCCCCGGCATTATCTGGATGTGGAAGTGTACGAAAGTAATATCGACAGCATACCCCTAAAATGGGATGATGCCCTGCAAAAGTATGGACGCTCAAAATTACAGGCGAGTGGTACCCTACCCTGGCAGATTCAGATCAGCTACTACAAGCTGGTTAATGCCTTTAAAGCCAGAGATTCCATTAAAATCTTATTGTATGCAGCTTACCTCGGGCACTACCTTGGCGATGCGCACGTGCCCCTGCACACCACTGAAAACCATAATGGACAATTAACAAATCAGGCGGGTATTCATGCTTTCTGGGAAAGTCGCCTCCCCGAGCTGTATGCAAAAGATTACAACTTCGTAGTGGGCCGGGCTACATACATTGAGCAGCCACTCGTGGCGGCTTGGAAGATTGTTAAACATACACATGGGCTTGTTGACAGCACCCTGCTTTTAGAAAAAGCACTTAGGGAAAACTTCCCTGCCTTCAAACGATATAGCTATTCGAAACGTAAAGGCCAGGTGCTGAAGCAATACTCGGAAAGTTATTCCCGGGCGTATAGCCTTAAATTAAACCACATGGTGGAGAAACAGATGCGATCTTCCATTAAGGCCATAGGCGATTTCTGGTATTCCGCATGGATAGATGCAGGTCAACCCAAGATGGAAAATATGATCAAGGTGCCG
>Ga0265798_10002519_pt1 | contig 27015 bp, 23 predicted proteins | sample P3T30metagenome_FD_192430 | JGI IMG/M metagenome (GOLD analysis project Ga0265798, IMG submission 192430) | Plant litter microbial communities from East Loma Ridge, Irvine, California - P3 T30 | ecosystem: Environmental > Terrestrial > Plant litter > Unclassified | place: USA: California...
CTGGACATCGCCAAGTACATGACGATGACCAAGGGCCCGCTGGCCGGCCGCATCCTGCTGGTCGACGACCTGGCCGACTCCGGCGTGACGCTGCAGAAGGTGCGCGAGCACCTGCAGAACAACTACCCGGACGTCACCGAAGTGCGCTCGGCCGTCATCTGGGTCAAGGGCACCTCGGCCTTCAAGCCGGACTACCACCTGGAAGACCTGCCGCACAACCCGTGGATCCACCAGCCGTTCGAGGACTACGACGGCCTGCGCCCGCACCAGCTGGCGGCGTGGATGAAGAAGTTCGAAAAGAACTAAGCAGCAAGCCGTAAAACGTCGTCCCCGCGCAGGCGGGGACCCAAGTTCCGCAAGCGTTTCGACAGCGCGTGCAAGCCTGGGTCCCCGCCTTCGCGGGGACGACGCATTTGAAGGCGGGGACGACGGATTTGAAGGAGGGGGCGACGCATTTGAAGGCGGGGGGACGACGCTTTTGAAGCGGCGCACGCCGCTTTTTGGAACGCATCCGGCATGCCCTTCGGTTAAGATTGCCATATACAACTTAACCGAACCCATGACCCAAAGCTTCTTCCAGACTTTCATCCTCCTTCTGCTCGTCACCGACCCCTTCGGCAACGTGCCCCTGTTCGTCACCGCCTTGAAGGACGTGCCGCCGGTGCGCCGGCCGCGCATCGTGCTGCGCGAATGCGCGATCGCCTTCCTGCTGCTCCTCATTTTCATGTTCTTCGGCCGCCACTTCCTGGCGGCGCTGCAGCTCACCGATATCTCGCTGCGCATCGGCGGCAGCGTGATCCTCCTGATCATCGCGATCCGCATGATCTTCCCGCATCCGGACGGGGTGCTGGGCCGCAGCAACGGCGGCGAACCCTTCATCGTGCCGCTGGCGATTCCCGCGCTGGCCGGGCCCTCGGCGCTGGCCACCGTGCTGCTGTTTACCTCGAACAATGTGGAAGAGGTGATGGTCCACGTGGCTGCGCTGGCCGCCGTCGGCGTGGTCTGGCTGGCCGTGTTCCTGGCCGCCGAGCGGCTGCAGAAGGCGCTCGGCGAACAGGTGATGACCGCCTTCGAGCGCCTGATGGGCCTGATCCTGACGGCGATGTCGGTCGAGATGCTGCTGGGCGGTATCCGCTCCTTCGTCAAGACCCTGCACCAGTAAGTTTCACTACCACCACGAAAGAACAACATGAAAAAACTGCTTACCGTCTGCGTCCTCGGCGCCGCCTTGTCCTTCACGCTGGCCGGCTGCAAGCGCGGCGAACAGCCGGCCGCATCCCAGGGCGCAGCGCCGGGTGCGGCCCCGGCCGACGCCACCCCGATCGCCCTGCAGAAGATCGATACCGTGCAAGGCACCGGCAAGGAAGCGGTGGCCGGCGCCACCGTCGTCGTCAACTACACCGGCTGGCTGTATTCGCCGAATGCGCAGCAGCAGCACGGCGCCCAGTTCGACTCCTCCGTCGGCCGCGAGCCCTTCAGCTTCCAGCTCGGCTCGGGCATGGTGATCCCGGGCTGGGACCAGGGCGTGCAGGGCATGAAGGTGGGCGGCAAGCGCACGCTGATCGTGCCGGCCGCAATGGGCTATGGCGAACGCGGCGCCGGCCCGATCCCGCCGAATGCCAACCTGATCTTCGACGTCGAGCTGCTGGACGTGAAATAGGCGTGCAATGAACTACATCGTCGGGCTGTAGTTGCTGTGCCAGCGGTGCCCGCCCTGGCGCCGCGAGCAGGGTGTCATGCGCAGGCCGGTCTGCACGGCTTCCAGGCAGCGCGTGGTGCCGGTCGCGCGGTTCGTCAGGCGCATCAGCCGCGGCACGTCGCTCAGGCGCTCGATGCTCCACTGCTGGTTCTCGGCCTGGCTGCAGGCTTCCATCGCCAGCAGGTTCCTCGGGTCGTCCGGATGCACGGCCAGGCAGACGGCCGCGCCGCCGGCCGCCGTGTGGAACTTGTCGTAGCCCGGCAGGTCGCCGCGGGTGACGAACCACTGCTGGTCGGGTCCCTGGGTGCAGGCTGCCATGGCAACCCTGCCGGCAGCGCTGCCGAGGCAGCGGCCGCGTCCGTCGAGTTCGTTCTGCAGGTAGTTGAGGTCCGGCGCGGCGAAGGCCGGGCTGGCCGCGGCGTGGAGGAGGGCGAGCGCGGCGGCGGCGATGAGGCGGGCTTGCATGGACCTTCCTTTCCTTTCCGGTGAGTTTGCTTCGACATTAGCACGAACGCCGCGTAGCTTGTCGCTTGTGCAAATGCTGAGCCTGGACAATACTCATGCGCACATCTTCCGAACCGGCGGAGCCTTTCCCGATGACTTCCCTTCGTTCCACCGCCGCGCTCCAGCCGCTGCAGAAAACCGATGCCATCGTCGTCAAGGGCAAGACCGCGAAAGTGGGCGGCAAGCGCACCCTCGTGGTGCCGGCAGCGCTCGCTTATGGGGGCCGCGGCGCCGGGCCGATTCCACCGAACGCCAACCTCATCTTCGATATCACCCTGCTGGATGTGAAATAAAGGGGAAAAATCATTATTGCCGCCGGCGTGTTTTCCGGCAGGCATCAAATGTGGCCTGAGGGCCTTTTTTTTCGTCGAGAAATTTTACATTTCGTTATCGTCACGTATTTACAAAATTCAATAAGGTGCTGATTCCATGAAGAATTTTTCTCCTGGCACACTTCATGCTCATCTGTCCGGGGCGTACGTTAGCGCACACACAACATAAGATTCTTTATCAAAGGATAAGAAATGCTGACACCAAAAACGATGTACAAGAAACTGTTCGGTACCGCTGCCTTCGTCGTGACGGCCATGGCCGGCGTCCAGGCGCAGGCCGCCATCGTCGGCGCGAGCGGCGCGCTGAAGCCGGTGATCGTCTCGGGTGCACTGCCGGACACCCCGGACAAGCGCATCGACCCGAACACCGCATCGTCGCCGTTCTCGGGCGTCGTCAGCATCAACATCCGCTACAACAACGCCGCCGGTGAGCGCGAGTCCTACATCTGCTCGGGCGCCCTGGTGGGCAAGCGCCAGGTGGTCTCGGCCGGCCACTGCGTCGACACCAACGGCAACGGCGCTGTCATCGACATCAACAAGCCGGGCAACGACGTGCGCGTGGTCTTCAACAACAACGGCGACGATTACGAGCTGATCACCGCCACCAAGGTGTCGATGAACCCGGATTACAAAGGCTTCGGTGTGTGCCCGACCGGCGTCAACTCGTTCTGCGTGAACGACGACATCTCGGTCATCACCCTGGGCCGCGACGCCCCGGACAGCGCCAAGATCTACAAGATCTCGAACGCGCCGATCACCGAAGGCACCCACATCATCATGGCCGGCTACGGCACCTCGGGCGACGGCACCAACGGCTATTACATCGATCCGGACTTCTTCGTGAAGCGTACCGGCGAAAACTACGTCGACCTGTTCGACCTGGACGACGAGCAGGGCTTCGCAGCCGGCAAGGAAGAGGTCTACTACGCCGACTTCGACGGTGCCGGCAAGGACCTGTTCTGCCAGGAGTTCGGCGTCTGCACCCCGCAACTGCCGAACGACAAGGAAGCCAGCATCGGCGGCGGCGATTCGGGCGGCCCGTCCTTCATCGTGCGTAACGGCGAACTGATGCTGGTGGCGAACAACACCTTCAGCGGCATCTGGAACGACGACGACATCGACGGCACCTTCGGCACCTACTTCGGCGGCATCGTGCTGGGCAGCTATACCGACTACCTGAACCAGGCCACCGGCGGCCAGGCCACCTTCGTCCCGGAACCGGGCAGCCTGGCGCTGCTGGCGATGGGCGGTGCGCTGCTGGGCGGCCTGCGTCGTCGTCGCAAGCAGTAAGCAGTAAGCGGCTCTTCGGAGCGGCGTAAAAAAGCGGCCTGCGGGCCGCTTTTTACTTGGGTGAAGCTTGCCAGTGGCAGGCTTCACGCCTGCGCGGGGACGACGGTTCAGGCTTACTTGCCGAGAATCGACACCACATTGTCCGCCCCGGGCGCCCCGAAGGCCTGCTGCTTCAGCACATGCAGCTGGTCGCGCACCTGGGCCGCTTTCTCGAACTCGAGGTTCTTGGCGTGATCCACCATGAGCTTCTCGAGGCGCTTGATCTCTTTCGAAATCTGCTTCTCGCTCATGCCCTCGATCTTCGCGGTCTCTTCGGCCTGCGACATGTTCCTGGCGGCGGCTGCGCTGTAGACGCCGTCGATCATGTCCTTGATCTTCTTGTTCACGCCCTTCGGCACGATGCCGTTGGCTTCGTTGAAGGCGATCTGCTTGGCGCGGCGGCGTTCGGTCTCGTCGATGGCTTTCTTCATCGAGTCGGTGATCTGGTCGGCGTACAGGATGGCCACGCCGTTCAGGTTACGCGCCGCGCGGCCGATGGTCTGGATCAGCGAACGTTCCGAACGCAGGAAGCCCTCCTTGTCGGCGTCCAGCACGGCCACCAGCGACACCTCCGGCAGGTCCAGGCCCTCGCGCAGCAGGTTGATGCCGACCACCACGTCGAAGGTGCCCAGGCGCAGGTCGCGCAGGATCTCGACGCGCTCGACGGTATCGATGTCGCTGTGCAGGTAGCGGACCTTGATGCCGTGGTCGCCCAGGTACTCGGTGAGCTGCTCGGCCATGCGCTTGGTCAGCGTGGTCACCAGCACGCGCTCGTCCTTGGCGATGCGGTCGTTGATCTCGCCCATCAGGTCGTCGACCTGCGAGCGGGCAGGGCGCACGATCACCTGCGGGTCGACCAGGCCGGTCGGACGGACCACCTGCTCGACCACGTTGTCGGCCTTCTGCTTTTCGTACTCGGCAGGCGTCGCCGAGACGAAGATACATTGCCGCATCTTGCTCTCGAACTCCTGGAACTTCAGCGGCCGGTTGTCCAGCGCCGACGGCAGGCGGAAGCCGTAGTCGACCAGGTTGACCTTGCGCGAACGGTCGCCGTTGTACATCGCGTTGAGCTGGCCGACCATCACGTGCGACTCGTCCATGAACATCAGCGCGTCCTTCGGCAGGTAGTCGATCAGCGTCGGCGGCGGTTCGCCCGGCATCGCGCCGGACAGGTGGCGCGAGTAGTTCTCGATGCCCTTGGTGAAGCCGACTTCGGCCAGCATCTCGAGGTCGAAGCGGGTGCGCTGCTCGAGGCGCTGTTCTTCCAGCAGTTTGCCCTGCTGTCGGAACTCTTCGAGGCGGTCGCGCAGCTCGGCCTTGATCGATTCGACGGCGCGCAGCACGGTCGAGCGCGGCGTGACGTAGTGCGAACCCGGATACACGGTAAACCTCGGGATCTTCTGGCGCACCTTGCCGGTCAGCGGATCGAACAGCTGCAGCGATTCGATCTCGTCGTCGAACATCTCGACGCGGATCGCGAGTTCCGCGTGCTCCGCCGGGAAGATGTCGATGGTGTCGCCGCGCACGCGGAAGGAGCCGCGCGCGAAGTCCATCTCGTTGCGCGTGTACTGCATCTGGATCAGGCGCGCGATCACGTCGCGCTGCGCCACCTTGTCGCCAGCGCGCAGCGTCAGGATCATCTTGTGGTATTCGTTCGGATTACCGATACCGTAGATGGCCGACACGGTGGCGACGATGACCACGTCGCGGCGCTCCATCAGCGACTTCGTGCACGACAGGCGCATCTGCTCGATGTGCTCGTTGATCGACGAGTCCTTTTCGATGAACAGGTCGCGCTGCGGCACATAGGCTTCCGGCTGGTAGTAGTCATAGTAGGAGACGAAGTACTCGACCGCGTTCTGCGGGAAGAACTCGCGGAACTCCGCGTACAGCTGGGCCGCCAGCGTCTTGTTCGGGGCGAACACGATCGCCGGCCGGCCGGCCTTGGCGATGACGTTGGCCATCGTGTAGGTTTTACCGGAACCCGTCACGCCCAGCAGCGTCTGGTACATCAGGCCGTCGTCGATGCCGTCGACCAGTCCCTGGATCGCGGTCGGCTGGTCGCCGGCGGGCGGGAAGGGCTGGTGCAGCTTGAACGGCGAGTTGGGGTAGGTAATGACGGTAGGTGAAGGAGTATCAACGACCGATAGTTCTGCCATGAGTTCAGACCTTTGCTAGAATGGGAATCCGCCTGCGGCAGTGCAACATCCATGCCGCTGTCTATACAACCGCTGCGAACCCAGCCGACAAACATAAAGTTTATCACGATGAATTCCACAGCCCCTGCCAGCATCTTCGGCGCCATCGCCATGGCCCCACGCGACCCCATCCTGGGCATTACCGAAGCCTTCAATGCAGATACCAACCCGGCCAAGATCAACCTGGGTGTGGGCGTCTACTACGATGACAACGGAAAAGTGCCTCTGCTGGAATGTGTGCGCAAGGCGGAAGCGATGCTGATGGAGCAACCTGCGCCGCGTACCTACCTGCCGATCGAAGGCCTGGGTACGTATGACAAGGCTGTGCAAGAACTCGTATTTGGGGCCGACAGCCCGGTAATTCAAGAGAAACGTGCAGTCACCGTGCAGGCCCTGGGCGGCACAGGCGCGCTGAAGATCGGCGCCGACTTCCTCAAGCGTTTCTCGCCGGGTTCGGATGTCTACATCAGCGACCCGAGCTGGGAAAACCACCGCGCGCTGTTCGAAAGCGCCGGCTTCACCGTCAATAACTACGCCTACTACGACCCGGCCACCCACGGCGTCAACTTCGAAGGCATGCTGGCCGACCTGCGCAACATGCCGGAAGGCGCGATCGTCGTGCTGCACGCCTGCTGCCACAACCCGACCGGCGCGGATCTGACCGCCGAGCAGTGGGGCCAGGTCATCGCTGCTGTGCAGCAAAACGGCCTGATTCCCTTCCTCGACATGGCCTACCAGGGCTTCGGTTCGGGCATCGCGGAAGATGGCGCCGTGGTGCGCCGCTTCGTCGAAGCCGGCGGCCCGCTGCTGGTGTCGAATTCGTTCTCGAAGTCCTTCTCGCTGTACGGCGAGCGCGTGGGTGCGTTGTCGGTGGTGCTGTCCTCCAGCGAAGAAGCGGCGCGCGTGCTGTCGCAACTGAAGCGCGTGGTGCGCACCAACTACTCGAACCCGCCTGTGCACGGCGGCAAGGTGGTCGCCACCGTTCTGTCGACCCCGGAATTACGTGAATTATGGGAACAGGAACTGGCCGGCATGCGCGTGCGCATCAAGGACATGCGCGAACAGCTGGTGACCAAGCTGGCCGAGAAGGCGCCGGGCCGCGACTTCGGCTTCGTGCGCCAGCAGGTCGGCATGTTCTCGTATTCGGGCCTGACCAAGGAGCAGGTCGGCAAGCTGCGCGAGGAATCGATCTACGCCGTGGACACCGGCCGCATCTGCGTGGCGGCGATGAATTCGAAGAACATCGATCGCGTCGTTGACGCCATCGCAAAAGTTCTCTAAACTCTTGGCTCTTCCGATTCAGCGCTAAGTACGTTGGGTCGAAAGAGCGATTCCCTGATAGCTCAGTCGGTAGAGCGACGGACTGTTAATCCGCAGGTCCCTGGTTCGAGTCCAGGTCGGGGAGCCAAAGTTTCAGCCTCGGCGAGGCATGCACGGTTGGTAAGTTGCACTGTGCAAGTCGCGACGGGGAAGCTATAATAGCAACATCAATTCCCTGATAGCTCAGTCGGTAGAGCGACGGACTGTTAATCCGCAGGTCCCTGGTTCGAGTCCAGGTCGGGGAGCCAGAATTCAGCAAGCGTTGTCAAAGGCCACTTCGTTGAAGTGGCCTTTTTCATTTGTTGATGCCGCTTGTGCAGTCTGCTCATTTGATCTAAGATTTCTGCTCAAAGGAGCAAATCATGACGACGATGGCTGCGCAGCACTTTCACCCGGAGTCAGACGACGGCGACAAAAGCCGTTGGCTCAATTTCCGCGAGCTTTATCACACCACACCCGTCGATCGCATCGACCTCATCCGCAGCGGCGTGAACGCCGCCGACTTCAAGAACTTCGTCAGCCGTCTCGATATCCAGCAGGAAAAAGTCTTCACGATGCTGGACATCGCCACCGCCACCGTCAACCGCAAGGCCAGCCGCAATGAATCGCTGTCGCGCGAAGACAGCGAAAAAGTCGTGGGCATGGCCAAGCTCATCGGCCAGGTCGAGGCCATGCTCGAGGAGTCGGGCGATCCCGGGCTCATGCACGACTTCGACGCCGCCCGCTGGCTCACCCACTGGATGGAAGAGCCGATCCCCGCGCTGGGCGGCGCCTCGCCCGCCGACTACATGGACACCATCGAAGGCCAGGAAATGATCTCGCAGCTGCTCGCGACGATGCAGACCGGAGCCTACGCTTGATCAGCGTCTGGCGCATTGCCACCGATGCGCCCGGCTACACCGCAGACGACCTGACCGGCACCGGCGCCAAGCTCTCCGGCGGCCGCTGGAACCGCCCCGGCAACGCCATGCTCTACTGCGCCAGCAATATCTCGCTGGCCGCCCTCGAAACCTTCGTCCACCTGAAGGCCGGCAGCCTGCCGCTGAACCGCTACCTGGTCGAGCTCGCCATTCCCGACGACGTCTGGGCGCGCGCGACCTCGCTGCTGCCGCCCGCCGTCGGCTGGGATGCCATCCCGACCGGCAAGACCAGCCTCGACGAAGGCGACCGCTGGCTCAAGGCCAACACCAGCGCGCTGCTGATCGTGCCTTCCGTGATCGTGAGCGAGGAGAGGAATGTGCTCATCAATCCGCTGCATCCGGATACCGCACGCATCGCGGCGCACAAGCTGAGGAAGTGGACTTACGATCCGCGGCTGATGCGTTCGCGCCAATAAAGCTGAAAGGACGGGAAACCTGTGTTTAAAACTATTCTGTTGACTACTTTGTTCGCCTTATCGCTCATCAGTGCTGGTGCGTGCCGCTCCGCGAACGTCCTGCCAGAAAGTACCAGGCAAATGGAAGCTGAAGTGATGGATGCATTCAAGGGGCTGGTCGAAGCTTCCAGATCGCTGGATGCCAGTCGCTACCTTGCGTATGTGGACAAAGAAAAATTTACGGGACTGGGCGCCGACGGCAAGGTGTGGCACTCGATTAAGAACCTGGAAGATATCGTGGTGCCTGGTTTTCCGATGATCGACAGAATAGTGTCGCTCGAGTTTTTCAACGTGAAGGTCACCGTCATCAATCCATCGACGGCCATCCTGGTCAACGAGTTCAAGCAGACGCTCCTTCTCAAAAACAGGAGCATCGTCAAGCAGGCTGGCGGCGGCACGCAAGTATGGTCGAAATCGGAAAACGGATGGAAGCTGGTCAGCATCTCGGCAAGTAGCGCACCTTGATGCGGTAGGCGCATGTTGAACCTGACCGCATTTCCTTGCTTTTGGGCGGCCTGGCCGGCCGCACTATCCTTCAGGCCTTGCCCGCCACCGGCCTGACCTTGCCGGCCGCTTCCAGCGCCCGCTGGCGCGCCGTGTCGACGTCCGGGGCCGTCGCCAGCGCCACGCCCATGCGCCTGCGCGCGAAGGATTCCGGCTTGCCGAACAGGCGGATGTCCGATCCCGGCACGCGCAGCGCCTCGGCCACGCCTTCGAAGGCGATGCCGGCCTGCTCGAGCTGGCCGTAGATCACGGCGGAAGCGCCCGGCGAGCGCAGTTCGGGATTCACCGGCAGGCCGAGGATGGCTTTCGCGTGCAGCTCGAACTCGCTCTGCACCTGGGTCGCCATCGTCACCATGCCGGTGTCGTGCGGACGCGGGCTGACTTCCGAGAACCACACCGTGTCGCCCTTCACGAACAGCTCGACGCCGAACACGCCGCGTCCGCCCAGGGCGGCCGTGACCTTGCTGGCGATCTCGCGCGCACTTTCCAGGGCGCGCGGGCTCATGATCTGCGGTTGCCAGGATTCGACGTAGTCGCCTTGCACCTGCTTGTGGCCGATCGGCTCGCAGAACCCGGTGACGATCTCGCCGTCCGCGCCGCTGTTGCCATTCGATGAGCGCACGGTCAGCAGCGTGATCTCGTAGTCGAAGTCGATGAAGCCTTCGACGATCACGCGGCCGGCGTCGACGCGCCCGCCGGCGGCCGCGTAGTTCCAGGCGTTCTCGACGTCGTCCGCGCTGTCCAGCTTCGACTGGCCCTTGCCCGACGACGACATCACCGGTTTCACCACGTTCGGAAAGCCGATCTCGGCGCAGGCCGCCTTCAGCTCGTCCAGGCTGCTGGCGAAACGGTAGGGCGAGGTCGCCAGGCCCAGTTCCTCGGCGGCCAGGCGGCGGATGCCTTCGCGGTTCATGGTCAGCTGGGCCGCGCGCGCGGTCGGAATGCAGGTGATCTTGCCGGCCGCTTCCAGCTCGGCCAGCTTGTCGGTGGCGATCGCCTCGATCTCCGGCACGACCAGGTCGGGCTGCTCGCGTTCGATCAGGGCGGCCAGCGCTTCGCCGTCGGTCATGTCGATCACGTGGGCACGGTGCGCGACCTGGTGGCCCGGCGCATTCGCATAGCGGTCGACGGCGATCGTCTCGATGCCCAGGCGCTGCAGCGCGATGATCACTTCCTTGCCGAGTTCGCCGGACCCGAGCAGCATGACGCGGGTAGCGGAAGGGGAGAGGGGTGTGCCGAGGATGGGTGCGTTCGTCATTGCGATATCGGTGGGTGGGGGGAAGTGCGCACTATAGCAAAATAAAAAAACTTGCCGGATTCTATCCAGCGGTTATAATGCGAGCCTCAATTCCCTGATAGCTCAGTCGGTAGAGCGACGGACTGTTAATCCGCAGGTCCCTGGTTCGAGTCCAGGTCGGGGAGCCAGAATACGAAAAGGCCGCTTCATCGAAGCGGCCTTTTGCTTTTCCAGACCATGATGACGATCTCCGCACACGACGCCGCACGCATCGCCGACCATGCTTTTCAGGCCGACCTCGAAGGCTGGCTGCGACCGGAACAGCAGGCCCTGATCATTGAACGCGGCTGGCTGCGCATGCTGGCGCCACGCTCGAGCGGCGGTGACGAACTGCCGCTGCCGGAAGTCGTGCGACTGGAAGAAGCCATTGCCCGCGTCGACGGCAGCATGGGCTGGACCGTGACCCTGTGCGCGGGCGCCGGCTGGTTCGCCGGCTTCCTGGAGCCGCGTCTCGCGCGCGAGATCCTGGCCACGCCGAAGGTCTGCCTGGCCGGCAGCGGCGCCCCGACTGGTCATGCCGAGCGCGAAGGCGAGGGCTGGCGCATCAGCGGCTTGTGGGACTACGCCAGCGGGGCGCCGATGGCCACGCACTTCACCTTCAATGCGATCCTGCGCGAAGACGGCCAGCGCTTGCTGGACGCCGAAGGCCAGCCGCGCATCCAGGCTTTCGTGGTGCCGGCCGCGCTGGTCGAGATGGAGCCGCGCTGGCGCAGCATCGGCCTGCGTGCGACCGCCTCCCACGCCTATCGCGTGACTGCGCAATGGGTGCACGCGGAGCACGGCTTCGCGATCGATCCGGCGCGGGCTGTCGAACGGGGCCCGCTCTACCGTTTCCCTTTCCTGCCCTTTGCCTTCGTCACGCTGGCGGCCAACGTGGCCGGCATGGCGCACCACTTCGTCGAGCTGGCGCGGGAATGCATCGCGCACCGCCGCAACCGATTCAGTGGGCAGGACGAGCCCCTGATCGAGGTGCCGGCCGTGCGTGGGCTGTTGGACAGTACGCGTTCCGGACTGACCGAGGTGCGTAACCGCTTCTACGCGCGCCTGGATGCGACCTGGGCGCAGGTGGCAGCCGGTGCGCCGGTCAGCGAGGAGGAGGCCGCGCAGATGCAGGCCCTGGCGATGGAATGGGTGACTGCATCGCGGCGCGCGGTCGACCAGTTGTTCCCTTACTGCGGCCTGTACGCCATGCGCGAGGACAGCGCCATCAACCGCGTCTGGCGCGACTTCCACACGGCTTCGCAGCACGCTTTGCTGGTGCCGCACGCGAACACTGGTCAAATCGCAACTCAGCCGTTATAATTCGAGCCTCAATTCCCTGATAGCTCAGTCGGTAGAGCGACGGACTGTTAATCCGCAGGTCCCTGGTTCGAGTCCAGGTCGGGGAGCCAGAATTCAAGCAGTAAGACAAAAGGCCGCTTCATCGAAGCGGCCTTTTTGCATTCGGACGCGTGCATTCTTCATGCATCCCGCATGACCCGGATTCGCTTCACGGCAGAGCACGCTGCTCCGGGCGCGAATGAATATACTCAACATATCCAGTCACTATTTGGAGGGAGTAATGAACAGGCGCCGCGACTACAAGACTGCTCTACTCATTGACGCCGTGTGCTACTCCGCGTCCGCCGAAGTCCGCGCGCACGCCGCAGGCGAACTTTCGGAGCGGCCCCTCCCGCGCGATTTCGCCATGCGCATTTTCCTGGAGCCCGGCAGGCGCCGCCACAACCGGCCTGCGCAGCCGGCGGCATCTTTGGGGTGAGGGTTCTGGTCCTGCAGGCCTAAACAGCCGGGCGTCCCCGCTCGCGCGTATAAACGCCGACCGCTTTTCCGTAGATCTCGGTTTCCGCTTCATGCGCCAGGCCGAGGCGCCTGGCAACGCGCAGCGACGATTCATTGGCGGAAGCGATGAGAGCCCGCACTTTGGGTTCGCGCCGGATCTCGAGCGCGTGGTGCAGGGCCGCCGCTGCCGCTTCGTTCGCGAATCCCTTGCCCCAGAAGGCACGATAGGTATTCCAGCCCAGCTCCATCACGGTAGATTCCTCGCGAAAGAACGCGCCGACACTCCCGACGAGTTGGCCGGTCTCCTTTTCCTCGACAGCCCACCATCCGGCGCCATGCAGGAGCCACAGTCCGGCTTGCGAACAGAAGATGCGCCATGCCGCAGGGCGGTCAGCCGGGACCAGGTGGGCCGCGCTGACGGGGTCGGCGCAATGCGCTGCGAATGCGTCGAAGTCTTCCCGCCGATATTCACGAAGCATGAGGCGTTCCGTGTGAAGGCGGGGAACAGAAGTGATGAACTCGCTATTCATGCGCTGGTGTCCATGGATGGGTGCCGGATCAGGAATGGCTCAGTGTACGGCGCTGTTGTCCTTAAAGCAAGCAACAGATTTCCCCGGCCGCGCCAGGCCTCCGTTGGAATTCCGCCCCTCCCCAGCAGACCTCGCCGAACCCTCCTATAATCGGTCTTTTATCGCAGGCCGAGCATGAAATCCCCAGTCAATACAAGTACTTACGAGCAATCCACGCCTCCCGTGGACGGCCTGCAGGGCAGCCAGCTCATCTGGGCCGTGATCGTCCTGTCGCTGGGCGTCGGCATGTCAGCGCTCGACACCGCCATCGCCAACACCGCGCTGCCGGCCATGGCCCAGCAACTGCACGCCAGTCCGGCCGACTCGGTCTGGATCGTCAACGCCTACCAGCTGGCGATGGTCGCGACCCTGCTGCCGATCGCGGCGCTGGGGGAGACCGTCGGCTACAAGCGCGTCTACATCGCGGGGATGGCCATCTTCACGGCGGCCTCGCTGGGCTGCGCGCTGGCGTGGTCGCTGCCGGTGCTGATCGTGGCGCGGCTGTTCCAGGGACTGGGCGCGGCGGCGCTGATGGGCGTGAATTCGGCGCTGATCCGCGCGGTGTACCCGTCCCGGCTGCACGGGCGCGGCTTCGGCAACAATGCGCTGGTGGTGGCGATCGGCTTCGCGCTCGGGCCGAGCCTGGCCTCGGTCATCCTCGCGACGTCGTCGTGGGAGTGGCTGTTCGGGATCAACGTGATTCCCGGTATCCTCGGCTGGTTCCTGGCCCGCAAAGCGCTGCCGGAGACGAAGCGCGCCAGCCACAAGGTCGACGGCGTGGCCGGCCTGTACAACGTGGCCGCCTTCGGCATGGCCGTGCTGGCGCTGGGCGATGCCGCGCACCGCGTCGGCATGCGCACGCTGCTGCCCGAGACCTTGCTGGCGCTGCTGTTCTTCTTCCTGCTGCTGCGCCGCCAGAAGGGGCATCCCGCGCCGCTGCTGCCGGTGGACCTGTTCCGCCTGCCGCTGTTCTCGCTGTCGACGCTGACTTCGATCTGCACCTTCGCGGCGCAGGCGCTGGCCTTCGTCGCGCTGCCGTTCTATTTCGAGAGCCAGCTGGGCCGCTCGGCGGTGGAGACCGGCTTCCTGCTGACGCCCTGGCCGGTGATGGTCGGCGTGATGGCGCCGGTGGCGGGACGCCTCAGCGACCGCTATTCGCCGGGCCTGCTGGGCGGCGTCGGCCTGGCGATCCTGGCGGCCGGCCTGGCCCTGCTGCTGGGCATGTCCGGCAATCCCTCGGCCTTCGAGATCGGCTGGCGCATGGCCGTGTGCGGCGTCGGATTCGGCTTCTTCCAGGCGCCGAACGTCAAGGCGATCATGAGCAGCGCGCCAGCTTCGCGCAGCGGCAGCGCCAGCGGCATGGTGGCGACCGCGCGCCTGATCGGCCAATCGACGGGGGCGGCGCTGGTGGCTTTCTGCCTGACCGTGTTCCACCTGCGCGGCACCTGGTATGCGATTGCCATCGCCGCCGCCTTTGCCGCGGCGGCCAGCATCGCCAGCTTCTCGCGCCTGGTGGTGGCGAAGGCACCTGCCTGAGCTTCAGGCGCCAGCAAAAAAGGGCAGGGTGTCGAGGTCCAGCACCGGGTAGCTGGTGCGCTGCGGCCCTTCGCCGACGGTGATCATGCGCACGCGGGCGCCGCCGGCGGCCTGGAAGGACAACAACTCGCCCGAATGCGCGCTCAGGAGTTCCACCACGTCGTGCACGCGCAGCGCCGCGTGGCGGTCCGCATGCCGTACGACCAGCACGCGCTGCGGTCCCTGCCGGTCCGGGGCGTCTTCCAAAGCTTCCCTGAGGTCGAGCAGCGGCAGGCTGCGCCCGCGCCAGGCCAGGGTCGGCATCGCGTCCGTCTCTTCGGTGCCCGTCTCCGGCAGCGGCAGGATCGCTTCCAGCGCCGCCATCGGAACCGCCCAGCGCCGGCCGGCATCGAACACCACGTGGGCCGGGGCGCGCCTGGCGCTTCCGGCGAACGCATTCCCGGCGACCTCCTGCCGCGACAGCCCCGGCGCCGCATGCGTGCGCAGCAGGGCATCGGCATCGATCTGCAGCACGCGCTGCTGTTCTCCTTCGTCGCCGAGCAGGGCGATGGCCCGCACCAGCGGATGATCGATACCGGCATCGCCGGCCGCGGCGGCACTGCCGGCGGGCAGGGGACGGACCGCCACCACTTCGTCGATGGGCAGCGCCACCAGCAGCTCGTCCTGCGCCACGATCGCCGCCAGCGGCGCGGGGCCGCTGTCGAGGCCGAGCAGCGCGCCCAGGTCGACCAGCGGCACGTGCCGGCCGCGCCATTGGATCATCCCCAGCAGTTCGCGGCCGGCGCCCAGCAGCGGCTGGGCATCCGGCCGGTCCAGCACCTGCGCCACCAGTGCCGCCGGCAGCGCCAGCACCGCCGCGCCGATACGCACCAGGGCCTGCACGGGCGCCGGCGGCACCCCAGCAGTCTCCGTTCGAGCCACGCCGGCATCGCCGGCGGCCGATGCGGTCCAGGCCTGTACCCGCTCCATCAAGCGCAGCGGATCCAGCACGCTGAGCAGGCTGCCGTCGGCGGCCGGCGCGACACTGTGGAAGAAGTCGTCTTCCACGTCGCCATGATGGACGCGCTGCAGCTGCGATGCGCGCGCGCGCACCAGGCCGCGCACGGCGTCGATCGCCAGTCCGATGCGCCGGCCCTGCGCGCCCACCACCAGCACTTGGGAAGGCACCTCGTCTGCCGGCTCGCCCATCCACTTGCGCAGGTCGACCACCGGGATCGCCTGCGCGCCGTCGCTGAACACGCCGTCGATCGCGCCGTGGCTGCGCGGCAGGCGCGCCAGCGCGGATGGGCGGGCGAGGGCGCGCACCACGTGGCGGGTGTCGATGGCGATCGCCAGGTCGCCGAGCGCCACCTGGGCGTAGGCCAGCAGGGGATCGGCGCCGGCTTCGCGCGCGTGTTCCATCATGCCGCCGGGCGCCGCTCGAAGGTGGCGCTCAGCTGGGCCAGCAGCTCGGCCACGTCGCGGCTGGCGTCGGCCTGCTCGCTGGTGGCGCCGTGGATCTGCACGATGGAGCCCGAGGTCGTGCCGACCGAGCGCTCGATGCGGTCGAAGGCGTGCTTGACCTGGTCGGACAGCAGGCTGCCTTCGTTGACGCGGTTGATGGTCTCGTTGATCAGCTTGCCGATCTCGCGCGCCGCGCGCGCCGATTTCTCCGCCAGCTTGCGCACCTCGTCGGCCACCACCGAGAAGCCGAGGCCGTGCTCACCAGCGCGTGCCGCTTCGATCGCCGCGTTGAAGGCCAGCAGGTTGGTCTGGCTGGCGATGTCGCTGATGGTGTCGATGATGTCGTGCACGTCGCGCGAGGACTTCTGGATTTCGAGGATGGCGTCGCGCGAGCGGTCGAGCAGCTCGTTGCCGTCCCTGGCTTCCTGCTGGGTCTGGACCGCGAGGTCGCGCGAACGCTCCGAGTTGCCGGCAATGCTTTCGATGGAACGGGTCAGCTCGCCCAGCACCTGGGTGATGTCGGCGACCTTGTCCTTGACCAGTTGTTCGCGCTGCACCTGCTCGGTGATGTCGGTGGCGAACTTGACCACCTTGAAGGGCTTGCCGTTGACGTCCAGGATCGGGTTGTAGGTCGCCTGCAGCCAGATCTCGGCGCCGTGCTTGCCGCGGCGGCGGAAGCGCGCACTCTTGAATTTTCCTTCGGCCAGGTCGGCCCAGAAGTTGCGGTACTCGGCCGTCTTGGCCAGGTCCGCCGTACAGAACATGCTGTGGTGCTGGCCGAGGATCTCGTCGAGCGTGTAGCCGACCGTGCGCAGGAAATTGCTGTTGGCCGACAGGATGTTGCCGCGCAGGTCGAACTCGATCACGGCCTGCGAACGCGCCAGCGCGTCGAGCTTGCCGGCGGTCTCGGAGGTGAGCAGCTTGGCCGGGGTGACGTCGGTAGCGAACTTGACGATCTTCAGCAGGCGCCCGTCGTGGTCGAAGATCGGGTTGTAGGACGCCTGGATCCAGACGTCGCGGCCCTTCTTGTCGACGCGGCGGTATTCGCCGGCGTTGAATTCGCCGCGCGACAGGTGCTCCCAGAAGGCCAGGTATTCGGGCGTGCGGGTGTAGGCCGGGTCGCAGAACATGCGGTGGTGCTGGCCCACCACTTCGTCGGCCGCGTAGCCGAAGGTATGCAGGAAGTTGTGGTTGGCGCGCAGGACGCGGCCGTGCAGGTCGAATTCGATCACGGCCTGGGCGCGTTCGACGGCGGCGATCTTGCCTTCATGGTCGCTGGTGGTCAGCTTGTGCTGGGTGATGTCGGTGGCGAACTTCACCACCTTCAGCGGCTTGCCGTGGGCGTCGAGCACCGGGTTGTAGCTGGCGTGGATCCAGACTTCGCGGCCATGCTTGTCGAAGCGCTTGAACACGCCGGAATGCGGCTCACCCGTGCCCAGCTGGGTCCAGAACGCGGCGTAGTCGGCCGAGCGGGCGTAGGCGGGCTCGCAGAACATGCGGTGGTGGCGGCCCTGCACGTCTTCCAGCGCATAGCCGAAGGTGGACAGGAAGTTCTCGTTGGCGTGCAGCACCGTGCCGTCGAGATTGAACTCGATGACGGCCTGCAGGCGGTCGATCGCGGTCAGCTTGGCTTCGTAGTCGGCGTTGCGCAGCTTGTTGGCGGTGACATCGGTGGCGAACTTGACGATCCGCGTGATGCGGCCTTCTTCATTCATGACCGGGTTGTACGACGCCTGCACCCAGATCGTGCGGCCACCCTTGACGATGCGGCTGAACTCGCCCTGTTCGATGCTGCCCTGCGCCAGCCGCGCCCAGAAGTCCTGGTACTCGCTGCTTGCCGCATACGCCGGCTCGCAGAACATGCGGTGGTGGCGGCCGACGATCTCGTCGAGGGCATAACCGCTGGTCTGCAGGAACAGCGGATTGGCGTGCAGGATCGTGCCGTCGATGTCGAACTCGATGATGGCCTGGATGCGGTGGACGGCTTCCAGCAGCGCGGCTTCGGCGCGCGGCATGGAAACGGCCATTGCCGCCGCTGCGGGATGTGCGGGGTGGTTCATGTGCTTGGCTTGGCCTTGTGGGCGAAAATGGTCGGATGGCGACGGCGGCGGGCTGCATGCGGGGGCAGGGCATGGCAGGAAAGCGAAGAGGCGCCGCGTGTTGCCGCAAGTAAATATATTCTACATGAAGCCCTCCGCACGATACACGGCCAATTCTCACGAAATGTATCCGCTCTGCAACATTTGTATCCTGCAGGGCGGCCGGCGGGCTGCCGCGAACCCTGCTAGGATGCTGTCTCGTTACAGGAAAGGCTAGTCATGACCCAGGTATTCAAGATCGCCGCCATCCCCGGCGACGGCATCGGCAAGGAAGTACTCCCGGAAGGGCTGAAAGTGCTGGCGGCTGCCAGCGAACGCTTCGGTCTCCAGCTCGAGATCACGCAGTTCGACTGGGCCAGCTGCGACTATTACCTGCAGACCGGCGACATGATGCCGCCGGACTGGAAGGAACAGCTGGCCGGCATGGACGCGATCTACTTCGGCGCGGTCGGCTGGCCGGCAACGGTGCCGGACCACGTCTCGCTGTGGGGTTCGCTGCTGAAGTTCCGCCGCGAGTTCGACCAGTACATCAACCTGCGCCCGGTGCGCCTGTTCGAGGGCGTGCCCTGTCCGCTGGCGGGCCGCAAGCCCGGCGACATCGACTTCTTCGTGGTGCGCGAGAACACCGAGGGCGAATACACCAACCTGGGCGGCATCATGTTCCCGGGCACCGAGCGCGAGCTGGTGATCCAGGAATCGGTGTTCACCCGCCACGGCACCGACCGCGTGCTGCGCTATGCCTTCGAGCTGGCGCAGGCACGCCAGCGCAAGCACCTGACCGTCGCCACCAAGTCGAACGGCATCGCGATCAGCATGCCCTGGTGGGACGGCCGCGCCGACGCCATGCACGCCGAGTACCCGGAGGTCACGGTCGACAAGCAGCACATCGACATTCTCACCGCGCGCTTCGTGCTGCAGCCGAACCGCTTCGACGTGGTGGTCGCCTCCAACCTGTTCGGCGACATCCTGTCCGACCTCGGCCCGGCCTGCACCGGCACCATCGGCCTGGCGCCGTCCGGCAACCTCAACCCGGACCGCAAATTCCCCTCGCTGTTCGAGCCGGTGCACGGCTCGGCGCCGGACATCGCCGGGCAGGGCATCGCCAACCCGATCGCGATGATCTGGTCGGGCGCGATGATGCTGGCCTTCCTGGCCGCCGGCGCCAACGTGCCGCAGTGCTACGGCGAGGCCCACGACGCGATCCTGGCCGCGATCGAAGAAGTGCTGCGCAGCGGCCCGCGCACGCGCGACCTCGGCGGCGAAGCGAACACGGTGGAAGTCGGCAACGCCATCGCGGCGCTGGTGCGCGGCTAAGCCGGGACTTTAAATGGCGGCGCGCGCCTCGATATGGAGAGGATGGCGCGCCGCTCCCGCATCCCCGATTACCCCGCAGCTCCGCCGGCCCCCGCGGCGGACGCGCCTTGCCCCTTGTGCGGCCGCCCGCTCGGCAGCGAGAACGTCGACCGCCACCATCTGGTCCCGAAATCCCTGAAGGGCAGGGAGCAGTTCCCCATCCATAAAGTCTGCCACCGCAAGATCCACGCGACGTTTTCGGAAAAGGAGCTGCTGCGCGCCTACCATACCTGGGACGCCCTGAAGGGCCACGAAGACATCCGCGCCTTCATCGACTGGGTGACGAAGAAGCCGCCGGCGTTTTACACGCGCACCTTCACGTCGAATAAAAAGAAGGCGCGCTGAAAGAGGGTATTTACAATCTTTTCGCCGATGATCGCGCAAATTCAGCAAAAAAAATGGCATTCGTTCTCAGAAAAGATGCTTAGCGATTATTCTTGGGTGTAAAATTAAGTCTTCCAATTTTGCAATTCGCGCCGATTTTCCCTTCCTTTACCGCAGTTGCAATGACCCAAGACGATTCCAGCCGCTGTTCCGTCCTCCTCATCGACGACGAGTCCTTTTCCGAAGACATCATCACGCACGGCCTGAAGGCCTGCGCGCCGCATACGCTCCGTTATGCTAGCCAGCCGGAAATGGCGGTCGAACTGGCCCGGGAAATCGGCGCGACGGTGGTGCTGGTGGATTTGCGCATGCCCGAGATCGACGGCCTGGAAGTCACGCGCCGCCTGCGCGCCGACAAGGACACCGAGCACATCCCCGTGATCGTGCTTTCGTCCGAGGATGACCCCGACGTCAAGGCCAAGGCCTTCGCGGTCGGCGCCAACGACTACCTGGTGAAATGGCCGGACCCGCGCGAGCTGGTGGCGCGCGTGCGCTACCACAGCGACGCCTTCATCGCGCGGCGCCAGCGCGACGCCGCCTTCGTCTCGCTGCGCCTGAGCCAGGAGCAGCTGGCGGCCAGCCAGTCGGCCCTGTTCCAGGCCCAGAAGATGGAAGCGATCGGCCAGCTCACCGGCGGCGTGGCGCACGATTTCAACAACGTCCTGCAGATCATCGGCGGCAACCTGCAGCTGCTCAAGCTGGTCGGCAACGTCAACGACGCCGGGCGCGCCCGCATCGACGTCGCGCTGTCCGGCGTCGAGCGCGGCGCCAAGCTGGCGTCGCACCTGCTGGCCTTCGCGCGCCGCCAGCCGCTGCAGTCGGTGGTGATCAACCCCGGCCACCTGCTGCGCGAAATGGACGACATGATGCGCCGCGTGCTGGGCCCGCGCGCGCGCGTCGTCACCGAGATCGAACATCGCCTGGGCAGTACCCTGGTCGATCCGAACCAGCTCAACAACGTGCTGCTGAACCTGGCCATCAATGCGCGCGACGCCATGGGCGGCAGCGGCACCCTGACGATCCGCGCCGCCAACGTCGGGCCGGACAACGGCAGTTTGCCGCCTTCGCTGCCGAGCGGTCCTTATGTGCTGCTCGAAGTCGCCGACACCGGCAGCGGCATGCCGCCGGAAGTGCTGGAGCGCGCCTTCGAACCCTTCTTCACCACCAAGCCGACCGGGCAGGGCACGGGCCTGGGCCTGTCGATGGCCTACGGCTTCGTGAAGCAGTCGGGCGGCGAGATCGTGCTGAAGAGCGAAGCCGGCAAGGGCACCAGCGTGCGCATCTACCTGCCGCGCCATGAAGGCGAACCGGATGCGGTCGAGGACATCGCCGCCGCGCCGCTGCTGGGCGGGCCGGAAACCATCCTGGTGGTCGAGGACGAGGAAGACGTGCGGACGGCCACCTGCGGCATCCTGTCGGCGCTGGGCTACCGCGTGCTGGAAGCGCCGGATGCGGCGGCCGCCAAGGCCATCGTCGAAAGCGGCGAGCAGATCGACCTCGTGTTCAGCGACGTCATCATGCCCGGACCGGTCAGCAGCCTGCAGCTGGGAGAAGTGGTGCGCGAACGGCTGCCGAAGGCGCAGATCCTGTACACCTCGGGGTATGCGGAAGGCGTGCTGGCGCACGAAGGGAAGGTCGGAGCGAACGTCAATCTGCTGCAGAAACCCTATCACCCGGATGCGCTCAGTGCGCGCATCCGTCATCTGTTGCGGCGCCGAATGTAGGGTGGGCTTCCCGAGCCCACGATCGTTATTTCGTGGGGCGAATGTACTTCTGCGAACCCGGCGGCGGTTCGTTCAGCACCGCCCAGAAGATCCCCAGGTCGGCGATCGCGCGCACGAATTCCGTGAAGTCCACCGGCTTGACCACGTAGGCGTTCACGCCCAGTTCGTAGCTGCGCACCAGGTCCTGTTCTTCGCGCGAGGAGGTCAGCATGACCACCGGCAGCGGCTTGAGGCCGTCGGTGGTGCGGATCTCCTTCAGCACTTCGAGGCCGTCGACCTTCGGCAGTTTCAGGTCGAGCAGGGCGACGGCCGGGTTGCCGGCGGGGCGCTGGGCGTATTCGCCGCGGCGGTGCAGGTAGTCGAGCGCTTCGGCACCGTCGCGCACGACGATCACCTGGTTGGCGAGCTGGCTTTTCGACAGCGCGATCAGCGTCAGTTCCAGGTCGTTCGGATTGTCTTCGACGAGCAGGATGGGCTTGAGCATGTGTTCTTTCGGGATCGGATCAGTTATTCGATGCATGTTTGGGAAGAGCAAAAGAGAAGGTCGCGCCTTCGCCCTGCACCGACCCGGCCCAAACCCTGCCATTGTGCCGCTCGACGATGCGGCGGACGTTGGCCAGGCCGATGCCGGTTCCCTGGAAGTCTTCCATACGGTGCAGGCGCTGGAATACGCCGAACAGCTTGTGTACGTAATCCATGTTGAAGCCGGCGCCGTTGTCGGCCACATGGAAAATGGTTTCGTGCGGCGCGTCCTCGAAGCCGATGCGGATCACGGCCGGATCCTGCTTGCCGGTGAACTTCACGGCGTTCGACAGCAGGTTGAACATCGCCAGGTGCAGGAAGGTCGGGTCCGCGTAGACGGTCGGCAGCGGGGCGATGTCCCACTCGATGTTGCGGCCGCGCGTTTCCATTACCAGCTTGTCGATGCAGGCGGCCACCAGGTCGTTCATGTCGACCGAGGTCGGACGCAGCGAGGCACGGCCCATCTGCGAGAAGGACAGCAGGTCGTCGACCAGCTTGCCGGCCATGCGCGCGGCATCCTTGATGTTCTTCAGGAAGCGCTGGCGCTGTTCGCCGTTTTCGCTGCCGGCCGATTCGATCAGCAGGTCGGCGAAGCCGACGATGTGGCGCAAGGGCGCGCGCAGGTCGTGCGACACCGAATACGAGAAGGCTTCGAGCTCCTTGTTCGAGCGCGTCAGTTCCTCGGCCAGCTCGGCCATCTGCTCGGCGCGCTCGAGCACGATGCCCAGCAGCGCGGTGCGGAATTCCAGCGCCAGTTCGATTTCGCCGCCGTGCCAGGGCACGCTGGTGCCGTGGATGGTTTCGCGCCAGGCGGCAAAACTGGTACGCGGCGACAGCTGGATCGGCCGTCCGGCGGCGGTCGCCTGCACCAGCTTATCGTGCGGGTTGCCGGCCCATTCGATGGTGTGCACGAACTCGGGGCGGAACCACAGCAGGTAATGCTTGTGGATGCGCGAGATCGGCATCGCCAGCAGGCCGCTGGCATTGCGGATCATCTTCGTGCCGGCAGGCCACTCGGCGGACAGCTTGTCGGTGTGGTAGACGTCGCCGTGGTCGTGCACCGCCAGCCAGTCGACCAGGCCGCGGATGTCTTCCTCGTCGGGCGCGTCGCCGAAGGTCAGCACGCGCTCGTCGACCACCACCGCGACGCCGGTCGCGCGCGCGAAGCGCAGCAGCTCGGGGAAGACGCCGGACAGGTTCTCGACGAAGTTGTTGCCCTGGCTTAGGCCAGCCAGCATCGACACCATGATGCGGCGCACGTCGAGGCGGAACTGCAGCTCGTGGGCGTCTTCGCGCGATTCGATGCACAGCGCCAGCAGCTGGCCCAGCTGCTCGCAGGCCGTGCGCTGCTCGAAAGGCACCGGCGACGGGTCTTCGTTGTGGCAGGAGATGATGCCCCACAGCTTGCCCTTGACCATCAGCGACACCGACATCGAGGCCAGCGTGTGCATGTTGCGCATGTACTGCAGGTGCACCGGCGAGACGCTGCGCAGCACCGCGAACGACAGGTCGTTCGGCTTGCCCGTCAGCGGGTTCATGGCGGGAACCAGCGGCGCCGGCGTGTAGTTGGCGTCCTGGATCAGGCGGATGGGCGACAGCGCGTACAGCTGGCGCGCCTGGGCCGGGATGTCCGAGGCCGGGAAATGCTGGCCCATGTAGGAGGCATAGTCGTCCTGCTTGGCTTCGGCCGTCACGTGGCCGTGGCCGTCGCGGTCGAACTGGTACACCAGCACGCGGCCGAAACCGGTGACCGAGCGAACGTGGTGGCAGGCCAACTGTGCCAGCGATTCCACGCTTTCGGCGCCATCGACTTTTTTGAGGAAATCGCCGATCAGCGAGTACAAATGGCGGAAGTCGGCCGGCGCGGCGCGCTCGGTCGGTTCGAACTCGAGGATGGTGAGCTCGTCCCAGCGGTGGGCCAGCACGTCGAAATGGCGGCCGTTGGCGGCGGTGACCGTCCCCACATAATAGGGGCGGGAACCCAGTTTCGTCTCCAGTTCGGGCGCCAGGCGCAGCGCGGCGGCTTCGCCGATCACCTCGGCCAGCGGGCGGCCGACGGCGGACTGCGCGCTGCGGCCGGTCCAGTCGCCGAGGTTGGCGCTGGCCTGCATTACCGCCAGCTCGCTCGACAGGGTCAGCAGGAAGCCGTGCGGCTGGATGCTGCCGGGCGTGCGAATCGGCTCCCGGTCGCACGCCGACAGGTCGAGTTCAGGGACGGATGGGGCCGGGTTCATGTGCGTGGACGGATGGGCAATCGTAATTTCAGGCCCACTATTTTACATTGAAAAGTTTATCGGACCTCAATGGGCTATTTGCCAATATTGACGATGAGGCGATACAGCAACGTTGACACCTGTAGAACATTGTGAAATCCGTTGCTGCGCGCGCCGACAAGATACACGTCATGCGTGTATGATTAAATGGATTTGAATCAATGAATTAGGGCGTCTCGATACGAGCATTGAGCCATGAGCGAAAACATGCAGCAAAAAAAAATCATGTCGGATGAGCGGCGCTATCAGTACCTGATCACGGGCATCAACGACTATGCGATCTACATGCTCGACCCACAGGGGCACGTGAGCAGCTGGAACGCGGGCGCGAACCGCTTCAAGGGCTACGTGGCGCAGGAAATCCTGGGCGAGCATTTCTCGCGTTTCTACACCGACGAAGACCGCGAGTCGGGCCTGCCGGCGCGCGCGCTGGCAACCGCGCTCCAGCACGGCAAGTTCGAATCCGAAGGCTGGCGCGTGCGCAAGGACGGCTCGCGCTTCTGGGCCCACGTGGTGATCGACCCGATCTACAACGAGGACGGCATCCTGCTCGGCTATGCCAAGGTGACCCGCGACGTCACCGAGCGCAAAAAGGCCGAGGACAAGCTGCGCGAGAGCGAGCAGCGCTTCCGCCTGCTGGTGCAGGGCGTGACGGACTACGCGATCTACATGCTGTCGCCGGAGGGCGTGGTCACCAACTGGAACTCGGGCGCCGAACGGATCAAGGGCTATACCCACGACGAGATCGTCGGCAGCCACTTCTCGCGCTTCTATACCCCCGAAGACCGGGCCGCCGGCGTGCCCAGGCGCGCGCTGTCGACCGCCGGCGAGACCGGGCGCTTCGAGGCCGAGGGCTGGCGCGTGCGCAAGGACGGCACCCGCTTCTGGGCCCACGTCATCATCGACGCCATCCAGGACGACGACGGCAAGCTGATGGGCTTTGCCAAGATCACCCGCGACCTGACCGAGAAGAAGCGCACCGCCGAGGCGCTGGAGGCGGCCAACGCCGCGCTCTACCAGGCGCAGAAGATGGAGTCGATCGGCCAGCTCACGGGCGGCATCGCGCACGACTTCAACAACCTGCTGTCGGTGCTGTCGAGCGGCCTCGAAGTGCTGGCGATGCAGCGGCAGGCGTCCCTGCGCGGCGACGAGGGCGGCGACAGCCGCACCATCGACAGCATGCGCCGCGCCGTCGACCGCGGCGCGCGCCTGACCCAGCAGCTGCTGGCTTTCGCCCGCCAGCAGCCGCTGCAGGCCGAGACCCGCAGCCTGAACCGCATCATCACCGGTTTCGAGCCGGTGCTGCGGCGCGCCGGCAATTCGAACATCGAGTTCGAGGTCGACCTCGACCGCAAGGCGCACAGCGCCGTGATCGACAGCGCGCGCTTCGAATCGGCGCTGCTGAACCTGGTGGTGAATGCGCGCGACGCCATGCCGGACGGCGGCCGCATCGTCATCGCCACCCGCAACGTCACGCTGGGCCACCATGAGGCGGGCAGCCTGCCGGCCGGCGAGTACGTGAAGGTGACCGTCAGCGACACCGGCACCGGCATGCCGCGCGAGGTGGTGGCGCGCGCCTTCGAACCCTTCTTCACCACCAAGGAAGTGGGCAAGGGCACCGGCCTGGGCCTGTCCCAGGTGTATGGCTTCATCAAGCAGTCGGACGGCGAGGTCGTGATCGAGAGCCGCGAAGGCGAGGGCACCACGATCGCGATCTACCTGCCGGCGGTGGTGTCCGAGGCCCAGGAGGACAAGCGCTCCCACGTCGAGCGGGTGCTGATCGTCGAGGACGAACCGGACCTGATGGACGTGGCGGCATCGCTGTTCACCAGCATGGGCTACGACGTGCTGACCGCCTCCAGCGGCCGCGAGGCGATAGACGTGCTGGAGCAGCGCGAGGTCGACATCCTGTTCACCGACGTGGTGATGCCGAACGGGATGGACGGGCTGCAGCTGGCCAGCTATACGCGCACCCATTACCCGGACACCAAGATCATGCTGGCCTCCGGCTACCCGCTGCCGGCGCTCAAGCAGCGCCACGGCCAGGACCTGAACGACTTCGCCTTCGTCAACAAGCCTTACCGTCTGGCCGACCTGGCGCGCACGTTGCGCTCGGCGATGTGATGCGTGGGCACGGGGTGCCCACCCTACGACTTCATTCAACCGTAGGGTGGGCTCCCCGAGCCCACGAGCCGCTCACAGTCCAAAAATGATGTCGCAGATGCGGTCGTAGATCGCATCCGCCGACGGCCCGGTATTCGGCCAGTTCAGGATGTCGAAGTGGTCGTAGCCGTCGTAGGTGCCAAGGTAGTTCCAGCTGCCCCTGACGGCCCGGCCGTCGTAGTCGCGCACCGGATGGCCGGCCGGCGCGCGCATGCTCACCGTGTTGACCACGCCGTCGCTGGCGAACCAGCTGCTGTCGATGCGCACCCGGCCCGGCGCCGACTGGACGTACGACCCCATGCCCGGCTGGCCCGGCGTGCCGGCGATCGTCTCGCCCGCGAACAGCCTGAAGTAGGGGATCATGTCCTCGCGCGGGTACTGGAACCGGCTGCTCTGGATGGGCGCCAGCACGCGGTCGCTGCCGTTGCAGCACCAGGCACCCGCCACCGTCGCCAGCGTCCCCACCGAAAACCAGTAGACCGAGGCGGAGGTCTGCGCCCAGCGGTTGAACTCGCGCGCGCCGTCCGGCGCCAGCTCCCAGTGCGCCAGGCGGTTGTCGAGGATGTCGCGCAGCGGGCTGCGCAGGTCGGGCAGGATGTCGAGCACCGCGTC
>Ga0265798_10002520_pt1 | contig 27014 bp, 22 predicted proteins | sample P3T30metagenome_FD_192430 | JGI IMG/M metagenome (GOLD analysis project Ga0265798, IMG submission 192430) | Plant litter microbial communities from East Loma Ridge, Irvine, California - P3 T30 | ecosystem: Environmental > Terrestrial > Plant litter > Unclassified | place: USA: California...
TGGCCGTTCGACCGCGGCGGCAATCGCCGCGTTCTCGGGCGGCGTGCGCGCCGCCATCCTGGACGGCAACGTCAAGCGCGTGTTCGCGCGCGTGTTCGGGATCGACGCCTACCCGGGCATCAAGCCGGTCGAAGATGCGCTATGGCGGCGCGCCGACGCCCTGCTGCCCGAGGTGGCCGGCAACCCCGGCGCCATCGAGGCCTACACCCAGGGCCTGATGGACCTGGGCGCCACCCTGTGCACCCGCTCGCGGCCCGACTGCGGCCGCTGCCCGCTGCAGGCGCGCTGCGTGGCCTTCGCCACCGGCCGCACCGCCGAACTGCCAGTGCGCAAGCCGAAGAAGACGACGCCCGAAAAGCGCACCGCGCTGCTGGTCGTGATCGATCGCGGCGAAGTGCTGCTGGAGCAGCGTCCGCAGACCGGGATCTGGGGCGGATTGATGTCATTGCCCGAAGTGGGCGGCCATGTGCCCATGGACGCCGATGCGGACCCGGTCTGTACGGCCGATGTCGCCGCGGCGGCCGGTGCTTTCGGCTCGATCGACGAAGTGCGTCCATTGAGTCCGCTGGTGCATGTGTTCACCCACTACAAGCTGCATATCGCGCCGTTCGCGGTGACGCTGGCGGCGCGCGCCGATCTGCCGCCTGGCCACGTCTGGTGGAAGCTCGAGTCGATCGGCGCGGCGCCGCTGCCGGCGCCGGTCAAGAAGCTGTTGCTGGACCTGGCGCAGCCGAACCTGTTCGGCTGATCGACTCTGAAGTTTTCACTACGGTCGCGGTCAAGGACTGCGCATAGCCGGTAGGCGACTGCCCCACCATGGCGCGGAAGTCCCGGGCAAAATGCGCCTGGTCGAAATACCCCAGCTCCAGCGCCAGCGCCGCCCAGTCGGCCGGCGCGCCGTCCTGGATCCGCGCTATCGCCTCATGCAGGCGATAGCGCTTGATCACCCACTTGGGGCCGATACCCACATATTTCTGGAATAGCCGCTGCAGGGCGCGCTTGTCGATCGCCGCCGCGGCCATCAAGCGGTCCACCGAGGTGATGTCGAGGTTGTCGGCAATGGTGGAGACGAGTGCACCGACGAGCGCGACGTCGGGATCGGGCGGGGGCGGATTCGCAAGCAGGAACGCCTCAGCCACGGCCGTCATCGCATCCACGCTGGCGCAGCCGGCGATATTCGGCGCCAGCGACTCGCAGCTGGCGCCGAATACGTCCTGGGCGGGCAGTGAGCGGTTCACCAGCGTCGATACGGGTGCTTGCAGGAAGGGATGGAAGCCGCCTGGCCTGAACTTGATGCCGAACACGGCATCGAGTCCCTCGAGACGGCGCTCGAAGCGCTCGGTCTGGACACCGTAGATCGTCGATGCACTCCTTTCGACCACCAGGTGGATGCTGGGATGCGGCAGCGTCGCTTGCAGCCGCGGCGGCAGCCCGCGCAAGTCCCAGCGGACGTACCAGTAATGCTCGACCAGGCCTGCCAGCGCCGCCGACGGCAGGCGGCGCTCGTGCTGGAATTGGCCTTGGGCGGGATTCGGATGCAGTATGCCGCGCGGCGCGGCGGGTCCGGCGCTCATCGCGCGCTACCACCGCAGGCAATGCCCTGTCGCGTTTTTCCTATCACCGGTGCTCTCGTCCTCGATATAGTCATGTCTTCCGCGCTCGGCTGCGCGCCGTCATATATTACCGTCATCGCCCCACCGCCACCGCGACACCGATCGCAATGAAGGAGATTGTAAGCATGCATGCAAGAGGATCATTCGACGTCAAACTGACGCCACAGCCCGCTGCCCCCGGGATCGAAACCGCGGAACTCGGTCGGATGACGATAGACAAGCAATATCATGGCGACCTGATTGCAGCCAGCCTTGGCGAAATGCTGGCGATACGCACTGGCGTGCCTGGCTCGGCCGGCTACGTAGCCCTGGAGCGCGTGACCGGAAAATTACACGGGCGGGTAGGCAGCTTCGTGCTGCAGCACAGCGGCACGATGGACCGTGGGGCGTCGTCGCTGGCACTGACCGTGGTGCCCGATTCCGGCACCGGCGAGCTGACGGGACTGCGCGGCGCGATGACGATCGAGATCGACCAGGGCAAGCACAGCTACACGATGGACTACGTTCTTCCATAGTGTCGGATCTGGTAGGCTTGCTTATATCCAACTCGACAATAGCCTGCCATGGATCACGCAACAGCACAAAAACTGATGTCGCTCTACGCGCGCATGGGCGCTGCCATGAGCGAGGCCGATCCGATCCTGCGGGCGCTTCCCGAGGCCGAGCGCAGCGCCCATTTACGCAACCTGGGTGAGATGATGGGCCACCTCTGGTTCAAGCTGCAGCTTCCTGTCGTGCGCGAGCACAAGGACCTCGATCCGGACGGCGACCGGTTCTGGAAGAAGCCCGACGCCTGATGTGTCGGACAACCCGCCCCGATCAAGAAGCCTCCCGAAATTGGACATGCAAACCGTGTTGACCGGGACCACTTTCAATTTTTATTTGTTTTCACGATACGTGAAAATGAAAAATAATTGAAAGCACAGATCGTTTTGCATAGAATGAATTCATTCGTCGACCGTGAAAACGAGGATAGTTGAATGAATGATCGTGAATTTTCCTACAATCCTCCCGAGGCCCAGGAAAGCCTGATACGGGCTGCGCTTGCTGCACTTAAGGAGAAGATCGGCATTAATGGACACATGGTCGAACTCCAGGCAGTTCCCTACGCCGAGTATCAGCCGGACGCACTAATCGATCTTGCCTACGAAAGTGGTTCCGCCCAATACATTGTCGAGTGCAAGTCTCGGATTGATCGCAAGGCGCATATCGACCAGGTCCGGCGCCAGTTCGAGACCACTGATCGCCGAGGCGTGTTAATCGCACCATATATCACAAGGGAGTTGGCCGATCATTGTCGAGCAAGCGGACTGCAGTTCATCGATACGAACGGCAACGCCTATTTGCAAGCACCCGGCCTATTGGTCTTCATTACCGGCGAGAAGAACGAGCGCAGCCAGCCGCACGTGTCGGCAGCGAAAGGACTTACGAATGCCGCTGCCCTGCGCGTGGTGTTCGTCTTGCTTGCCAGGCCAGACTCTGTCCATCTACCATACAAGGAGCTTGCGAGCCACGCTGGCGTTTCGTTGGGAACGGCTTATAACGTCCTGAACGACCTCGAACGACGCGGCTACCTCATCAACAAAGGGGATGCCGAGCGAAGGAGACTGCTGGAACCGAAACGCTTGATGGACGAGTGGGCAATCAACTATTCCACGACACTGCGTGCCAAGCTGAACAGCCGGCGTTTCAGCGTTCCCGAATCGTCATGGTGGAAAACGACCGATTTGAGGGGAATCGACGCTGCATGGGGATCAGAGGTCGCCGCAGCAAAGCTGACCGGCCATCTCAAGCCAGCCACGCAAACGCTGTACGTCCGGCCAGATGACATGGAAAACGTGACCAGGACATTGAGCAAGCAGCATCGCATCAGGCCCGATCACGACGGCGACATCGAGATACTGGAAAAATTCTGGCACTGGGAACAAGCGACAGCGCCCGATATCGCGCCGCCGCTGCTGGTGTATTCAGATTTGCTCGGGCTGCTGGACCCACGCGCGCAAGAGACTGCGCATATGATCAAGGAGCGGTACATTGACACCTCGTTTGATCAGATCTGACCGCCCTGTCGATCATGTCACGATCGATATCCTGCGCGCCGTGGCGGAAGAAGCGCAGGCCGAGCAGGTCGACTACATGCTCGTGGGCGCGACAGCACGCGACATCCTTCTAACACATGTATTCGGACATCGAAGCAGCAGATTACGATCCCGATCTGGCTGGCGTGTACTTGCTGGGCAAGGATATCCAGCGGATCGCCAGCATACAAACAATCAGCGTGCTGAAGCAGATCGTCGAGCATGACTTCGACCGGCTATCGACCGACATGACCAAGGCAACACGTCACCTCGACAATGCAGGGCAGCGAGTCCAGACTCGCTTACGCCTTCTGCTGCAAGCCATCGCATAGAGCCCGGGAGCGAGCAAGGCCGGGACGATGTCCTCGGGCCGGCGCACCAGCGCATACCTGCCTGTCATGGCGAACTCCTGAAATGAAAGAGCTTCCACTGTAGGGCGTCGGCCACACTCGATATCTTGCTTTCAAATATTGCCGGCCACCTCAGGCAAAGGAGAGCATGGATTCAGGCGATCGTGTCGACCACGCCGCCGTCCACCCGCAGCGCCGCGCCAGTGGTGGCCGAAGCCTGCAGCGAGCAGACATAGACCACCATATTCGCCACTTCCTCGGGCGTGGCCACGCGCTGCAGGATCGACGAGCTGCGGTGCTCCCGGACAAAGGCATTCGCCGCCGCCAGCGCGCTCGCGTGGTCGCCGTCCGGCGCCACCATCTGCTGCACGCCCTCCGACAGCGTCGGTCCCGGCAGCACCGCATTGACGGTGATGCCGGTGCCGGCCAGGCTCTTGGCCAGGCCGCGCGAGATGGCGAGATTGCTGGTCTTGGTGAAGCCGTAGTGGATCATGTCGGCCGGGATGTTCAGCGCCGACTCGGACGAGATGAACACGATGCGGCCCCAGTCCTTCGCCTGCATGCCCGGCAGATAGGCGCGGCTGGCGCGCACGCCCGACATCACGTTGATCTCGAAGAAGCGGGTCCATTCCTCGTCAGGGATCCCGGCGAAGGGCTGGGGGTTGAAGATGCCGACGTTGTTGACCAGGATGTCGGCATGCGGCTCGGCAGCCTGGAGCGCCGCGACGCCGTCCGCCGTGCCCAGGTCGGCGGCGACGCCGCGCACCTCGGCGCCAGGGGCGGCGGCGCGCAGCTGGCCGAGCGCGCGCTCGACCTGGTCGGGCTGGCGGCCGGTGATGACGACGCTGGCGCCGGCGCGCGCCAGGCCGGTGGCGATGGCGTAGCCGATGCCGCGGGTCGAGCCGGTCACGATGGCGGTCTTGCCGCGCAAGTCGATATGCATGATGATTCCTTCCAGTTCAGTAGAAAGAATGAATGGTAGATCCGATCGGGTGGCCGAAACATCGGCCAGAAGACAAAGCAGTTTTCGACGTTCGGCAACAGTCGCTCGTTACCTGTTACAACCCGCCCAGCGCAGCCGCCAGGTAATCCATCAGCGCCGCCACCCGCCGGCTGGGCGGACTGACCGGGAACACGGCATACAGGTCGACCGGCCCGGCCGAAAAACCGTCCAGCACGCGCACCAGGCGGCCGGCGTCGAGGTCGCCCTGCACGTCCCAGGCGTTCTTGAAGGCGACGCCAACACCTTCGAGCGCCCACTCGCGCAGCACTTCACCGTCGCTGGCCTGGCGGTCGCCCCGCACCTTGACGCTGAACGGCTTGCCGCCGTCCACGAAGTTCCAGGCCGCCAGCGGCGCATCGGGCCGCGCCAGCACCAGGCAGTTGTGCTGCGCCAGCTCGTCGGGATGCAGCGGCGTGCCGGCCCGCTCCCAGTAAGCCGGCGCGGCGCACACCAGGCGCTCGCCGCGCACCAGCCGCCGCGCGTGCAGGCCGGAGTCGGGCAAGGGGCCGCTGCGCAGGGTCAGGTCGATGTTCTCGTGGATCAGGTCGACCGTGCTGTCGCTCAGCAGCAGGGTTATCGCCAGGCCCGGATGGCGCGCCTGGAAGGCGTCCAGCAGCGGCCGCAGCCGGCGCCGCCCGAAGTCGTTGGTGGCGCCGATGCGGATCGGCCCGGCCAGCGGGCCATCTTCCTTCAGGCCGGCCAGCAGGCCGTCCCACTCGCCCACGATGCGGCGCGCGTCGGCCACCAGCTGCTCGCCTTCATGCGTGAGGGCCAGGCGCCGCGTCGAGCGCTTGAGCAGGGTGACGCCGAACTCCTGCTCGAGCTGGTCCACCGCCAGGGTCACGGTCGAGGTGGCGACGTTGCGCTGGCGCGCCACGCCGGAAAAGCTGCCGGCGGCGGCGACGTCGACCAGCAGGCGCAGCGCGTCGATCCGGTCCACGGCAGCGCCCCTTCAGAAGTGATCGAGCGAGAAGATGCGGCGGTGCTCGCGGATCGCGTAGCGGTCGGTCATGCCGGCGATATAGTCGGCGATCTTGCGCGCCTGCTTCATGGGGTCGTCCACCACCTGGTAGTCGTTCGGCAGCAGCACCGGGTCGTCCAGGAAGGCCTGGAACAGCTCACGCACGATGCGGCTTGCCTTCACCCGCATGCGGTTGACCTGGAAATGGCGATACAGGTTGGCGTACAAAAAGCGCTTGAGGGCCGTGGTTTCGGCGCGCATGGTGTCCGAGAAGCGGATCAGGGGCGGGCTCGCGCGCACGTCGTCGATGGTCTGCGGGTTCGCGTCAAGGATCCGCTGTCTTGACGTCTCCACCAGGTCGGCCGTCATCGCCGTGATCATCAGGCGGATCGTCTCGTACAGCGCGCGCCGCCCCGCCAAGCCAGGGTATTGCTGCTCGACCTGCCGGCGCAGGCGCGCGAACAGCTCCACTTCTTCCATCTGCCCCATGGTGAGCAGGCCCGAACGCAGGCCGTCGTCGATGTCGTGGTTGTTGTACGCGATCTCGTCGGCCAGGTTGGTCAGCTGCGCTTCCAGGCTGGGCTGGCTGCGGTCGATGAAGCGCTGGCCCAGTTCGCCCAGCTGGCGCGCGTTGTTGAGCGAGCAGTGCTTGAGGATGCCCTCGCGCGTTTCAAAGGTGAGGTTCAGGCCGTCGAAGGCGCCGTAGTGCTCTTCGAGGTGATCGACCACGCGCAGGCTTTGCAGATTGTGCTCGAAGCCGTCGAACTCCTTCATGCAGTCGTTGAGCACGTCCTGGCCCACGTGGCCGAAGGGCGTGTGGCCCAGGTCGTGCGCCAGCGCGGTGGCTTCGACCAGGTCTTCGTTCAGGCGCAGGCTGCGCGCCAGGGTGCGCCCGATCTGCGCCACCTCGATGCTGTGGGTCAGCCGGGTGCGGAACAGGTCGCCCTCGTGGTTCAGGAACACCTGGGTTTTATATTCGAGCCGGCGGAAGGCGGTCGAATGGATGATGCGGTCGCGGTCGCGCTGGAATTCGCTGCGCTCGCCCGGACCCGGTTCAAGGTGGGTCCGTCCGCGCGATTGCGACGAGTGCGCCGCGTAGGGCGCGAGGCCGGCGTCGAAGTCCATCATATTCCTTTAAGCGCTGCAGGCTGCCAGGGTCGAGCGCAGGACGTCCAGCGGCGCCGTCGTGATCGACGGGCTGCCGAGGGGTTTCAACAGGATGAAGCGGATTTCGCCGCCCTCGTTCTTCTTGTCGACTTCCATCAGCTCGATCCAGCGCGCCTCGCCGAGATCGGGCGCCACCGCCGGCAGGCCGGCGGCGCGCACCAGGGCGCGCACGCGTTCCACGCTAGCCGGTTCGATCAGGCCCAGGCGCGCCGACATGTCGGCCGCCATCACCATGCCGCAGCCGACCGCCTCGCCGTGCAGCCATTCGCCGTAGCCCAGGCCATTCTCGATCGCGTGGCCGAAGGTATGGCCGAAGTTCAGCACCGCGCGCAGGCCGCCTTCGCGTTCGTCCTTGCGCACCACCTCGGACTTGATCTCGCAGGAGCGGGCGATCGCGTGGGCGATGGCTTGCGGCTCGCGTTCCATCAGTTTCTCGACGTTGGCCTCGATCCAGTCGAAGAAGGTCGCGTCGAGGATGGCGCCATGCTTGATCACCTCGGCCAGGCCGGCCGACAGCTCGCGCGCCGGCAGGGTGTCGAGGGTCGCGGTGTCGGCGATGACGGCGCGCGGCTGGTAGAAGGCGCCGATCATGTTCTTGCCCAGTGGGTGGTTGATGCCGGTCTTGCCGCCCACCGAGGAATCTACCTGGGCCAGCAAGGTGGTCGGGATCTGCACGAAGGGCACGCCGCGCATATAGCTCGAGGCGGCAAAGCCGGTCAGGTCGCCGATCACGCCGCCGCCCAGCGCCACCAGCGTGGTCTTGCGGTCGCATTTGTTCTGCAGCAGCGCGTCGTACACGAGATTGAGCGACTGCCAGTTCTTGTGCTCCTCGCCGTCCGGCAGGACGATCTCGAGCACGTCGCGGCCCGCGGCGCGCAGGTGGCCGGCCACCTTGGCCAGGTACAGCGGCGCGACGGTGGTGTTGGTGACGATGGCCACCTTGTGGCCGCCGATGTGGCGCGCCAGCAGCGCGCCGTCGTCCAGCAGGCCAGGGCCGATCGCGATCGGGTAGCTGCGCTCGCCGAGTTCGACGTTGAGGGTGATGTGGTCCTGTTCGTTCATCGATGTCCTTGCATGCCGGCGCGCGCGTGCATGCTCTTGCGCCGCCAGCTGGTCCAATATGGTCTGTACCATCGATTGTACGTTAGGACGGCCGGTGTCGATGACGAGGTCCGCAATCTCGCGGTACAGCGGATCGCGCTGGGTCCACAGCTGTTCGAGTTTCGCGCGCGGGTCGGCCGTCTGCAGCAGCGGACGGTTCTTGTCATGGGCGGTGCGTTGCAGGATGCTGCCGATCGAGGCGCGCAGGTAGATCACGGTGCCGCGCTCGGCCAGCAGGGCGCGGTTTTGCGGGTTGAGTACGGCGCCGCCGCCGGTGGCCAGCACCAGGCCCTGCTGGCCGGAGAGGTCGCGGATCACGTCCGCTTCGCGGCGCCGGAAGCAGTCCTCGCCCTCGATCTCGAAGATCCAGGGGATGGTGGCGCCGGTGCGGGCCTCGATCTCGTGGTCGGAATCGACGAAGCGGCGATTGAGCTTGCGTGCAAGCAATCGACCGATCGTGGTCTTCCCTGCCCCCATCAGGCCAACAAGGAAGATATTGTCGTTCTTGGGATGTGGCACTACCAAACCCGCTCTAATGAAAAGACGGCCAGTATAGACTGGCCGCCTGTCAATCCACGAATTTTATGGGCGGCTGCAAGTGAAGGCCAGCTTGAACGGGATCGAGGTGATCTTGCCCCGTGGCGTGGTTGCGCGCACGTTGAAGGTGGCCGCGCTCGGCGCCGTGCACGGCTTCTCGCCGGTCGCGGCCACGGTGATGGTGTGGCTCGAGCCAACGGTGCCCGTGGCGCTTGTTACGAAGATGCTCGGCACGGTTTCGGGAATGACTTCGACGCCGCTGGCATTGACCGCACCGCTGACCGAGATCGTGGTGCCGGCCGGCAGGGGATTGTCGTTCAGGTCGGTGAGCCTGAGCGTGAACACCTTCGAGTCGTTGGCGCTGACGCTACTCAGTTCGATTGGCCACCCGGACTGTGGCTTGAGCACATTTTCCAGGTAGACGTTGGCCACGTCGGCATTGCTGAAGGTGATCGTGGTCCTGGCGAACTGGGTGTTGGAACCGTCGGTCGTGCTGGCGCAGATGGTGGCCACGCCCATGCGGTTGATGTCCGACGTCGAGCCCGGGCCGGTATTGCACGGGGTAGCCGGAATGTTCGGAATAGCCTTGCGCGGTTCCTGGGTGCGGAACGGCACCGAGCAGCCGCCGTTGACGGTGGTGCAGCCGCCCTTGTTCGCCGAACCGATGGCGCCCATATTGGTCTGGAACACGACCGGGGTGCCGTCGGCGACCGGGTTGCCGAAGGCGTCGGCCAGCAGCACGTTGACGGTGGCGGCCGGCGTGTCGGGACCGCTGTCGAACTCCCAGCCGTCCACGTTACCCTGGGTCACGGAGAGCGAGAAGGCGCGCTGCACCGGCAAGCCGGTGGTCACGACGATCGAGTCCGAGGTGGTCGAGATGTCGGTTCCGTTGGCAGGCGCGGTACCGGGCAGCACGGCGCGCACGCGGAACGAGGTCGGCACAGTGCCCGAATTGACGGTGGTGATCACCTCGCCGTTCTGGTCGGTGCGGTCGATGTTCTTGTTCAGCCTGACCAGCCCATCGGGTTCGAGCGAGAACCGCACTTCCTTGTTGGCCAGCGGACGGTTGAACAGGTCGAACACGCGGAAGCGCAGGGTCGCGGTCTCGGTACGGTTGATGCCGCCCTGGCCACGGATCACGATCGACTTGTCGGTCGGCAGCGCTTCGACGAACTGCACCGACGCGGCGCCCGGCTGGGCGATCACGAGCGAACCGGTGGCCGGGGTCGTGACGCCATCGGCGGTGACGGTGATGGTGTCGTTGTTGCCGCAACCCTGGTCGCGATAGACCGTCTCGGCCATGCCGTTGTTGGTGGCCACGACGGCGGCCAGCGTGGCCTTGCCGGCGGCGACGCAGGCCGACGTGAAGTTGACGTTGACCTGGCCCATGTATTTGGCGCCGTTGGCCAGCAGATCGACCGAGATCTTGCTCGAATCATAGGCATTGATGCTGGCCGGTTCCAGGCGCAGCGCGCTGAAGGTCAGCGCGGTGGCGTTGACCGCGTAGTTGGCGGAACTGGTGATGGCGGTGCCGGCCACGGTGGCGCTGGCGGTGACGCTGCCGGCGCCGCCGGCGGCCAGGCTGGCCACGCGCATGGTGATGCTGGCGACGCCGCTGGCGTCGCTCAGGGCGGTGCCGGCGCCGGGCGTGAACAAGGCCAGCTCGGCGGCGGTGGTGAAGGTGACCAGTGCATTCGGTACCGGATGCTTGTTGGCGTCGAGCACCAGGGCGCGCACCGTCAGCGGCGTGGCGCCGGATAGCGCGGTGCTGGCGCCGCCGGTGGCATTGACCAGGCTGACGCCGACGGTCGGGGCGGCCGGCACGGCCGGCGTGCCGCCATTGCCGCTGCCGCCGCTGCCGCCAGGGGTGCCCGGATTGCCGCCGCCGCCGCCGCAGGCGGACAAGATCGCGGCCAGGAGCAGCGCCAGGCTGCCGTACTTGATGTGCTGGTTGTTCATATTATTATCGGTTGGGGTTAAAGTCGGTTCAGCGCGCGCCCGCCACGTTCTCGTTCACGATCTTGGGGGTGATGAAGACCAGCAGCTCGGTCTTGCTGTGCTCGCGGCCACTGGTCTTGAACAGGTAGCCCAGCAGCGGGACGTCGCCCAGCAGCGGCACCTTGGTCACGTTGTTGCGCTCGGTCTGCTGGTAGATCCCGCCCAGCACCACCGTGCCGCCGTTCTCGACCATCACCTTGGTTTTCACGTGCTGGGTGTTGATCGCGAAGCCGGCGCGGGTTTCTTCGCCCTTCGAATCCTTGTTGACGTCCACTTCCAGCACCACGTTGCCGTCCGGCGTGATCTGCGGCGTCACTTCCAGGCGCAGGTTGGCCTTCTTGAACGAGATCGAGGTGGCGCCGCTGCTGGTCGCCTGCTCGTAGGGCAGCTCGACGCCCTGCTCGATCACGGCGATCTGCTTGTCCTCGGTGACCACGCGCGGGCTCGAGATGATCTTGCCCTTGCCGTCGGCTTCCAGCGCCGACAGTTCCAGGTTCAGGAAGCGGTTGGCGGCCGACGAGAACAGCGAGAACGCCAGCGACGAGGCCGGGATGCCGCCCAGGCCGGCCGCCGGAAGGTTGACCATGGTGGTGTTGTCGATGCTGCTGTTGGCCGGCGTCTGGCCGGTGACCTGGCCGACGCCGGCCAGGTTGCCGCCGATCGCGACGCGCTCGTTGCCGCTGACCTGCCAGCCGGAGTCGCCGCCGCGCTGCGTGCGCAGGTCGTTGAAACCGAGCTTGGCGCCGAGGTTGCGCGAGAAGCCGTCGTTGGCTTCGACCAGGCGCGCCTCGATCAGCACCTGCTTCGAGGCGACGTCGGTCTTCTGGATCAGCTTGCGGATGTCCTCGATCTTGGACGCGATGTCGGTCACGAACAGCTGGTTGGTGCGCGGATCGATGATCGCGCTGCCGCGCCGCGACAGCAAGCGGTTGCGCCCGCCCGCATCGGCGGCCGAGGTCGCGCCGCCGGCGTCCAGGCCGAACACGTTGCGGAACGATTCCGCCTTCTGGTAATTGAGCTGGAAGATCTCGGAGCGCAGCGGCTCGAGTTCGGCGATCTGGGCGCGCTGCTCGAGTTCGAGCTTTTCCTTGGTCAGCAGTTCTTCCTTCGGCGCGATCCATACCACGCTGCCGTTGCGGCGCTGGTCCAGGCCCTTGGCGGTCAGGATCACGTCCAGCGCCTGGTCCCATGGCACGTCCTTCAGGCGCAGGGTCAGCGAGCCGGTGACCGAGTCGCTGGCGATGATGTTCAGGCCCGAGATGTCGGCCACCGCCTGCAGCGCGGCGCGCACTTCGACGTCCTGGAATTCGAACGACAGCTTTTCGCCGCGATAACCCTGCGGGTTGTCGCGCGAGCCGGTGCTGTTGCGATTCGGGTCGCTTTCCACCTTGCGCACTTCGACCACCAGCTGGGTGTCGCTCTGGAAGACCGACTGTTCCCAGTCGCCCTGCGCTTCGACCGTCATGCGCACATTGTCACCCTGGGCCAGGGTCGAGACGCGGGTGACCGGCGTGCCGAAATCGGTCACGTCCAGGCGCCGGCGCAGCGTCTCCGGCAGGCGCGCATTCTGGAAATCGACGATCACGCCGCTGGCGGTCTGGCGCACGTCGACCGCCACCTGGCTGGCGGGCAGGTCGACCACGACCCGGCCGGCGCCATTGGCGCCGCGGCGGAAATCGAGGTCGCGCAATTGAGGACGCGTTGCAGGCAATGCCACCGGCGCAGCCGCCGCCGGCATGCCGCTGGCGTCGAGCGCGCGCGCCACGCCGCCCGAGCCGTCCACGGTCACGATCACCGACTTGCCGTCGATCGTGGTGGCGTAGTTGAGGGCGCGCGCCAGGTTCAGCACCAGGCGGGTGCGCTCGCCTGCCTGCACCACGTTCAGGCTGCGCACGTCGCCCAGGTTCATCTCGTGCACCGTCTTGCCGGTGGCGTTGGCGGTGGCGCCGAAGTCCAGCGCAATGCGCGATGGATTGGTGATTGCGAAGCCGATCGGCGCCCGTGCCGGGACGTCGCGCATGGTCACGTTGATGACCACGTTGCTGCCCTGCTGGTTGGCGGTGATCGACTCGATCGCATTGCCCTGGGCCAGGGCGGCGCCGGCGCACATCATGAGCATGAGTGCGGCCGCGGCGCGCGCCAGCCAGGCCGGCAGTGCGAAGCGAATCTTGACGTTGTGAGTCATCTACTACTCTCCTTATTTTGCCGCAGCGCGATGCTGCAGCTCGATGTGGGCTTTACGTTCAACCCAGTCGCCAGTGGCGTCCTGCACCGATTCACTGATATCGATGGCGCCCTCGCTCACACGCGTGATGCGCCCATAGTTCTGTCCAATCCGCTGGCCGCTGCGCACCCGGTACAGCGAGCGCTCGACCTGCACCAGCGCGTAGTTCACGCCGCCCTTCTGGATCGTGCCGACCATCCGCATCGTGTCGAGCGGGAAGGTCTCCAATACTTCCTTCGGCCGTTCGAGATCGGGCTGGTTGGCATTGCTGCTGGCCTGGGCCATGCGCCCCATCTCGCCCAGCAGCTTGGCCGGATCGAAGGGATCAGGCGCCTCGCGCGCACCGTAGCCATAGGGCTCGAACGTCTTCGGCTCCGGCAGCGGCTTGACCTTCGGTACGGTCTGCTGTTCCACCTGCTTCATCCAGGCCCGGGTCTCGCCCACGCCGCCGTCGCCGCAGGCGGCCAGCAGGCTGCTTGCCAACAACAGCGCACCCAGTCGTCCCATCGCTCGTGCGCGCATCATTTCTTGCCCCCGGTCTTGCCCTTGGCGCCAGTCTTGCCCTTGCCCTTTGCCTTCTTCTTCTCGGCGGCGCGTGCGGCGCGCTGGGCCGCCAGCTCTTCCTGGTCGAGGTAGCGGAAGGTCTTGGCCACTGCCTGCATCCCCAGGCTGCCGTCCTTGCCGGCCTGCAGGCTCAGGTTGTTCAGGGTGACGATGCGCGGCAGGTTCGCCATGTCGGCGGCGAACGCGCCCATATCGTGGTACCGGCCGCTCACCTTGATGTCGATCGGCAGCTCGGCGTAGTAGTCGCGCACCACTTCCTGGCCCGGCTTGAACAGCTCGAACTGCAGGCCGCGGCCGACGCCCGACTGGTTGATGTCGGACAGGAGCGAATACATCTCTGACTTGCTCGGCAACTGCTTCTCCAGGCGCACCACATACTGGTCGACCTGGGCCTTCTGCGCCTTCAGGGCTTCGAGGTTGATCGCCTGCGCCATCTTGGTCTTGTACTCGTCGCGCAGCTTGGTTTCTTCTTGCGCACCGCGGTCCTGGGCCGTGAACTGGTCGCTCCAGTAGAAGTAGTAGCCCAGGGCGACCACCGCCGTCAGCACGCCGGCGGCGCACAGCAGGCGCGGCGCCAGTGGCCACTGGCCGGGCTGGCGGCCCTGCAAATCCTGGAACTGCGCCGCCAGGCGGGCGCCGAGTTCTTTGATATCGATGTTCATGACTTCTCCGCCGCACCGGTCATGCCAGACCTTGTGCCAGACTTTGCGCCAGACTTCACGCCGCCCACGGACTGCTCGTCTTCATCGCTCAGGCGCGCGCGCTTGATCGACACGCCGAGCGTGAACTCGACCACGTTGCGGCTGGCCTTGCCCTGGGCTACGGTGACGGCGCGGACCTCGGTCAGGTCGGGATTCTGCAGCCACGGCGAGCCGCTCGACAGGTTGCGCAGCAGCTCGGCCACCCGCTCCTGCGACTGGGCGTTGCCGGTCAGGATCACGCGCTGGCCGCTCTGCTTGACCGACTTCAGGTGCACGCCTTCCGGCGTCTGGCGCACCAGCTCGTCGAGCAGGTGGACCGGCTGGTTGCGGTCGCCCTGCAAGTCCTCGACCGCCTGCTGGCGCGCCTGGAGGGCCGCGATTTCCTCTTTGAGGTTGGTGATCTCGCCGATCTTCTTGTCCAGCTCCGCGCTGGCCTTTTTCAATACCTCGTTGCGCTGGTTCTGGACCGAGATCTGGCTGGCGTTATAGGCGCCGACCAGCATCACCACGATGGCGCCGATCACGCCACCCAGCGCCAGCAAGGCCACGAAGGACTTCTGCTTCTGCTTGCGCCTGGCTTCGCGGTGAGGCAGCAGGTTAATCCGGATCATCAGCCGAACCTCCGCAGCGCCAGGCCGCAGGCGACCAGGTAAGCCGGGCCTTCCTGGCGCAGCTGGTGTTCGCGCACGCCGGCACCGAACTGCATGCCGTCGAAGGGCGCCGCGAGGCTGGCCGGGAGGCGGGTGCGGCTGGCCACGATGTCGAGGATCCCCGGCAGCAGCGCGCAGCCGCCGGCCAGGTACAGCTGGTCGATGCGGGTGTACGGGGTCGAGGTATAGAAAAACTGGATGGCGCGCGTGATTTCCAGCGCCGCGCTTTCCAGGAACGGCGCCAGGATGTCGGCGCGGTAGTTCTCGGGCAGGTCGCCCGCCTTCTTACGCGTTTCCGCCTCTTCGAACGCCATGCCGTAGCTGCGCACGATGTCCTGGGTCAGCGCATTGCCGCCGAAGGGCTGCTCGCGCTCGTAGACCGCTTCGCCGCCCAGCAGCACCGACACGTGGGTGGCGTGGGCGCCGATCTGGAACAGGGCCACGATCTGGTCCTGGCGTGGCTGCGAGGCGTGTTCGAGCGCGCTGCGCGCGGCGTACGATTCGATGTCCATCACGGTGGCGGTGAGGCCGGTGGCTTCGGCGATCGCGACCCGGTCCTCGACTTTTTCGCGGCGCGCGGCGGCCAGCATCACTTCCATGTCGTCGGGCGAATTCGGGGCCGGGCCGATCACGTCGAAGTCGAGGCTGACCTCATCGAGCGCGAACGGGATATACTGGCTGGCCTCGGACTCGACCTGCACTTCCAGCTGGTCTTCCGATAAACCGGCCGGCAGGATGATCTTCTTGGTGATCACGGCGGCGGGCGGCATGCCGAGCGCCACGTGGCGGGCGCGGGTGCCGCTCTTCTTCCAGACCCGGCGCACCGCGTCGGCGACCTGGTCCATATTTTCGATATTGCCGTCCACCACGGCGCCGCGCGGCAACGCCTCGGTGGCGTAGCGCTCCAGGCGCACGATACCCTTGCCGGCATCGGCCAGCTCGACCAGGCGAACGCCGGACGTGCTGATATCGAGCCCGACCATCGGCGGACTCGATTTACCAAACAAGGAACCCAGATTGATCACCAATACACTCCCTCGGCCGCAGAATGGGCTTGAAGTCGCCCGGAATTGATTGTTGTCGTAAATAGAACAGCTATTTACTCGTTATAACTTTCTTATAAAAATCCGGCACTTACGTGCAGCACCGCCACGGATCGTAGCAACAAAGGATGACTAGGGACAAGAAATTTCTGTACTGGAACACCCCTTTCCGGGGCGTGCGCGCCACACTCTGGCGTTTTCATTGCCAGGCCAATATTGCCCTTGGGTTCCATTAAGCTCCGGCCAGTATCGGGCACCAAACTGCTGCCTTATAATGAGGCGGATCAACAAAGCGAAAGTCAGCATGAAAGAGAAACAAGCAGCACCCTCTTCTTCCTCGAAGTTCAGCCCCAGGCGCCTGATCCTGATGGCCGTCGCCGGCCTGTTCGGCCTGGGCGCCATCGGCGTGCTGGTGCTCGTGTTCGCCCTCGCGATGGCCTACCCGAACCTGCCGGCGCTGGACACCATCACCGACTACCGGCCCAAGATGCCGCTGCGTATCTTTACAGCCGATAACGTCCTGATCGGCGAGTTCGGCGAGGAGCGGCGCACCCTGGTCCACTTCAAGGACATCCCGGACGTCATGAAGAAGGCCGTGCTGTCGATCGAGGACGACCGCTTCTATGAGCACAGCGGCATCGATTACCTGGGCATCCTGCGCGCCGCCTTCCGCAACGCCACCGGCGGTGCGCGCCAGGGCGCCTCGACCATCACCCAGCAGGTCGCGCGCAACTTCTTCCTGTCGTCCGAGCAGACCTTCAAGCGCAAGGCCTACGAGGCCCTGCTGGCCTGGAAGATCGAGAAGAACCTGACGAAAGACCAGATCCTCGAGCTGTACATGAACCAGATCTACCTGGGCCAGCGCGCCTTCGGCTTCCAGTCGGCGGCCCAGATCTATTTCGGCAAGGACCTGCGCGACATCACCGTGGCCGAAGCGGCCATGCTGGCCGGCCTGCCGAAGGCGCCGTCGGCCTACAATCCCGTGGTCAACCCGACCCGCGCCAGGACGCGCCAGCAATACATCCTGCAGCGCATGCACTCGCTCGGCTATATCACCGATGCGCAGTTCGCCCAGGCGAAGCAGGAGCCGCTCAAGATCAAGACCGACAGCACCGCCTTCGGCGTGCACGCCGAATACGTGGCCGAGATGGCGCGCCAGCTGGTCTATGAGCAGTTCAAGGAAGACACGTATACGCGCGGCCTGAACGTGTTCACCACCATCACCAAGGCCGACCAGGACGCCGCCTACCTGGCCCTGCGCCGCGGCGTGATGGACTACGAGCGCCGCCGCCCCTACCGCGGTCCGGAATCGTTCATCGACATCCCGGGCGCCAAGGCCGACGCCGATGAAGCAATCGAGGCCGAGCTGGCCGAGCATCCGGACAGCGACAACATCATTGCCGCTGTCGTGCTGCAGGCCTCCGCGACGCAGGTCCAGGCCACCATCGCCTCGGGCGACACGATCACCATCTCCGGCCAGGGCCTGGCCTTCGCGCGCGCCTGGCTGTCCGACAAGGCGGCCCCTAACCGCCGCGTGCGCCGCGGCGCCGTGATCCGCGTGATGCAGGACGACGAGTCGAAATGGCTGATCACGCAAATGCCGGAAGTCGAATCGGCGTTTGTCGCGGCCAATACCGAGGACGGTTCGATCCGCGCCCTGGTCGGCGGCTTCGACTTCAACCGCAACAAGTTCAACCACGTGACGCAGGCCTGGCGCCAGCCGGGTTCCTCGTTCAAGCCGTTCATCTATTCGGCCTCGCTCGAGCGCGGCCTGTCGCCGGCGACCATCGTCAACGACGCCCCGATCAGCTTCGATGCCGGCCAGACCGGCGGCCAGGCCTGGGAGCCGAAGAACTACGACAGCAAGTACGATGGCCCGATGACCATGCGGCGTGGCCTGATGCAGTCGAAGAACATGGTCTCGATCCGCATCCTGAACAAGATCGGCGCGCGCTACGGCCAGGAATTCGCGGGCCGCTTCGGCTTCGAGCCTGAGCGTAATCCAGCGTATCTGACCCTGGCGCTGGGCGCCGGCGCGACCACGCCGCTGCAGATGGCCGGCGCCTATGCGGTGTTCGCCAACGGCGGCTACCGCATCAGCCCCTACCTGATCTCGAAGGTCACCGACAGCGACGGCAAGGTGCTGTCCGAGGCGCGTCCGGCGCGCTCGGGCGACGAAGCGAACCGCGTGATCGACGCGCGCAACGCCTTCCTGATGGACAGCATGCTCAAGGACGTGGTGCGCCACGGCACCGCGGCCAAGGCGATGGCGCTCAAGCGCACTGACCTGGCAGGCAAGACCGGCACCACCAACGACTCGATCGACGCCTGGTTCGCCGGCTACCAGCCGAAAGTGGTGGGCATTGCCTGGATGGGCTACGACAAGCCGCGCAACCTGGGCGCCCGCGAAACCGGCGGCGGCCTGGCGCTGCCGATCTGGATCGGCTATATGCAGAAGGCGCTCAAGGGCGAGCCGAACGTCGAGCGCGAGGTGCCGGCCGGGCTGGTGCAGTACGGTGCGGAGTACTATTACGCCGAGACGCCGCCGGGCAGCGGGGTCGAGACGCTGGACGTGGGGCCGCCACCGGCGCCGGAGCAGCAGAAGGAGCGTGATGCGGTGAGGAACGAGTTGTTCTGATCGGCTTTTAGCACGCAACAAGGGCAGCCAATGGCTGCCCTTGTTGTTTGTATGTCGTCTCTTACTGTTCAGGCTCAGGCGATACGTTCCGCGCGTCGCATACGGGTCCAAAGGAAGCCGGTACAGGCCGTGCACAGCTGGCGATATTGCGCATTGCGTTGTTCCGTCAACGACCCCAGCAAGAAAATCCCGCCCGATAGCAGCGCACAGAACAGCCACGGCTCGTGAATGCCCAATCCATTCCAGATCAGGACCGTCAGCGGCATGTGGAACAGATAGATGGACAATGTATTCGAGGCGAGATGGCGGATGATCTCCTGCAGTCGAGCCAGCCAGTCGAAATAATCGGTCAGGGCACGCGCCGCAGCGAAATGCGCAGTGACCAGCACGCCGAGGATCAAGTCACCGGCGAACTGGTTCGCGCCATTGAGCATATCCATCATCTCGGGAAACCTCTGGACCAGGGCAGCGCGCAGCAGGTGCGAAGAGCCGGTCCAGTAGAAGACAAAGGCGCATAGCGCCGTCAGCGCAAACAGCGCGATGGCTGTGCGCCGTCCCATCGTTAGCGTCGAGCGGTACAGCCACACGCCCATGAGCCAGATCGGAAACAGCACCAGGATGCGAGGTCCTGCCGCGGCCATGGCGAGCAGCACGGCCAGCCAGCGCCAGCGGCGAGGCGTGAACACCGCTGCTGCAAAGATAATGTAATACCAGACTTCGAACGACAGCGACCAGTAGGGGCTATTGAACGGCGGCCGCACATTATTGCTCCAGGACTCGCCAAGGAACAGCAGGTTGAGCCAGGTCGCGTGCCAGATATCGTTCGCCGATGGCGACATATTGTCGATAAACGGCAGGGCCGGGCCACCGGCAACGAGGGGCGCGACCAGGACGGAGAGCACGATTGCCGGCACGGATACGGACAAGATACGGACCGCGCGGTGCATGGCGTAGCTGCCCGGCGTAACCCCGGGCCTGAAGGTTGCAAACGCGATGACGTAGCCCGACAGCACAAAGAACACGACGACCGCCTCGTGTCCTGGCCACGGCAAGGGAGACTTGGGAAACAGTACAGGCCAGACGTGGCTGAGCAGGACGACAAAAGCGGCGCCGAACCTGACCACATCCAGGTAAAGCGATAATCCCTTGGGTATGGTCTTTTCCATGATGTCCGATAATTAGTTAATCGGACACTGTAGCTCAGGCGTAAATACCCAAAGTAGTTAATAGTTGTTTAATTCAACTTATGCGACACCAATACAACGCATCGCAACATGTGACTAATACATTGTAAAAATTTCACGATAAGTATTATTTCGGACGCCGGGCAAACGACGCACACTCAGGCGTGCCTGCTGGCGTCCAAGCCTCACACCAGCGACACCGCTGCCCCGCCCTGCTCGCTCGCATACGTTGACAGCGACGCAAAGAACTCGCTGCCATCGCGGGTATTACGCCACTCGTCGTTCACGCGCTTGTAGTGGTAACCGCCCGAGCGCGCCGCCACCCACATCTCCTGCAAGGGCGCCTGGCTGTTGACGATGATCTTGGAACCGTTGTCGATGAACTCGATCTCCAGCACGTTGCCGCTGCGCTTGCATTCGACGTCGATCACGTCCTCGTCGTTCAGGCGATCAAAAGCTTCCTCGATCTGCTTGAGGGTCAGGTCGGCAAGGTCCAAAAATTCGGTTTCGGTCATGCTACACTCCAAAATCTGCTAATCAAACCGTGATTCTAATCGTGAAGTCCACTCTTGCGCTTCTCCCGGCCGCTGTTTTGCTCGCCGCCCTGTCGGGCTGCGGCCAGACCGGCGACCTGTACATGCCGACACCGCCCACCAGGCCGGCAGCGGCGCCGCCCGCGGCCCCGGTCGACCAGCCACCCCAGCCAGTCCCTTCGAACAACTCCTCCACGCCCGCACCACACCGCTGATGTCCAATTTTTCGCACCAAGACGGCGTTCTGCACGCCGAAAACGTTTCGCTGTCCGCCATCGCGGAACAATTCGGCACGCCGACCTACGTCTACTCGAAAGCGGCCCTGCTCGAGAACTTCGCCGCCTACCATGACGCCTGCCAGGGCCGCGACGCCCTGGTCTGCTATGCGATGAAGGCCAACTCGAACCTGGCCGTGCTCGACCTGCTGGCGCGCCAGGGCGCGGGCTTCGACATCGTCTCGGGCGGCGAGCTGCTGCGCGTGATCGCCGCCGGCGGCGACCCGGGCAAGACCATCTTCTCGGGCGTCGGCAAGACCGTCGACGAGATGCAGCTGGCCCTGGAAAAAGGCATTTTGTGCTTCAACGTCGAATCGATCCCCGAACTGCACCGCCTGAACGAGGTGGCCGGTAAGCTCGGCATGCGCGCCCCGGTCTCGCTGCGCGTGAATCCGAATGTCGACGCCAAGACGCACCCGTATATTGCGACCGGCCTGAAGGCCAACAAGTTCGGCGTGGCTTTCGACGATGCGCTGGACACCTACCGCACCGCCGCCAGCCTGCCGCACCTGGACGTGGTCGGCATCGACTGCCATATCGGTTCGCAGCTGCTGGACGACGCCCCGCTGCTCGAAGCCCTCGATAAACTGATCGAGCTGATCGACACCCTGCACCTTGAGGGCATCCACCTGCACCACCTGGACATCGGCGGCGGCATCGGCGTCGACTACGGCGTGGCCGGCGACAAGCCGCCTGTGCCGGTGGGCGACTACCTGGGTCGCCTGTTCGGGCGCATCGACGCCTGGCGCCTTGATAAGCACGATGGCCAGCCAGTCAAGGTGATCTTCGAGCCGGGCCGCTCGATCGTCGGCAACGCCGGCGTGCTGCTGACGAAAACCGAATACCTCAAGCCGGGCGCCGAGAAGAATTTCTGCATCGTCGACGCCGCGATGAACGACCTGATGCGTCCGACCCTGTACCAGGCCTGGATGGGCGTGCAGGCGGTGACCCCGCGCGACGGCGAGAAGCTGGTGTGGGACATCGTCGGCCCCGTGTGCGAGTCGGGCGACTGGCTGGCGCGCGAGCGCGAGCTGGCCCTGGAACAGGGCGACCTGCTGGCCATCATGACGGCCGGCGCCTATGGCATGACGATGGCGTCGAACTACAACACCCGCGGCCGCGCTGCCGAGGTGATCGTCGATGGCGACGTCACCCACCTGGTGCGCCGGCGCGAGACTCCGGCCGAGGTGTTTGCGCTGGAAACGCTGATCAAATAATCGTTCATCAAAACGAAACGGCCCGCAATGCGGGCCGTTTTTTTATGCGCGCACCGTTTGCGGTTTGCGCTTGAAGTGCCAGAACACGCGCAGCGCCAGCAGCGTGACCACGATGGCCCCGAACAGGATCGGCTGCGCGAAGTCGCTCTTGCCCTCCTTCATCCACCAGTAGTGCAGGATCGCCAGCGGCCCGATCGCGTAGATCAGCCGGTGCAGCCACTGCCAACGCTTGCCGCCCAGGCGCTTGATCATCGCATTGGTCGACGTCGCCGCCAGCGGGATCAGGAGCACGAAGGCGATGAAGCCGACCAGGATGAACGGCCGTTTCACCACGTCGGCCAGCATCGCCGCCACGTCGAAGAAATGGTCGAACCACAGGAAGGCGATGAAGTGCACCAGCGCATAAAAGAAGGTGAACAGGCCGACCATGCGCCGCAGTTTTACGAGCCAGTTCCAGCCCGACAGGCGCCGCAGCGGCGTGACCGCCAGCGTAATGCACAGGAAGTACAGCGCCCACTCACCACTGATCTTCGTGATCTCGGCCAGCGGATCGGTGAAGGCGCCGGTCGCCGTGCCCCACACCAGGCGCGCGAAGGGCAATAGCGCCAGCACGAAGACGGCGACCTTGAGCCACTTGACCTGCGTGTTCGAAAGCTGCAGCGCCATCAGTAATAGCGCTTCAAGTCCATGCCCGTGTAGAGCGACGCAACCTGGTCATAGCCATTGAACATCAGGGTTTTCTTCTTCGGCTGGAACAGCCCGGTCTCGCCGATGCGGCGCTCGCTCGCCTGCGACCAGCGCGGATGGTCAACGTTCGGGTTCACGTTCGAATAGAAACCGTATTCGCGCGGCGCCGAATCGTTCCAGGCGGTGCGTGGCTGGCGCGACACCAGGCGGATACGCACAATCGACTTGGCCGACTTGAAGCCGTATTTCCAGGGCACGATCAGGCGCACCGGCGCGCCGTTCTGGTTCGGCAGCACCTGGCCGTACATGCCCATGGTCAGCAGGGTCAGCGGATGCATGGCTTCGTCGATGCGCAAGCCTTCCACGTAGGGCCAGTCCAGCACGCCGCTGCCCAGGCCCGGCATCTGCTTGCGGTCGGCCAGGGTGGTGAATTCGACGAACTTGGCGTTGCCGGTTGGCTCGACCTGCTTGAGCAGGTTCGCCAGCGAATAACCGACCCAGGGAATGACCATCGACCAGCCCTCGACGCAGCGCAGGCGGTAGATGCGCTCTTCGAGCGGCGCCAGCTTGAGCAGGCCGTCGATGTCGAGCGTGAGCGGCTTGTTGACCTCACCTTCGATACGCACGGTCCATGGGCGGGTGCGCAGGATGTGCGCATTCTTGGCGGGGTCGTCCTTGTCGAGGCCGAATTCGTAGAAATTGTTGTAGCCGGCGGCGTCCTTGAACGGCGTCTGCTTCTCGTCGGTGGACAGCGCCACGTTGGCGCGCGCCGCCAGCTTCTGGCCCGGCGCGGCCTGGGCGAAGGCCTCGCGGTTGGCCATCTCCCACACGCCGCTGCCGACGGCGGCCGTGGCGGCCATGCGGGTCAGAAAAGAGCGCCGTCCGGTATAGATCTCTTGCGGCGTGATCTCGGACGGATACGGGAGGTCGATCCCGTTTGGATTGCGTTTGAACAGCATGGCTGGCCTCGCGAGCTTAAGAGCCTTCACATTACACGAAGTTCCCTTAAGCCAGCGTTAGGCCACCAACACAGGCCTTGGGTGCGCCGCGTCTGAAATCGCCAGCCCAAAACCGTCGTTCCCGCGGAGGCGGGAACCCAAGTCCTTGGCTCAGCCACTGCGCTCCTCGTCAGCGAGTTGCCTGTAAACTTGGGTTCCCGCCTCCGCGGGAACGACGTTCAAACGTGGGTAGTTACAGCTCGCCGTACGAGTGCAGACCCGACAGGAACATATTCACGCCCAGGAAGGCAAAGGTGGTCACCAGCAGGCCCACCAGCGCCCACCAGGCCGCCACGCGGCCGCGCAGGCCGGTCATCAGGCGCATGTGCAGCCAGGCCGCGTAGTTGAGCCAGACGATCAGGGCCCAGGTCTCTTTCGGGTCCCACGACCAGTAGCCGCCCCAGGCCTCGGCCGCCCACAGGGCGCCCAGGATGGTGGCGACGGTGAAGAAGGCGAAGCCGACCGAGATCGACTTGTACATCACGTCGTCCAGCACCTCGAGCGGCGGCAGGCGGTCGGCCAGGATGCCGTGCGACTTGAGCAGGTAGGCCGAGCCGACCATCGCCGCCAGGGCGAAGGTGCCGTAGCCGATGAAGTTGGCCGGGACGTGGATCTTCATCCACCAGCTCTGCAGCGCCGGGACCAGCGGCTGGATCTGGGCAGCGTCGCGCGACACCGTGTACCACAGCAGGAAGGCGACCGCGGCGCCGATAATCAGCATCACGAACGGGCCCAGCTGGCGGGTGGCGTAGTGTTCTTCGTAGTACAGGTGGAACAGCGCGGTGATGATCGCGAACAGGATGAACACTTCGTACAGGTTCGACACCGGGATGTGGCCGATGTCCGGTCCGATCAGGTAGCTCTCGTACCAGCGCACCATCATGCCGACCGAGCCGATCACGACGGCGGCCCAGCACAGGTTGGCGCCGACGCCGCCGCCGAACTTGCCGCGGCTGAACAGGCCGACCCAATAGAACACGGTCGAGAAGATGAACAGCGCGCTCATCCACAGGATGGCCGAGCCGCTCGACAGCATGTATTTGAGGAAGAACTTCTGCTCGGCCGCCGCCAGGTTTCCGTCGTACATCGAGATCGCGCCCAGCGACAGCACGCCGACCAGCGGCAGCAGCCAGCGCATCGGCTTCCAGTACCAGCCCAGCGCCGCGAACACCGGCGCGGTACAGATCAGGATGATCTCTTCATAGATGTCCATGAAATGGCCGTACTGGACTTGGGCATACAGGGCCGCCGCAAGCAGCGCGAGGCCGTACAGCCAGTCGGCCGCGTTCAGGCGGCGGAAGTAGCCGACCTTTTCCTGGTATTTATCAAGCGAGCGCGGGGCGCTATTTTTCGTTTGGGACAGTTCCATCATTTTCTCCAGATCGTCGCCAGCTTACGCCGGTTGCGGCAGCTTGGCCGACAATTCTTCGTATTCGCGCTCGAAATCGAGCGTCTTGCGCTGGGTGCTCATTGCCATCAGGGCCTCGGCCCCTCCATCTACGTCGCGCACCCAGATCCAGACGCGGCGCTCGCGAATATAAAACATCGCGAACACGCCCAGCGTGAGCAGCAGGCAGCCGAAATAGACCACATTCTTGCCCGGCGAGCGCGTCATCTGCAGCACCGAGGCCTTCACTTCGGTGAAATCGTCGAGCTGCAAATACACCGGGGCGCCGTACAGGAAGCTGTCCGACAAGGCATTGGTGGCCAGCTGCAGGAAGCGGCCGCTCTCATCGGTCGGCTTGGCCGCGGCGTCGCCGTTCTTCTCGCGCGCCACCTGCCATAGCTCCCACAGCGCGCCGTTGAGCATCTTCATGAAGATGCCGGCCGCCTTCTCCTGCTCGGCCTGCGGGATCTGTTCCAGGAAGCGCGCCACGCCGACGAAACCACCGCGGCCGTCGCCGCCGGCGAAGATGTCGAGCGTGCGCGCGGCCGAATCCTTCAGCTGGCCGGCCAACGCGCCGCCGCTTTGCTGTTCCGCGCTCAGCGCGCGGCTGGCGTAGCGGGCGGCCGCCTCCTGGCGCGCGGCCGGATCGGACAACGCCGCACGCAGGCGCATCCAGTCGCCCACGCCGTGGCGCTCGTCGGACGGGATGCGCAGGAAGCTGAAATTCTCGGACGGGTTCGATCGCACGCCGGCCAGGTAGACTTGCGCGCCTTCCAGCGTCAAGGGTTGCATGTAGTTCATGTACTCGCGCGCCTGGCCCGTGTGGTCACGCAGCTTGTATTGCACGCTGGGGCCGACGTTTTTCAGGTCCTTGCTGGCGTCCGGGTCGGCCGCCGCGCCGGAGGCCTTGCCCAGCGTGGCGGACAGCTGCGCATTGAAGCCGGTATTCTTGCTGACCGCACGCGCGTCGTTGCCTTGCGCGATGTTCTCGACGTTGAAGGGACGGAAGCCCGACCACTCGACGGCGTAGCTGTCCTTGTTGAACTTGAGTTCGGTCGCGCCATTGACTTCGCCCTCGATCGGGAAGCTGGCCGCGCTGGTACCCGTCATCGGGAAGCCGGTCAGCCTGAGCTTGCTGCCGCCATCGTCAAAGCTCGACTGGTAGACGGCGATGCCCTTGTAGATCAGCGGGTGGTTGACCTTGATGGTCGATTCGAATTTGTGGCCGTTTTCCAGGTCGTGCACCACGACGTCGCTGGCGAACAGCTTGGGCATGCCGGTCGAATAGAACTCGATGTGGAATTTCTTGAGCTCGATCCCGAACGGCAATTCCTGCACCAGCACGCCGGACGGCTGGTTCAGGATCGCGGCGTGGCTGGTCTGGCCTTCGGCGATCGCGGTATTGCCGCGGAAGCTGGGGTTGCTCACACTCAGGCGGTGCTGGGCCGGGATCTCGGCGATCACGCCGCTGCCGGTGAACGGCGTCTTGCCGAAGAACCACTGCTGGGCACGCACAGGGAGTTCCGAATCCAGCATGCCGCCCAGCAGGATCACGATGATCGAGCTGTGGGCGAAGATATAGCCGAACTTGTTGCCGGCGCCCTTCTTGGCCGACACCAGGATGGCCTGGTCTTTTTCCACGATCCTGGTGGCATAGCCGGCGTGGCGCAGGCGCAGCGCGCTCTGCTCGGCCAGCGCGGCGCGCGACAGCGGCGCCTGCCAGTCGGCCTTGTGGTGGAAATTGCGCAGCGAATCGACCCGCACGTTTTCGCGCCAGCTGCGCATATCGCGCAGCATCTTGGGCGTGTTACGCACCACGCACAGGGAGGTCGAGACGATCAGCACCACCAGGATGACCAGGAACCACCAGCTCGAGTACACGTTGTACAGGCCGAGCTTGTCAAAGATCTCGAACCAGAACGGTCCGAACTGGTTCACGTAATTGGGCATCGGCTCGTTCTGCTTGAGCACGGTGCCAATGACGGAGGCGATGGAGATGATGGTGAGCAGGCTGATCGCGAAGCGCATCGACGAGATCAGCTCGACCGCGTCGGCCAGCCAGCGGCGGCGGGTATTCAGTTCAATTCCGGTGGTACTCATACTCT
>Ga0265798_10002521_pt1 | contig 27008 bp, 38 predicted proteins | sample P3T30metagenome_FD_192430 | JGI IMG/M metagenome (GOLD analysis project Ga0265798, IMG submission 192430) | Plant litter microbial communities from East Loma Ridge, Irvine, California - P3 T30 | ecosystem: Environmental > Terrestrial > Plant litter > Unclassified | place: USA: California...
ATATTCTGCCAGTCGATACTTGCTCTTCAACACTGTCATCACCCTGTTGATGGCAGAACTATAATCGTCCATCGAGATATCAAGCCCGAGAATAGTACGTCCCACAGCCAAAATTCAACTCGATTCGGCATCTACGCGGCGGAAGCGAAGGGGTGGTATAGAGGGAAGACCTTGGAAGTCTGCGTGTACATCACAGATGAAAGGACAACAAGGTCTGGTTGCTGCTTCCGCGGAGGCTGTAGAACAAGGTCTCCTCAGGCCTTTGAAGGCTGATGCGTACTTCCTGGCTCACTCCAGAGCATAGACATTCTGCGCGATTTTAGATTCTTCGAGCTTTGCCGCGGACGAACCGAGAGCGGAAAGCGGTGCTATATCTGGATTGTGCCGAGCCCGGCAGACCACTGGTCATGTGAGCCGTAGTTTTAGTGAGTATATATCCCCCGACAACCTCGTGCTCTTCCTTCGCATCACTCTCTCACTGCACTCATCTTATCGTTACCTGCATGATATTTCAATTCCCACCTGCATACCATGCGGATGCCCGCGCATCCGACGGGTATGCATCAACGACCTCTCTACCAGCATATGCTTATGCGGCTCCTTCTACTTCTTCGACGGGGGTGAACGATTCCTTCGGTAGTGTGGACGCTGGAGTGGCAGAGGCTGGATCTGGATGGCTGGCGAAGCAGAAGGGCGATTGGAAGCGCAAAAAGGATGAGAAGGAACAAGGCAGATTGCAGCACGAGGAGACTTTAAGACGCAAACCAGCCGCGATCAGGGTAGGCTGAGCCGTCTCTAGAAACTTGGATATCTGACCCCGAAGCATACAGCATATCTGCAGGTAGATCGCACCAGGCTCATATTGAGGGTGCAAGAGCTCGCCGTCAAGCGGATTTGGAGCAGTGAGAGCGGGATCAGGCTAATGGTGAGTCTACGAGTGGCGATTCCGAGATTCTCACACTCATTGTCTAGGGCTTAGTCGGCCACAACCCCCTGGCGTGGAAGCATATATGGGTAAATATAGTTTAGCATATTACATAAGGATTCTTACAGTCCTTATGTGGTAGACCTTGCAGGAGAGGGCCTCATGCAACGATGCCAAGGCTCAGGAGGGGGTATGGCCGCTGGCCTCACGGGCGCCATGGGATTTTGCAACGGAGGAGGCTGACGTTATGAGTCGGACACCATGGCTCGATTTTTGTATTATAGTAAGTCTTGGATCCAGCTCGATCCCGGACTGGAGTCGCCAGTGGTCGCTGATAGATGGGGTGAGGTTGTATGGGAAATTGTGTCAGTATGTGATCACCTTTCGTCCGCAATCGCTCTGGGTGAGGCGACTTCCGCAACTTTATCGCATGGTCTACCTCTGCTACCTCGCATAGTGGTTGCCCGATTTTCTCACACCGATTGACCCAATATCGACCTCTTAGATCTGATCATCCGCGTTCTGACCCTTCACCGAGGCGCTTGTAGTCTCTGCACTTCTTTCCTTGCCCTACTTGCCTCCAGGAAGCTAGCATACGCCCAAGTCAGTACTCTAGTCCCTGATTGACTACCATCACTCCTACCCATCAGTTCCGCTAAATCGCAAGAAGTCAAGCCGAGGGCGCATTGATCGTGCAGCGGCATCATAAAGTTAACTACTGCACCTCTGCTTTCAAGATTATCACTGGACACCAAGTACCGCCACGCATCGTACATCTTTTATCTGGTCGTCAAGCGTCACATCGCAGCGCTCAAATCGCATCTTTTACAGTACAGCCGCGGTTAGGGAGTTACATACCGATTCGGGATGGGGGGAAGAAAATCTTGAAAATCCATGCTTGCATTAAAGGTCATAATATGATAGTACAACACTGACTGAAATGCCCGGTATCATCGATAAGTCTAGATTCAATTTGGAAGGAGTTACGTGAAAAAAGCAAATTTACCGATTACCCACCCCCAAGAAATTTGGTTCGCAATCCTTCACTCAAAACCAATCCCGGCCCCATTGACCACTCCACTGTGTATCAACTCGGCAAATGACTTGATCAAAGCTGATCGTTGCGGCTGCGACCGCACCTCTGGTGAACTGATGCAGATTCTACATGTCTCACCATTTACCAATAATCCATTAGCGCCTGTTCTTCTCGGATGGCGCGAGCTTTCCGCTCAGATTTCATAAATGCCGCTTGACTGGCCCATGGGTGAGCACAATGAAAGAGGCTATGTGTGATTGAATGTCTTATCGCATGGCCGAATCCTCCTCTTGGGAACAGTTCCCTGGACTACAGCCACAGCCGTCGTTGACTTCAGCGGCCAATTGGTACTCTGATTTCGGCATACTGGCCATCAACGCGCGAGATCAAGAATTGCCAAAAGTGATCCGCATCACATGGACAAGGCCACATGGTCCGAAGCTTTTGCGGCTGTTAGGTACAGCAGTAAAATTCGCAAACTGATTGTCGGGATTGCTGCCCGTTGAGTTTGATAACATTGTGCCCCCCTCACAAGCCAGGACAGCGATGCTGGCAGCCAGATCCCTTGTGGTCGCAGCTTATGGTCCAGCATGCCCTCCCAAGCGGTACTATCGGGGTTACTGGACACCTTCGGTGTCTCGTTGGGAGCCTAATTTCCCTCCGTGGATATCCGAGAGCTTAAAGCTGAGGTATATCGTGGCGGTGGTCACTCATTCATGATCTACTGTGTTTGCGGAATAGCAGCGGAATAGCAGCGAGGTGAGTGCGATGGAGAGGATCGAAGCTGATTATTTCCCAGGTTTAGCCAAGATCCCTCTATAGCCCTACCTTATCTTCTGTCACATCAGTATGAGGACTCTACCAATGATAGACCACGAGCGATGATTGGCTCTGTCATGGCCGTGCCGGTCAGGGAATTTGTCATCGGCTTCCTCTTGCTGGCCTACGGGATCAACGGAAAAAATGAGTGGTCGAGGGGTTCGCAAAATCATCTGATGTTAGGGGGTGGAAACGACTTGTGGGAGATCGCTGGGCTGGCCACACGACTAACGCTGGATATGGGTCTGCATCTAGTGAGTCCAGTCCCCTCCTTTAGCTGACAAGCATGGTCAAACCCGATATAGATGGATTTGTGAACGAGTCGCAAGACTGTCTGGTCTTCTGGTCCGTCTTGTGTCTCGACTTCATAGTCTCGTTTTTCATCGGCCGACCAATGAATATTCGTCCCGGCTCTATCACGCAACGCCTGCCCATCACATCCGATTTCGGACATGAGTCATCCGCAGAGACATACCTCTCTTTGTGCGAGTTCAGTTCTTGCATGGCTTCTCTGGCTGATAAATTGAACAATCATCGTACTTTCACACCAATCAAAGCATCTACGCTGATGCCACACACGACGTGGTCGTGCTCCACATTCTGACGGCCCTGAAGCTCACGGCGCATGCGCTAGCGGCCCACTCGAGTTCGAAAAGCGAACCGAACTCTGCTTCATGGAATGTTCCTTTCGGTACTCATCTTGGTATCGAGGTCTTCGAATGCTCGTCTTGCATGGACACGAAGCAAATTTGCTTCATCGCCAACGATGCGGTCGACCCTACCCACCACTCTTACGAAGATTATAAATGAAACAGAGACGCATTGTGCGCATTTGACACCGTAATGACTGCTTGGAACAAGCGTATCCAAGAGATCAATCTCGACTACGATTGTTTCGCCAACTAGTGAGTCCATTGTAGAATGACCGCCACAGCTTTCGGATATGCAGCACGTCCCCGTTAAGTCAGGATCCCAGTGCTCGAGTTACGGCGATGTAGCGCAGGAAAGATTACAGAACGCCAAGACTTGCACTTCCAATGCGGCGAAAGGAGCACGAGTCAGGTGGAGAAGACGAACAATCAAATAACACTCCACCATGATATCTGATGGGTTTCTCAGACGATTGATCTGTCGCACATGCACTGTCACAATTGGGTCTCGCTGATAACGTCACTTACGAAGTCACCTGACAGATCTCGGCGAAACCGTCATGATCGAAAAAGGTAGGAGAAACAGCATACACTATGAATAGCTGGTCAATGCTCCTAAATTTGACCGGGAGACGCTGATTTACGAGAAGCGAGCCTAATATCAGATTCACCCCCAGGACAGCGATACTGAGACAAGTGACGGATGAAATACCGGTTCAATCTGAATTTCAGATCCTCAGGGGAACACTTCTGGAAACAGTACTCGAAAAAGAGGTGTAAGGATACTTCCGGCAACATTCTGCAATACCTGAAAAAGATAGAACTCGGCCCTTGTCTTGAAACCTATTCCCACACTGTCGCTGATCCCAATCAAGCACCATATCGCAATCAAGGTAACGATCACACATGCCCCAATTGCCCATTGTTTCAGGGATAAGCCGAGTCGAGGAAAGAGGAATAGAAAGACGGTGGCTGAGACCATCGAGGTTGCAGAACCTACCACGGTCCATGCTGTGAATTCAACAAGGGACGGTCGGACAGATAGATTGAACAGGTTTGTAATTACGGTTCCAAGTGTAAGGGCGCTGTCGAGGTAAATTGTGTAGGCGATCAGGAACTTGAAGGCTTGCGGGTACTTTGCGACTCCTTGCCAGAGGTTCTTGACTGTCTGTGAGCTTGAAACGTTCCTGAGATCGGAGAATACGACGGTTGAATACTGACAAGTGCTGAATGGAAGTAGCCAAAATGATTCTCTTTCGTTCATCTCCCTAGTTTCGGGGACAGGAAGGAACCTCCATCCAGACAATGCACATATTATACAAACTGCTCCACTGGCTGAAGTGACGTACAGCCCCGCATTCACTTGAGCGTCGGCGTTGATGCTGGATAGACCGATGGTGATGCAGAAGAAGATCGAGACCCCAAGGTAAAGAGCATTACTTCCCCATACCGAGATCTTTAAACCTTCCCTTTCCCTTTTTCCACGCAGTTGAGCGACTCCGCCAGTGGGGTGAGCAGAATTGACACCGTGTATTTGAGTATCGCTTTGAGCCTCAAAGGAGAGTCTGGAGGTCGGAGCAGCTTTTTCCATGGTATAGGGGACGAAAACGTTCTGCCAAGCGGTCGAGACTGATCCAATGATGCTTGAAACGACAAACAGGGAAGCGAGCGCGTTGAAATTGGTCAATGACATGCCGGTCATACTTGCTGCGGGGAGAGCGAGGATACCGAAGACCACGAGTAGTGCGATGTATTGTTCTCGTTTGTACTCTACTCATCAGCTCGCGGCGCTGCGTCCGAGCCACAGGCAGCGAGACATATAGGCTTACTAAGGTGATCACCCCAACCGCAGATTAGCAGTATCAAGATCCCAGATAAACCAAAGACGAGAGCATTCAGATACTCTCCAATCAGCTTTTGTCCGTTGATCGAAGTTCAGAGACCTACCAGAATGTAGCTAGTCAGATTGACGTCCGACGAACCAAAGGGGACCCGACAAGGTAACTCCAGCGATAAACAGCCGCTACCAGCCTCTGAGCCAGGATTGGACTAAGAAGTCAGATCATGCCACATCACATGTGTCCTCATTTCCCAAACATGCTAAGTGACAGAATGTACGAAGGGATTGAGGCAGGAACTTACGCCCACGGCAAGGAAAGCAATCTGTTGGATTTGAAAAGTAAAGTATGTCCCCATAGATCCCCAGGCTGGCCCATACTTAAGTTCAGCTGGCTAAGTCACATGTATTGTAGTTAAGAGGAAACGGTTGACATACCCCAAATGTAGTCAAGGAGAAGGCTAGACTATATCTCTTCAGTTGCTTTTTACTTTCGCCTTGAAGCTCGTTGCGGACCTCGGGATCCAATCCCGAGGATCGGAGGATTTCGCCTTCGATGTTCTTATCTATTTCATCCGGAGTCGGGAGGGGTATAGTACCCTGCGAGGGCTTGGAGCTGTCGATAGTGAGGGAAGGGGTTTGGTCCATTGAATAATAGTGGTGACGGAGTACTGAAGGGATGAATTTGGAAACGTCCGGTTACGCGCTTTGTATGTATACAATGTAACCACCAGCTCCATGAAACACAACTCAACCGAGATGCAAGCATTGCCCTGCGAATGTGTGAGAAAGGACATGAGGCAAAATATGGATTTGCCGCAAAACAAACATTAACCTCAAATGGCGCGTTTCACCATCATTTGGCCGCACCCCCACGCGTATGTTTAAAACTTCATAAAAACATGTCGGCAACGCCCCTAGCTGGCTGACACATGTGCTAATGCTATATCAGAGGGAGAGATGCACGATTGGTATCACTGTACATCTTCGTGTCAAACCACCTCGTCTGATCGACTGTTCATCTGCACATCGGCCTCCTTCAAGACTACAATGAGGTGCCCGCTGACAGCGCCACCGAAGGCTAGTTGATATTAGAGATGTTGAGCAACATGCTGCCGGGACCGACATGGCGGAGCCCGAGGTCACGACTAGAATGTATTTGGTCAACATCCCGCCTCCTTACCCCTAGATGGCTTTGGAACCCCTACGCAAGGTAAAGCTGGCAGGTCGCCCGATCCGTATTTCAAGTACAAGTAGAGTTACATAAACCAGAGAATGGGAGCGTATGAATGTTCATAAAAGTGTGTAAGTGATGAATAGGTCATACTAGTAATACACTAACGACGTAAATCTATCATAATGTAGGTACTCTACAACTTTGATACCGTCAGATCAGCTGATCCGCGTTTGGTTTCGGCCCGGTTGCTTTCCGGTAAGTGCCTCGATCTTGGACAACAGGTCCGCCATTTGGAAGGGCTTGCTAACAAATGCGTTCATTCCAGCATCGATCATCTGTCGCATCAGCGCTATCAGGGAGGCAAGAGGCGACAAGGACGAGAAAGCATTGCTTGTTGCAGGTGACAATGACTAACCGATTCAATCTGCCCCGAACGAGCATTTGCGCTGACCGCAATGATGGGGATCCGGGTGGCTAATCTCCCACCTGCCTCCATCGACCGAATATCCCGAGTTGCTTCTAAACCTCCTTTTCGCGGCATCTCGATGTCTGGTTCTATTAGCAAAAGTCGTTCCACTTGCCGACAAATCCACTCACCCATCAGAATAACGTCGATTGTGACGTGTTGATTTCCGGGAGGACTGGCGTTATGGCAGCTTGCGTTTTCTAGCACAACATCTATCGCGTCAACACCATCGTTCGCAGTCGTCACGCTGCATCCTGCTCGGACAAGCTGCTTCTTGAGCAGCTTCTGAGAAATTTCGTTGTCCTCGACTAGTAATACATGTATATTGCCAGTGTCCGCCAGCTTGCTTGTCGTCCGGAGCAGGCGAGATGAAGTTCCGGCCATCGAGTCAGTCACGAGTGCCGGGTCGTCCAATGCGATTGCAAGCGGCGCAGATCTTTCGCCATTTAAGGAGTGGTGAATTTGCATCGCACGAGCATTCACTTCGTGCTGCGCAGGCGGACTCGAGACGCGTACAGGAATGAAGAATGCGAAGATGGAACCCTCGGCGACTCTTGAATCAACAGATATTTCACCTAGAATGGTGAGCAAGATTTGGGACAATACGGGAGAAGTAGCTCACCACCAAGCAGTTGAGTGATCTGCCGACATATGAATAATCCTATGTTTTCATGAGAAACGGGACCTTATATAGACCACCAACTCACCGAGACCACTACCCCCATATGTGAGATGAGTGCGATTTGAGCCTTGCACGAATCGCTGAAACACTCGCTGAATTTCGGCTTCCGTCATTCCGATACCTGTATCTTTGACCTCGAAGACCAAGTTCACCAGACCAGCTTCAGATACAGTGGCCATGCCGGAGCTAGATGGGTGTCGAATCAGACATTCGCCGGGGAGGTGAGGTCGAGACGTCGTCGCATCGAGCGTCAAGGTGATGATGCGCTGGTCCGCAGCAGCTGTGAATTTGATAGCATTGACAAGGAGATTGATGAGCTACACAAGGAGTGAGACCACATTCCGGAGATTCGGAATACGACGTACGACCTGTTGTACTCTCGATGGGTCCAGCTCGGCCCACTGCACACGCAAATCCCGGTATCCCTGCTTGACTTCGAATTTGAAGATGATGTCATGTGCGAGCATTTCACTCTGCACAATGTCCATGACCTCGAGACACGTTGATTCAGGATGCGATGCAGTGGGCGTGATGGTAAGTATACTATTATCTGTTCATCATCAGTGATGATTCGAATACTACAGCTTGGATACTTACCGATCTTGCTCAAGACTAAAACGTCATCCACCAAGCGGCGCATGTGAACGGTACACAGCTTGATTACCCCGGCATCATTGACAATGTCACGGAGCTCTCCAGCTACCTCTGGAGGACATCGTGGCGCCAATGTTTGCAAGCTGTCTACGACTCCATCGCTGCTCAAACAGATGGCGCTGAGCGGGTTCCGGAGTTCGTGAGACTGCCTGAATCAGGGATGCTAACGGTGCCAAGGAGCGTACTTGCCAGCATATCAATAAAGTGATCTTGGAGTCTTTTCAGTTCAAGCGCCTCATCGGCTCTCTGGGTCTGGCTCATCAGATGCTGCCTTCGCTGAGTAATGTCCAGTAGGGCTCCTGGACCGATTTCAGTTATGATTACCGCCGTAAAGCTGATTGGACCCACCAGACAGCATCACGATGACCCCGTTGTCGTCAAACACTGGTCCACCACTAGCTTCCACCCATCTCTCTGTGAGACCAGCGCCAATATCATCATCGTTGGGCAGGAATCGAAATTCCGTCGCGACTGGCTGCGTCTGACATTGCTGGAATACAGCTTGGACTGCATCCAAATCATCGGGATGGACCCTGAAGTGCGATCAGTCTCAATCCCTCACACGTGATCAAGGTAACTTACCGGTGAATCCAATCATCGAGACATGCGTCCATTTGAAGGCCAGACATTTTTTTATAAGCTAAATTAACATCCCATAGGCGGCCATCTGGAGCTCCTATCCATATCGCAGCAGGGCATGACGCGAAAGCCGATCTGAATTTGAGCTCCGAAGTCTTCAACTCTTCGGTCCGATGAGTGAGCAAGCTCTGCAATTCTTCGTTTTTCTGCCGATTGAGAGCTGCCATGTACCGAGCCCGTGCGAGATCCTCTTCGTGGAGCTTTATTGTGGCTAACCCAGTCGCGAGTAGGCCCTTGACGAGCTGCACATAATTGGAGTAATCCTCATCCCATGGCGCGCGTGTATTCAGCCCTAAGAGCATGACCCCGTGAAGGCGGTCTTCCACGGAGGAACGTATAGGCAGCACGATCGCCGCTCTAGGTGCATCATCGAAGGGGTTACCATTCGGCAAGGCTGACAGGGACGGTATCTCGGTAAGGTCTGGGATGAAAAGAGCGGAGTCTTGACTTCGCACTTGTCGGACAAGCCGTATAATGGGATTGATGAGTTCGGCCGAGGAAGCTTCGTGATCGACATCTTCAGGTATTGATAAGAAGTCGCGGGGGATATCATCTCCGTCTGGCCGGATATCGATTCCGTAACTACCAACCAGCCGGAAGCTCACACCTGCATCCTGGTTTCCGCTGCTGGCGATTGACTCCGACCGGAGAGACGGCAATGACTTCTGTGGGCGGTTGTCAGCGAAAGACCCATGGGAGCCTCGAATACGCTTCCTGTCGGATCCCCGGACACTGTCGTTACCCGTCACGTCCCTCCCTCCTGGCCACGTCTCCCGGTCTGCATTCTCCGCTATATAGAACAGGGCAAAGTGCATATCCCTTGCATTGCTATGCTGCATTCCGGTCAATGCGTCTTGAATCACGCCTTCTTGCGTCAGGCTGCGGTTCATACACCGCGAGATTTCGTGAAGTGATCGTATCCGCCTCTCCGTAATGATTCTGACAGTGTTGTCGAAGTTGGGTATGTACAGTCCACAGACCATGTCGTCATGATCTCGAATGGGGATTAACGAGTAGCTGAAATAGGTTTCTATCAAGTAAGCCAAGTAGATACGCCGCGGGAACGTACCTTCTAATCTGGCACCGCGCATGAGAAACATCTCCTGACAGTCGACGTTAAGGACACTGCCTTGATATCCAGCACGTATTACCGGTTCCAACGCACTCCAGATCTCCGGCCATGCTTCACCATATTTCATGCCCAATATCGAAGGGTGCTTCGCACCGATGACTTTACTGTAGGGTTCATTGTACAGGAGAACATATTCCGGACCGTAGCTGATGAGTACAGGGAAGGGTGAAGCCATCATGATCTGGACAATGCCACGCAACTGGGTGTCCCATGTGTCTATATGGCCAAGGGCAGAGGTAGACCAGGGCAATGAAAGGAAGAGAGCGTTGTGTTCGAGAGCGGCTGCAGGACAGGCAGTGAGATCAGACCCAGATCGCGAAGGAAATGGCTTCGGATGCGTTGGCGTGGGTAACGATAGCGAAGGTGAGGGTTTGGCAGCAATTTGGCGGGGTACTGATGGATCGGCTTCCCGAGCGGAGGAACGATGTCGCGTCGGTACGGCCGTGCCTTCAATGACCAACACAGTACCGCCCATCAATGTCCGGGTCGTCCAAGTCCAATCACTAGCCCAGCCATTAAGTCCAGATAGGTATTCCCCTTCCCCTCTAGTAAAGCTCGCGTCGACTCGTGAGCTGTCATCCGGCCTTCGACTACAGCTCCATGGCTCAGCGTGTCGCAGAGCATGTTGCGTCTCACTTGCGGGGAAGGCGTCGTTGGTGTACACAATGATTCGCGAGTCCCGACAGGCTTTTCCATCATCGTGTTGCTCCTGGCAGACGGATAAGACGACGACAGGATTGAGAAGGCGTGCAAAGTACTCGCATAGCAAAGCGACTCTGACGTCCGTCGCATCCGTAATCATCTCAGAGCCGAGTCGAGTCGAACAGATATGGTCTTAGAAAGTGACATGTGACGATCCGAACAACTCGGCTATCAAGGTAACTAGCAATCTTTGACCATGTTGGTAGCGGAAGCAATCGAAATCTTCGCGTGTAAAGTTAAAAACACCCCTTCAGGTGTTGTCTGCTTTCACGGTCCGACGCAGGTTAGGAATGGTTGCATGAGTCCGCCATGATCTCTAATGATGTTTCGTTGCCACCAGCTGCGTCAGCCGAGGGTACTCGCAAGCCTTAGAGGTTCGCGGTGTCATTTATGTTACCCGACTTGGCGGTTCCCGACCGCGAAGTAGACTGTGACGACCCTCTTGGACGTTGTGAGCGCTGGGGGTCATGTGATACATTGGCCCATGCAGTCTGGTACGCTACAGATCCACATCACATATATGCACTTCTTACTACACCCTTGGACTCCTATCACTGCTTACATGCATAGGGTAGATTCCCAACATTCAACCTTGCACGGAACGACGAGTGGGACCAAATGCTCAGGAACACGCGTCACAATCACTCACCCGTTCTCGTCTAGACCACTGTCTCTTCAACTATAGTACCTATCGTTGCCCTCATCCTATGCGGATATCCGCGTTTCGACTATCAACACATCAGCAGCAGCTCACCCGCGTCTTGGCTCTGTCCTCACCACAACGCCATACCTCTTCTGCTCTGGCTTGGCCGCGCTCACGAACTAAGCAACAGCGACCAAAAGTCAACCTTGGCGCCGAGACATCACTTCGTAGACTACATACAACCCAACCCTCTTATAGGACTGGACGATCTCCGTGGGCGAAAAGAGGGATGCGAGGGCGTCTACGTGAATTGGCCGGCAGCCTAGGTCTGGTGGATACACAGGAGGATACGGCTCCGGCGGACGAACCGGTTGGAGAAGAGCTATATGTCATGCCGGGATGGGCTGTTGCGAAGCTGAGGGACGCGTCTCAACAAGATCGGAACCCACCGAATGATACTGGAGAGCCTCCTCTGGGTGAGTCACATGTATTCATTTACCTACTGATATCGCAGTTCCATTCGATCTTCATGTGTCGATATCAGGCTACTGCGCTTTAGCTCGTCCAGCCAGCCGTACCACTCGAACTCAGCGTGTGATGGTGTCTCTAGTCCGACGTAAGATCGTGCTGGCGAGCTTAGTGCTGACTGTAGGGTTTGCTGCGCTCCCGAATCTGCCAGGCCAGGACCCAGACCACCAACCAATGGGGCCCTTACCGGCTGCGGTGGGCATGGCCTTTTTGGAAGAGGCGGAGGAGAACGATAAGAAGGCAGCTCGAGAGAAAGAGATAAAGACCTACAAACCTTACGTTTCCAAGCGTAGGATCACAACATCTGAAAATCGTAATACCCCCACGCCAGCTCCCACCCGACCTTCTCGACAATCGTCCAGCTCTTCCGATTCTTCGTCCGTGGCCCATTTCAGTACCACGGAAGCTCTCACTTCGGCTCACGACAATCTCCACAGACGTTTGGCTCCCTTTTGGTCTAACATACTACCCAACCGCCGAGTACTGTTTGACGTTTATGCGACCCCACAAGCAGAGCGGCAGTCATCGGTAGAACCCATCGACAGCGAAGATGCTGAGGCATGCGAACAAACCGAACCGATACACTCGTTTCAGCTGATCACTGACAGCAACGGTCACTTTTCACAGACGATCGTCGTACCTTGGGAGAATCTCTGCTCCACTCCGTCGACGGCCGCCGCCGCCTTCGATTCCAGCGCCAAAAGTCCACAAGACGCTCTTCTGGGATGGCAACTTCGAGTCCGCTCACGACTCGATTACGAGGATTTACCACCGGCAGAGAGCGACCAATCGTATCGCGAACGCCTGCGACGTGCCGTGTCTGCATATGGTACCGATGCAGTCGATACGCCTTCCCGGTCAGCACAAGCGGAACCGGAGAAGGTGGTCTTGAATGACCCTCGGGAACCTCAGGTGGTGCAGTGGACGTCCATCAGAGTTGGACGGGCTGATGGGGTGCACATAATCTCTGATCTAGTACGTATTGATTGACATACGTCGAATACAGCTCTGATGATTAGGACGATACAGTAAAGCACAGCGACATCCTGTCCGGACCTCGCGAGGTCTTCCGGTAGGTCGTTGTATGGTGAACAGCGTGACTGATATATAGCAATGTCTTTTGTCGACCGTTGGACGAGATATGCGTACCAGAGATGGACGCCATGTATCGGCGATTGGAGAGTAAGGGTGTTCAAGGCTTTCACTTTGTCGTACGTTGTTGCTCTTTGTCACCAGAGCATAGCATAGCTTACCCTTTAGTCGAACTCTCCATCGCAGCTGTTCCCAAGCATACGTCGATTTCTCACTATCAACGCTTTCCCTGCGAGACACTCGATCAAAGTGAGTGTTGCTATTGAGCAGCTAATCATCTCGCTGACATCAGCTCAAATACTACGGCGGACGAAGTATCTTCTCGTCGCTCTATGACTCGCCCGCCGAACGTAAACGAGGCTCGCTCCGAGACCTATTTGAGGCATTTCCGAAAGCGACACTGGTAATGCTCGGTGATTCTGCCGAGCAGGATCTGGAACTATATGTCGAGTTCGCTCAGAAGTATCCCGGTCGAGTAGGAGTGATCGCCATCCGGGATGTCACCAGTGATCGAGCGGCAGCGGTATGGCGCGGTATCGAGGACCTGGTGGATGGAGTCAAGTCGTCGCTTGTATTAGAATCGGCAGGATCGCCAGCACCCGACGCAGCCATTTCATCGTCGACTGCCACGCCGTCTCTCCCCGGTGGCTTGCCCGAACATGTACGACCGGTTCGTCCGACTCGAGCAAGCTCGGTGTCATCGGTATCGTCCGTCGCTAGCGAGGAGGAAATGCGCACATTGTCATCATCTCAGCAGAAGATACTTCAGCGCGCTGCTACTTGGGAGACACGGATGGAGAAGGCGAGAAAGGAGATACCAAAGGGGACAGAACTATACTTTTACAAGGATCCGTTGGAGATCGAGCAGAGTATCGTCAAAGTTATCGAGTCGAATCTCAGATGATACACATCAAGGTCGTGTGTGAAATGGCGGAGCGGCGAGGTGACATGTATAACAGCTTTAAGGCCGCAGCCGATCAAGCACAACGCCACATCTGCCCTACAGTCAAGGTGAATTCATTCGATCTGGAACACACTCGAAGGCAGTACCTGTGGTCGCAAATCTAACCTTTCGCTATGAATCTGATTGCTGAATTAGAAACACCAAGACGATCGTTGGGATTATATTCTCGCCCTACGGGCCGGCCATCGGGTCGAAGATGCTGAGCAACACGGAATCCGCGATGGCCGTCAACTGCTGAGCTACACAGAGCTGCTCAATCATGGCGAAACCTGCCGAAAGAGATCTCTGTTCGAGTCTTGCTGGCTACGCGACAGCCCGAGGTGCAAAGCGGAGGCTCAAATACTATGCGGTGAACAGCTAATATCACAGCCCTCAAGTAAGTCTGGCGTCCTTGATCATCGATGTGGAGGTCAGACGTCGATTGTTGTGTGTCGATACATGCGAGTACGCTACCAGTCTTCCCTCACCATTTATTATTCACGATCTTACCACCCTTCTTGTTTATCAATTCTTTGACGCATGGAAGCTGTTCCCTATCTCCACCGAAGGCCATTCCCCTTCGCATGACACTTCTGTAATTTTGACCTGGGGAGACTTTACCCAGAACAAACGGCTGTCGAGTTTCGACCCGGTTCGGCACAGGAATGGATCGACCGATAAGCTTCATGGTCAGTAGCCTTCCTCATTGATACATGGGTGACGTACAGCCTCCATCCCTTGCCAGCTGAATGTGATGGCTTCCTTCGCACCAGCCGGTATTCCTGCTTCGTCCAGCATCATTATCTTGGCTACTCGCTCAGCGATTTCCTTGCTGACACTCACTATTCGGGTAACTTTCTTGAATAAAGCTAGTGATGTTGGGATTGTATGCACCGCCTCCGCACATGAAGATTTCATCGATATCCTGGCTTGGTGCATAGCGGCGATAATGATCGACGATGGCTTGTGCCGTGATTCTGGTGGTAGTAGCGACAACATCGTCTGGAGACAGACCCTTTTCCTCAGCGCGGCGGATCAAGTCGTGGGCCAAGCTATCTCGAAAGACTTCACGTCCGGTGCTGGCGTGAACAATACTCCAAAGAGGGCACTCACGTCTTTGGAGGATCAAGAGAAAAATATTTCATTTTCAGGAAATCGTCCACAAGTTCTTGATCGACTTTGCCTCGTAGACCCATCTCGCCATCCTTATCGTATTCCTTCTCGCCACGAGTATAGTGTCGTACGACCGCGTCAATGAATACGTTTCCGGGTCCAGTGTCGAAATCAAAATATCCATCAGTGTCGAGCGAACCGTTTATGTCGGGTGAAATGAAGCAAACATTGGCGATCCCACCAATATTTTGACAAGCACGTAGTTTGGTCGGATGATGAAGCACCAGAGCATCGAAGAAGCCTATGAGAGGCGCACCTTGGCGTCCAGCCGCTTGATCAGAGATTCGAAAGTCGGTAATACTCGTGATTCCCGTCTTGGCCGCCAGGATCGCACCTTCCGCCATGGTGAGTGCCGATTTAACCTCTCCTTCTTCAGGCATAGACAGCAACCATATAGTCTGACCATGACTAGCGATTGCATCGATCGATCCAATGTCAATACCTTGCTCTTGGGTGAACGTGTGCACAGCTTCTGCGAAGTGCTCGCCCAGAATGACATTGACTTCAGACAGCTCCGAGGGAGATGTCGAATTCTCCAGGATCATCTTCATGACTCGTTTTTTGATAGGCTGAGCAAGAGCAACTTCCCCGTACTGACATCAGCACCTATCAAGAGAGAGTGAGGAGCTCGGCTAACCGCAAGTAGCTCGAATTCCATTGGTGCATCGACATCTTTCTGGTAGAAATGGCATAAAGCGCAGTCAATACCGTCCATGGACGTTCCGCTGTTCAGGCCGAGTACAGTCAAGTCTAGAGGTGTTACCGACGTTGTTCGAGTAGGCATAGTGTTTAGGATCAACGTGTGTGTTGTGGTTGAAAGACGTCTGAATAAGCCTGTCGGCACCCCTCATATACGCTTGGGCTTGAGCAGCATACCGGCTGAATACATCGGCATTGTACAAAGAATCGTAAATCAGGCTAATTGGCAAATCTCTTCTACCGGCGACTGGATGCCGCTTGACCGGCAACTGGAGAGTCCGGTGGCCCGAAGGGCTAATTGGCCCCATACGATGGGATTTCAGCCATTTAGCCGGCACCGTCATTTCCGCAAAGCTGACCAAACTTATATATATATAAAGGTGATGGGTGCGCGGTGGACATCTTGCTCATCCAGCCTGCTCGCTCTAGGACTTCTCTCACTAGCCTATTGAAGCTCTTGGTTGTATATTCTTCGATCTTACGACAATGGGGTACTTCACCTACTGGCAACAACTCTCGCCAAGAGCTCTCAACTTTTGGATACATACGTTCTCTTTAATAGCGATCTTCTTCGAGGGATATGATCAGGGTGTCATGGGGGGTGTCAAGTAAGTCATACGGGACATCACAGACTCGGCAGCTGACGAGGCAGCGCTTCTAGCGATTATGTTCGGACGGTCGATATCGGAGGTGTCGACGGTGTAGTCACCGATACCTTAAAGCAGGGAGGCATCGTGTCCATCTACTATCTTGGAGCCATCTTTGGCTGCTTCGGAGGGTAAGCTTTAATGAACAGAGACGGTGAAACGAGTACTGACTCTTTCAGTGGCTGGCTGGCTGACCGCATTGGGCGGATAAATGGGACGCTCATCGGGGCAATCTTTGCTTTAGTAGGAGGTGCACTCCAGGCTGCTTCGACATCCGCCGATTTCATTCTCATCGCTCGAGTAGTCACTGGTCTTGGCACTGGTGCTCTCACCGCCATCATTCCTGTCTACGTCGCCGAAACATCGACTTCTACTGGTCGAGGAAAATTCCTCGGCTTGGTATTCATCGCCAACTACCTTGGTATCGCGGTAGCCTACTGGCTAGACTTTGGACTAGCGTTTATCAACGGGCCATACGGTGCTGGGTCATCTGCCATCAGATGGCGGTTCCTTCTCGCCTTCCAATGCCTTCCTGCGATCTTATTGGTTCTTGGAATCAAAATGTTGCCCGACTCGCCACGTTACTACATATCCTCCGGACAGCCTGAGATGGCCCGAAAGGTGCTCGAAGCAGTTCGAGGTGGCCGATCAGACGAAACCGAGCGAGAATTTCAAGAGATGATTGCTGTCAGCTCCGACGTCGTACCCAGTAGTCCCATCGAATTTGCCAAGATCCTTATCGGCAAGAGCGACAGCAAGGCACCTCACTTGGCTCGACGCGCTTGGCTATGCCTCTGGCTGCAGATCATGGCTTCTTACACTGCAATCACAGCTGTCACTGCCTATGCGTAGGTCTTATGTCTTCTTCCACACGACCATGCGTGTCCTCCGCTGATATCAGACCAATCCTCCTCTCAGCTGCGGGCTATCCAGCCATCAAACAGAATGGACTAGCAGGCGGATTGTCGACCATCGGTATCGTCGGTACGATTATCAGTGCATATGTCGTCGATCGATTCGGCCGGAGAAAGTGTCTTATGACTGGTGCTTTCGGTCTAGTCATCGTCAACGCTCTCGCTGGCGGTCTCTATGAAGCCTCCCGTAGACACCCCGACAAGGCCAGCTCGATCGCGCCAGCCGCCATCACAATGTTGTTTTTGTTCAACCTCATCTACGCCTCCACATGGGGTACCGTCGCTTTCCTGATACCCACCGAGATCTTCCCGTCCGAGATGCGAGCTCAGGGGAATGGATTCGGTGTCACCGGGTGGGCAATCGGCGTAGGAACAACGGTCCTGGCCAATCCCTCGATCTTTGCAACTCTCGAAAACCGGGCGTACTTCATGTTTGCTGGATTCAACCTACTTTGGGTGCTGATTGTATACCTGATCTATCCTGAGACTAAGGATCGGTCTCTTGAATCAATCAATTTCCTCTTCATCCCCAGATCCCCGACATATTGGGCTTCGGAGCGGAGCTACAGGGAGCATCACAACGGTGATGTGCTTGCGGAACATGGAAACGACGTGGAAGAGCAAACAGGTCGGACGAAGGTTGACGCCGGAAACGACATTCTCAATCACCGCCAGATTGAAAAGGCGTAAGTTAGTTTGGTGCATTATCGGGTATTTTGATAGAAGTGCGGAATGCATAATCGTATTAGGTTGTAGCAGTGTCGACCCTATCATAAATTATCACGAGTAGCTGACGAGACGACTGGATCACACATCGCGGCCATATATACCTCCGAACGACGATTGGTCTGCTTGTCCATTCTCCATGTCATTGCCATCCATCTGACTCAGCGCATCAGTTGCCTGACCAAGAAAGTCGTACATGCCTCCGCCGAAATCAAAGGGCCAATTCTCCGTAAGATCAGCCTGTAGTGCTGTTTGATGATCAGATGGCCAATCGAAAATGGAATCGTTCGACCAGAGGTCTGTATGACCCGAGACCAGGTGGTCTATCTCCGAAAACACCACATTTCCCGAGGTGTTAGATCCACAGTCATTTTCGTAGTTGACAGGTACAGCCATAGTCGTATTCTGTGTATACTGGGGCACCACGCTGTGAAAGACTTCACTTTTCTGGGCGGTTTTGGCGGCTTGTTCCATGTATGTTTCAATCTGGGCGACATGTCCTCGTAGTCTGACAGACACGTCTGAGCCAAGTGATAGAGTGCGTTCTAGGCCGGACAAAAGATCTATCATGGCGATCAAGACGTTACGAATCTGTATCATCGACCACTGTGATAGTGGACTCTGTATGGCATTGGCGAGGAGGTGACCACAGCTAGCCAAGTGGTGAAGCTGGAAATCAGTCACGCGATATTGCCGCACCCGTCTGTACGACAACTTACCATAGGCGCACTGATGGCCATGATATATGATGTCGGTATCGCCGCGAGGACATCCAACAACTCTCCAGCGATCTCGCAGTTTCGAGCCACACTTTGATCCTCAGCAGCTGCCAGAGCCAGCTTGACCGTCTGTAAGGTGATTGCTATATTGGCCGCCTGGAAGCCAAAACAGTCCTGCCGGTCGTCGCCGGTCATGACTTGCGCAGATCGATAAATCGGAGGTAGTCTCGAGAAACTGTCTTCAAGATAGCCTATGATCGCTGAGGCTGATGGTCCGGTCGTCGTAAACATGGAGGAAAGTGCATCCGGTTCTGACCTTCGGTTCTTCAGGCGGCCGACCAGGTGCTCTAGCACACGATACATATCAGTGGTATGATTCCAGCCCTGCAAAAACGAGGGGTCGATGCGGAGAGTGATCCCATGTTCGGTTATGTCCTCATCATACACTTCGGCTGGATAGCGCACGTTGCTCTGTTGCTCTCGAAACCGGACGATTCCATCCCAGGTGATGGCAGAAAAGACTTCGAGTGTGTAGGCGGACCAGAACTAACATCAGCGGCCGTCGATGTCGTGGGAAGGGCGGATATACGTACCAGACGACGCCTCTCTTGTCGGTGAATCTCTGTCAGCTCCCTGTCCCACCTCTTTTCGTTATGGAAACCCGCATTACATGCAAGGGCAACATATTCCCCGAGATGGGTCTGATGCTCCAAGATCCAGCCAAACTGTATGCACGCAATCGCCATGAGTACTTTCGCTCTTTTGAACTCAAAGCCTTGCGCATCGGAGAGCTTATGAGGGAACGCCCCCATGGCTGATTCATAAAAGGCCTGCGAAGGTGGTGTCGAGGCAGGTGAAGACGCTGCTTGAGATGACATCGGATCCACATTCTTTGCCTGTCTGCCTGCGACGATGGCACACACTGCCATGACTGTTGCGCAGAACGCTTGATCAGTTTCATAATGTCGATGTTGTACCCGAGCAGTGAATGTTGGCCAGTGAAATAGTGGAAAGCTGTATAGTCAGGGAAGATCCAGCTGTCTCGGTGACGTACATAGGATAGACGATCGAATGATAGGCTCTCACCAGCCCTTCTATCATCGCATGATCCGCCGTAGGCTGGTATTCCCACTGTGAATTGCTAGCCAGGGCTTTCGGTACAACTACTCTCGCTGAAATTGCTGCTGCGGCAGGTCCGGGCGTAGGCTTCGGCTACCTATCAGCTTCGAAAAGAATCACACTTACACCTCGACGCTGCATTGATCGATTGTATGTACACGGTGATCGAAACTCGAAGCATTTCCTGCAGACAGATGGTTCGGGGCCTGGAGAGCACTGATCTGTCAGCGATGACAGCTTGACGACCTGACCTTTGCGTTGGTTTGGTGACATCGGTCACATGCTCTCTGAGCACATCAGCATAGGTCAGCAAGATATAGTACGGTACCTACTGTGACACGCCTGATTCGAGTTGGACCCCCTTGCTGAGCATTCATCGCTATATGCCCATTGGCTTACGGCGGTCAATCCGGCGCGTCGATGAAGCGGGTTCACGCAGAGCTGACTTGCTCTGACATGCCGTTAGACATGATTAGATGATATGTCGCTACTCACGGCTATAGATATGCAGAATGAGGACAAGATAAAGGGCAATCAACGGGAACAAGCATCTACAGTATTCATTCGAGTACACAGAGTCGCGCGTCATCCAGTTATTTACGTAATTTAATCAATGGTCTGATTTCCCTTAAGTAGTCACGTGACCAAGACCGATATTTGATCATCTATGGGCGCACCAGACATAGACTGTAGACTATATTTATACTATATCTAATGCGTCTGACATCACAGTAGACCCTTCCAGAATGGATACGCTTTCACTACTGCGCATTTCCGCCCAGCGGGTCACAGGGCAAGAATAACAAATATGTCACGGACCCAATGACAGAAGGAAACTTCCTAACTGGGTGAAGGTGCGGCCTGAAGTGTATCGTCACCATGCCGTTGCGATTGGCGCATAGAGAGGATTCAAGACATGCATAGGTGAGCTGTATCGATCTAAGGCTCCCCCCTGTATAACCTGCCTTCCTTGTATACAGCTCTCAGATACAATTCAGGACGGTCAAGGACGGTGATATCCTCTAAAGGATTCTTGTCCAAAATCAGCAGATCCGCCAGGGCACCAGCCGAGATCGTACCCAAACGACCCTCTTGCCCGAGCATCTTCGCCGGGTTTGTGGTGGCCTGTCGCAAAAGTGTGGGAGCATCTAGCACAGCAGATCGGACCGTGAATTCTTCTATACAGCTTCAGTACTGGTTCCTTTGAGGCGACTTACCAGTCTGGAGAGCTTGCATGGAAATGAGCAAGTCAGACCCGTAGCAGATCGTAACTCCGGCGGCATCCGCGATCTTCAAAGCCTCAAGTCCAGTCTGCATTACCTCCACCGACTTATCGCGACAGTCGGGTGAGAGGAAGTTCTCAAAGGGTTTCCGCAACATGATACCGTAGCAAGAGAGGGTCGGAGTGAGATACACGCCTTCCTTGGCCATCCTGTTGATCAGCAACATTAATCTCGTTGGACCTACCGCTCGGCAGTGGGCTGATCAAGCAGGTTGCCATGTTCGATCCCCTTGACACCATTGTCGATGGCATGGTTGATGGCATCGACAGTATATGCATGGGCAGTACACTGGTGGTCAGCTTACGAAAAGAGTCCCAACTCACCATCTTTTTGCCCATTTGCAGCGCCGTGGTCGTGATCGCACGAACCTCTTCAGAGGTGTATTGCACCGTGTCGATGGCGTCAGTCTCGCTCGAGACGCCCCCTCCCAACATGATCTTGATGAAGTCTGCGCCCTGCTTCAACTCTTCTCGAACGGCTTTCAGACAGGCCGGAACACCATCCGCCGTTCGTCCATAGGCCGCATGCGAGCCACCGCAGCACCCGCTTCCATCGCCCCCCGATTGTCCTGGAAGCAGGTCGCCATGACCACCAGTCTGTGATAATGCTTTCCCGCATTGGAAAAGCCGAGGTCCTTCTATCAGACCCTCCGACAGGGCATTTGCGATGAATTTGGTGGCCCCGCCTGTATCGCGAACCGTGGTGAATCCCCGGTGCAACATGCCTTTCAGAATATAGGTGGAGCGTAGTGTTACGACCTGATTATTCAAGCGGATCATATCACCCATCGTCTACATAGTCAGGAGCCATGCATAAGTCACGTATATGACGTACCGAGACACCGGGTACAGCGCAAACGTGAACGTGAGCATCAATGAGTCCGGGGCAGATGTATCGCCCCCGCGCATCAACCTTCCTGATGGCAGGATCTAGAGCAGGTTCGCTTTGAGGATCTACTGAGATGATGTTTCCGTTCTCTATCCGGATGGCATATATCCCATCCAGCAGCTTTCCCTCTGCTGGATCGATTATTGTGGCATTTGTGATGTAGTATGGCTCGTGAGGCTGTCTCACCCAGGGCTTGACTTGGAGGTCGGGAAGCCTATCGATTAGCTTCATTCCTACCGAGTTGGACACACTCACAGGGCGTCTCTGACCACAGAAGGATTGGGGAAAGCCTTTGCATAATCGAAGTCGTCTGGCATGCTGATGTGTTGGTTGTGGATAAAGACACATTGCGCAATGGATCACATTGCTTAGAGGTTCGACAGCCGAGGGGAACGAGCTTGCCCGCGGGCGATGGGAGCGGGCAACGGATCTTACCGCTTTCAGTTACTTGCTTATCGCTTTCTTCACCGGTGCCGATTCCCGGTCACTTGACTCTATTACTCCACATGACCGCGGGCAACCAAGTCAGCCTCGCACTATCATATAATGAACTATCAGTCCTCAGAGCTGGAGGACACGCCCCCTTTCTACGATCACCTACATATATTCCATGGAGTCACATAATCTGGACACAAAAGAGAAGGGTCTTGTTGCGACCGACGTAAAAGGCGATGTGGAGCACGATGACCCGGAGTATACGGAATACCTGGCATTGGCGGAGGAGTATTCTGGCGACAAGCTGAAGAAGTTGACTGTAAGTACACTTAGGTTGAGACCACCTCTCACTTAGCAGCGTCAAATCGATTGGCGGGTGGTGCCTCAATTGATCTTCATATACATGTTATCCTACATCGACCGGGCTAATGTGGGAAATGCGAGGCTCTTTGGCGCACAGGAGGACACAGGTAAGTCGCTTCTTGATTCTCTTCCGCAGTGTCATCTAAGTCTTAAGGATTGACGAACACTCAATGGAATATAGGACTCTCTTTGTTATGTACGTCTCCGGGCCAATCTGAGACTCTGCTTACAATGTTAGTTATCACCTTTGCCCTCTTCGGCCTTCCTTCCAACATTCTGGTCAAGCGATTTGGTCCTAAGAAGGTCCTCCCTTGTTTATTGATGGCCGTGGGGGCGGTCCTGGTAGGCGCCGGCTGCTGCAGTAGTCCCGCAGCGTGGTTCGCCCTGCGCCTATGTGCGTACCATACCCGAGGTTCGTGGAGCCAACTGACTTACAGTACTTGGATTGTTCGAAGCCGGCATGTACGGTCATTCCACCATCCTCCGCTGATCTATCAGGTATCCTGGGTGCACATACACCTTGACAACCTGGTATACGCCGGCTCAGATTCACAGTCGAACAGGGATATACTATTTGGGAGGAGTTTTGAGTGGTGCATTTTCGGGTGAGCCATCACTCGATACTTGAGCAGACAGCTGACGGTCAGGCGTTCTGGCTTATGGTATGTGATTCGGCGAAAGTGGTCAGGCTGTCTGACGCATCTAGGCATCGGCCATCTCGACGGCTCTCTAGGGTATCGTGGCTGGCGATACATCTATGTCATCGAAGGTGTTTTCAGTGTTCTCGTCGGCTTGGCTGCTGTCTTTACCCTGCAAGATACCCCGCAGCGAACCAAATGGCTGACCGTGGAGGACAAGCGGTTTCTAGAGCTTCGAACCAAGTTCATGTATGGGGGTGGTGGCATGGGTGCCAAGAATGCATTCAGTTGGCACGATGTGATAAAGGCCGTCAAGGTAAGTGACGATCCAGACTGATTAGGCTGACCGCTAGTCCACACACACTTGGATACTCGCTTTCATCGCCATCTGCAACACAATAGCATTATACGGCTTTTCTCTGTCGCTGCCAACGATCGTCCGGAATATGGGGTTCACCGCTGCCGACGCTCAGGGTTTAAGCGCTCCGCCTTATATCTTCGCTTCCATCTGTGTTGTCGCCTCTGGCTTGTTCTCCGATAAATACCGGCTGAGGGCTTGCACCGTGATATTTCCGTCCATCTTCGCCTTCATGTGAGTCAAAGCCCGGGCAGGGGTCTTGCTGACGACTCAGTGGTGTATTGATATGCTTTCTGACCGTACATTTGCCGCACCTTGTTGCGCTGTCATGTGGGTGCTGCCTCATCACCATGCTCCGGGACTGAAACAACAGACATTGGTACCTGTATCGCTGCGGGCGGATTGTATTGTCTGACCCCAGCTCTCACGGTCTGGGTTGGTCTCAATACTGCTGGACAGACAAAGAGAGCTGCCTCCATCTCGATAGTCTTTTTCGCGGCAGCGATTGGTGGAGTGCCGGGTTCTTACATCTACATCGCCAAGGAAGCTCGTGAGTCGACAGAGCTGTGAATCGTTGCATGAGTCGAGCCTGATGACAGCTCGCTACCCCACAGGCTTCGGAACTTCCCTCGCTGTCCTTGGTTTCGGTAATGTCATCGTGCCAGCTCTGTACTGGCTATACTGCGGTAGGATCAACAAGAGGCGTGAGGCTATGTCAAAAGAGGAGGTATATGCGAGCCACAGCCAGGACGAATTGGCGGACATGGGCGATCTATCTCCTTTGTACAAGTACGAAAGGTAGACTTTCATGGGCTGATGAGAAAGCCGAGGCTGAGTGTAATCGGAGTCTAGTGGTGTTTGTAGTACCATGCAAGCATTTGTTTGTTCAGTCGCGCTTCGCCAAGATAAGGACCGGCACAGCCGAGCGGAAGCATAAGCACCGGGCAACTTTCGGGTAAATCCGTGTAGACAACCCTTCAGTCCTTGACGATACCATGTCTACTACTCAAAACGCGGGGCCGTCCTCCTCCAGGCGGTATCGCTCTCGCCGCTCTCGACCTTGCGACCGATGTGAGTGCGACAGCAGTGGTAGCTATTCCGAGCTGAATGACTGCAGGTAGAAAAGGAAAGCAGTTGTGCATAATCGCTGTTAGTGGGGAACCGTGTGGAGGCTGCATAGCCCGCAGTCTTGACTGTACATTTGACCTGCCCCCACTCAGGAGACACCTTAGATCTGAAGCGAACGACGACACTAGGTCTGCTGGACAGGGGCAGGAGACTACTGAGGTACCGGTAACCGGTCCACCCCCTAGCGCAAGTCTAGCGAACAACGGGATCCTAGGTTCCCGGTCGATCGATTCGGATCAGCGAGCATCATTAGTGACTCAGGCGCCTCACCGGGAGCATGAGACTTCTCCTCTTCACCAGCAACCCGAAACTTTGAATCCCGGAATGTTTCCAGAATGGCACTCATCCGAGACTGCGCCGCAGGTGAGAAAAGGTTACATGGGGCATTTGCGCTAATGTGAAGGACACATTATACGAACAAGACATCTGGCAAGCTCTTTTTCGCCCCATTGATGGAGATTTCGGAGTGAGTGAGCTCCTACGATATCAAGAGTTCCCTCAAACTGCAGGCTGACCCAGTTTCCAATGCAGTGTCATTGGATCTGGAGGCAATGGACGGACTGGAATCACACTTCTTGGGTACCGGCAGCTTCCGTGGCTTGACACTTCGAGAGATCAATCATGCTACCGCATTCATTCCGAATCAGCCAGGTATGGTCCAATTCCGGCAGGTTTCGGCGGATCAAGCGAACCCGGTATATTTTGTCCGGCACGCTTCGCTACAATACGGGCAAGCGCCAGAGAATGGCAAAGCCGCTTGGACCAATGTGACTAATCTTTGCTCACATCTCGGTAACGGAACACTGTCGCAGGCACTATCAATGTATGTCATGTTTGTTTACACTGCATAGCTGATACTACAGTTTGAGGGGTACCCTGTTACCCGCTCTTCCGATCATCAACTATCCTCAATTCGAACAAGCGTGCAAAGGTATTGATGGGGCTGGTCCTATACCTTATGCGCTCCTATCAGCTACGATGGCGCATTCGGCATCGTATATGCCTACGCTTCGTGCACTACATCAGCCATTGTGGGCCCACGTTTTAAACGCTCTTGATGCCGAGTTCAGACAGCCACGACTCCAGACCCTGCAGCTGTCAATGCTCCTGTTATCTAGTCGTCCCGGTGTGAATTTCGCTCAAAGCGACATCACGCTGTCTAGAGTACGCCTCAGCCGCAGACCCGCGATCCTACTGATACTTAGACAATCGGAGCCGTTCATGTCTTGGGTCTGCATCTCGATCCGTCCCAGTGGTCACTACCAAAATGGGAGCGCTCGCTCCGGACTCGCCTATTTTGGACAGTTCTGTATCACGACAAAATACGGGCCCTACTTCTGGGAAGACCCAGTCATCTACAAGAGGAGAATTATTCGACCCCTTTTCCTACGATTGAAGACGCGAGATGGGTCGGGGAAGGGGAGCCGGCTACCTTGACACCACAACACCTCGCCAGTCTCGAGGCGTTCATCGCCAGCTGTCGCTTGGTACCGTCCATCGACGCGTGAGTGCGCTATCAGCGATCGCTGATTATAGTTTGCTCAAAGGTTTCATGAGTGTTCGATCGGTCAAGAACCCTGGCACATACCTGACACGTATTTCCACTCTAGACTCTATACGATCGACCCTGGACGACTTGGAGAGTCAACTACCTTATCCCTTGAAGAGGGTCGGCTCAGTAAATGCTCACGTCGTTCACGCGACAGGAGTGCGTAAGTGTGATTAGAGAACTAGAACTGACAAGAGCAGGTTCATTCCAATTGACGATGCTGGGAATGAAGGCAATCCTGCATCGGCTAGAATTGGACATGATCGATCGAAGCTGCTCCGGTCATGTCATGGCCACCGTTTTCAAGACAGCGTTGACTGCCGCCTCCGAAATCGTCCAATTTGTGATGGAGCTCTCGAGTACTGACCGGGCTATGTTTTGGATGCCGTGTGCGTCAAACTCTTCAGATCAAACTGCTGTGCTGAGATCATCAGACACCTTCCA
>Ga0265798_10002523_pt1 | contig 27001 bp, 26 predicted proteins | sample P3T30metagenome_FD_192430 | JGI IMG/M metagenome (GOLD analysis project Ga0265798, IMG submission 192430) | Plant litter microbial communities from East Loma Ridge, Irvine, California - P3 T30 | ecosystem: Environmental > Terrestrial > Plant litter > Unclassified | place: USA: California...
GTTTCGCCACTCCATGAATCCATAAAAGAGGAAGAGCTGCTGGCATTGGCCAGGAATGTTGCACGTATTGAGCGACCGCCGCGGAGATGCCAAAAGCACCAATAGCTTGAGCTGCGGGACTGAAAATCCTGGTCTGGTGTTTGGATCGCTATGGGCAGCATCCCACGTCGTGCGCAAGTATGTACCTGGAGTTGACATCTCCCTAACGAACCAGGATACGTCCTCGGCGCCCATGGATGTAAGCCGCAAACCTGGGAAGCGGCGATACACTTGTGCGACCTCGCGTCTGCCGTCGTCTGTATCTCGCCAGATGCGAAAGGCGTCGTCCAGCTCTTCCTCGTTCGCTAGCCATGCGTTGTAGGTCATCTCATCCTGCCCCTCTCTCCAGACTCGTTTCTCTTCTGTTGTAGTAGGGCGGGGAGGTTTGTGCGGGGTCGCGGTGTCCGGCTCGTTTGGGTCGATGTGAGACGCTGGATCTGTTAGCGACATATTGGTCTTGACAAGAGACGACTTACGGTACAACACGGGTCGAGTTGTATGCTCGAGAGCCGCAAGTGTGCTGTCGTCTTGGAGGCTGCTCATCGTTGCTTTGGGCTTGGCTCTGTGGGCAGGTGTATGCTATGTTATCGGCGGGCACTTGATTGTTGGACGTCTGTGGCGTGGGGATACCAGCAGTCAATCCCTTCGGTGATTCGGAGAGTAGCAGAGCTGCAGCTGTACAGCGATCGTATGCTGTACGAGTTGCCTGGTGGCTGTCTTCGCGATGGAGATAGCCGGATGTCGCGACGACCTGGGCTTTGAAACCTGGCGGCGGGAGACGAGGAGGTTTGCTGTGGCCTTCCCGGCGTCGGATCTGTTCCTGAGTGTGCTTTGGGAGCCGTCAAGAGTGCTTCCTGGGGAGGGTGTGACTGATGTCGCAGTCGCCCTCGATCTGGGTCGGCGAAGAGGGGTATTCGCAGACGTTGCAGGCAGCGCCGTTGTCGTTACCGGTATCTTCGCGAGTCCGGCGCAGGTGTGCGAGTCGATGAGAAGAGCTGTTGTCGTGGCTGTCGCCGTCTTTAGTCGTGGCCAAGATCGCGATGGTCGAACAAGGCCGCGGAGGTGGCCGATAGCGCGGAGATGCTTACAGACGTCTCGAATTTGTCGCACTTGTGCCGGTCACAATCTAAGGGCAGAGAGCTGTCGGCGCAGTGTCTGAAAAGGAGGACGTGGTTGTGGGTGGCTGTCGTGTGGTGAAGCTATCAAGAGTTCGGAGGCGGAAGTCGTCGTGAGAGACGGACGTAGACAAACATCGAACTTGGTCGCCACGCTAGAACGTCGCTGCAAAGTTCAGACGAGGACGACGGGTTTTCAGAATCATCAAGGCAACGCAGCCTGTGTACAGCGACTACGCCAGCGACACAGATTATCAGTCGAATACTAGGCGCGAGGCTTGCAATACGGCCCCTGGCTTCTTCTACATCACGCACGCACGATTGGTCTAGAAATAAGACTGGCGGAAGAGTGCTTCTTCTGACTAAATGCAGCATATTATGATACACGCCTCTGCGCCGTCCAGCATCCGACGTGTCTTTCAAGCTGTTGCATTGCCGTCAGGTTTGGCAAATACCAAGTCTATATACCCTGAAGACCATTGCGTCACATGTACCCTATATATTCTCCTCCGACATGGTCTCTCTCTATTTCAGGGACAGAATGAAGGGAGCACCGGGAGGAGTCTTGCTTGAGAGCCACTCTGGGTGCTCGAGTAGGATGAAGAATGTTTGGATCATTACCTAGCTCCATCCCTTGGGGAGAATCCACCATGCCTCTTCATGACCACCAGTAAACTGTATATTCCGAATGGCAAGGCGATTGGGTGTTTGGACGAAGGTGATGTCGGGGTCCCTGGCCAAGAGCCCTGCATCTTCCTCGTTTATGGTCGGCATTTGCTTCTTCTTGCTGAGAGCCAAGTCTATACCCGTTGTCGCACACTCGATGCCAGCCTCATGGTCCGTTACTACGCCTCCCATGTGCCAGTTGTTGCGATATTGAACCTTGATTGATGCGCCGCGCTCGACGAGTTTGGGTTCAATCTGGCAGGTGAGAAACCACATAGGCTTTATGCCAAGGTCAACTGGCTGGCCGTGCTGAAACACCATGGGACTCTTATAGAAGGCTTCGAGCATGCAACGCGCAAAGAGCCTGTCGACATTGCGAATCTCCAAGACCTTGCGCACCACCTCCAAGCCAAGGGGCCGGACCACCGGCGGGGTATAGCTCTGGCTTCCTTTGTCTTCAGTCCAGTGTACCTCCCAAGCTGTCAAGCCAAGGAATGCGGGAATGCCGAAAGGGGAAAAGCCGTGGTATTTCAGAACAAGCACACCATGGATGTAGTTGGCGCGATGGTACTTGAGGATCTTAATCAATATCTCCTCTGGCAGTCTCGAGGAGAAGAACTGGAACGCGGAAGCGACCTCTGCGTCCGTATCTGGCGTCATCGCGTTCGATCTGGGAGTCTCGACGTGCTGATCGCGTTCAGAGTGCTGCCGGCGACTCTGGTGCGGTCGTCGTGGACTGGGCGGAGGCTCGTGGGTTGTCGCCGGGCTCGACGTGGAGATGGCGATCAACCTGTAGAAGGGATACTGTGTCGCAGATCTCTACCGGCCGTTGAAAAGGCGGTGGTGCAGTTGTCGTGTACAGGAGTCGAGTGCGGGGTGTGCTGATCTGCCTGAGCGCCGACGGGTGCGGTATACAGCGACGATGGCGCCTTGCTTGCGAAGAGCTCAACGGCTGCGCTTATGATCTGAGAAAGCGAGCGGGGGACACCGAGAATCGTTTCGTGTGTTGTGGGTGACGCGCAGATCGTGATGCGATTGTGGAGAAAAGTGAGACACAGACGCACTGGACGAACAACACTGCCACGCCAAACTGCAAGGCCCGAGCGCTATCTCCTGACGATGCCGTCGGTACAGACGACTTGAGTGTTCTCAGAAACCTTTATGAGATATGAAGCGGGCATTTAGACGCACTCCGGGCAGATGTCATGAGACGTCAATGTCGATACCTGGAGAATCGAGAAAGACACCTACAGCAGAAGTGGCTTGTATCACAAAAGGTTCATGGGCACATTTTCAAAGAAGGATAATGGGAGGACATGTCTTCATATTGCTTGGTTTATCTGATACCAAGCGGCCAGCTCCACCATCGACAAGATGTCTTCTGTCGAGGGCCAGCAACCACAAACGCCGACGCTAAATGCTCATCAACCCGGAGACTACACAAGACCCCTTCATCCACTCCGCTTCTCCATCGCACCCTTGGACGTCGCCTCCATCGCACCCTGGGTCGTCGCCGCCATGGTCAGCGTGCCGTTGCCCAATTGTCCAACACCCCAGAACTTCTGGGACGCTGGCTGGCCCAAGTAGACCGGGAAGGTACCCGAGTAAATCTCGCCCTCGTCCTCCTCCTGGACAACACTGAGAGGTGCCTCCCGAGCGATGACGTACTCGGCCATCTCAATCCTGGAAACAAAGTTCGCAGGGTTGCCGCCGACGGCTCGCACAATTTGATGCAGTCGCTTGTCGCCCGCAATTGTGCTCGGGGTGCACTGCTGGAAAGCCGCCCAGCGGAGTTGGCCGTCCGGTTGCTTTGTGTAGACGCGCTTGCCGTCTTCCTTGGCATCCTTGAGGGCGTCGCTGTCCTTGACGCACTGTAACATGTTAGTCAGTCACTAAGTGATGTCGAGAGGGGTTAGTACTTACACCAGTTTTGGCACCGTATGACCAGTACGTACTGGTCGCGTTGACCACGCAAGCCCGATAGTACTCCCATACACCCGATGTAGGCGCCGGGGGAGCAGGCTGTTGACCAGTGGGCGGCGGCACGCGAGGACGTAGAGATCCGGTGGTCTCGAAGAAGGAGGAAGGGGGGAACGCGGCAGGACCGAATTCGGCCAGCTCTCGATCCACCATCTCTTTGCGCGCGGCGAGACCAAGCGCGTTGATACGGGGGGCGGTTCTCACTTTCTCACGGGCGTCGGCGAGGAAGCGTTCTTCGTTCTCGGCGAGCTTCTCGAGCATGGAGCGGTCGAGGTCGTGGCGGGCGAGGAAGTCGTCTGACTGGGAGAGAGCAAAACGCATTGTGATGATGATGTGAGAGTGTCGTTGCTAAGGAGGGGAAGAGGGACAGCGTTGTTGTGCCTTTTGAGCTTGCGCCAAGACTTTGAGCGTGCTAGCGTGGTCAGCCAACGGTCACCCAGGCAATGCTTGATGAGGAATGAGGAAGTGACGGTGAGAGGGCCGGCTTCCGAGCCTCTACCGTTCGGCGGAAGCTTCCAGACACGAGCAGAGCCGTTCTCAGACTTTTCCGAGTAATAATTCGAGAAAAGGAGTTCACTTGCGGAATCCTGGATCACGGGGCGATACGATGAACGTCTCTGGTTATCCAGAGGCGTCATTTTGCAGCCGTACGGCTATCATGGAGGAAGAGGACATACTGCCTGACTGCAGCTCATGCATTATTCTAATCTACACCGGCGTCTTCACACCCCTAATCCTGCTCCATGGTGTTCTTGAGCCAGGTTGCCTGCGCCAACAACCAACCTGGAGCTGGCGGATAGAAAAGCTGAGAAGGATATCTGAAGTCGACCGTGACTTCTCCAACGTCACGCAATCTGCTGAGAGCACGAACTTCAGGGGCAGTGCGAAAAACATGCTCCCAGGGTTTCTGCTCTCCTTGTCGTCTATGGCGCTCGACGTGACACTCGAACGCGAGGGCAGATAAAATGACGCGTAGTCTCCTAATCTTCAATTGATGTTGGGAGAAGTCAACGCTTGACCGCGGGACATGGTTCATGCCGAAGCTCGCGATGCATATCTCAACGTCGTGTATGAGGGTCTGGAGATCTGGGTGGATGCCTCTTACCCAGTTCTGGCCGAAGGACAAGTTGAAGCGGTTCTTTCCAAAGAAGACGTCTCGCACGACTGGAAGCAGCGGCCTTGCGACCAAGCCTATGTCCAAGATCTCGATCATTGGCTTGAGGGGACTCGCCTTGGGAGGCGCAGTCTGTGTTGAGAGGATATGTGGATGTGCCCGCAATACAGGCTTTACCCTCCGAGACCTTGTTAGACTTGGCGATAGCCTGTCCCCCTCCACCAGTACGTATTCGAATATTGTGAGGAGTATCTCGGTGGGCAAAGCCAGAAGTCCGCGACGAGGGGGGTTTCGGCCTGCGGCCGTCGGCGGGGAGGTACTCGCGACGACGACGTTGGTACTGCTGAGCTGCTTCGCAGCGGCAGGAGGGAGCGAGGAGGAGGACGGCATCTTCTGTGATGCAGACGAGGGCGGGGAAGTCGAGGTGCGTGAAAGACGTACTGCGATCGGGAGAGGAGGTGCGGAGAGATTGCTTTCTGTCAAGGTACTCGATCAGGCGCCGCAGCTGGACTCGACGATGATATGGTGTGCTTGGTAGAAGAGCAGACGTCAGAAGAAGGGGGATTGTGGGTGATGTTGAAAGGATTGGAGAGTTTGGTGGAGAAGCTGCGACTGAAGTTTTCGCAGGCAGCTTTCACAACAACGAACGGCCGCTCCAATTTAAGGGTCACTTTTAGCGCCCGGATCGAGCCCGACTTCAAACGCTTGCAAAGCCACGCAATCACTTAAAGACGTGAGAGAAGAATCTCGGGCTCAAGGCAAATTAAAGTGCCCGGCATTTTACTTCATTCTCCAAGAAGCTCATCCCATTCAACTTGAGAGGATGCACAATCTACATCGAGACAGCAACTGTCTCCGTAGATCTGGAGAGTCTGCTGGTCAGCATTTAGCCACAGTCACTATCATATCACGATTGGACTGCATAGAAGTCGCCATCTACGCTCAGTCAAAGACAAAACGTTGGGGCAGATCACAAGGCCAAGAGGTCATACACATGGTTCTATTACAAGATACCGTCTATCTGCATCAGAACGTCGAGAGAGCGCGACACGGTCAGTTGCTCCCGATACCAAGCGGATGCTCAAGGCTCGTCCGGTTCATCTGGGTTCTTCCAGTCGAGCCGCCTCAAACGTTCCAGTTTCTTTGCCTTGGAGATCTTGGTCGAGGGATCTGCAGGATCCAGACCGTAGGACTCGAGTTCGGAGTCTAGTTCTGACCAAGGCCTCCTCACGAGGGTGTCGCTGCTCAATGGGCGTAGAGCTAGAGCTGGGTAGAGATGTGGCTGATCGTACCTGCCGCGCCTACCTTTGGGCTTTGCCAGGCACTGCTGCAGCCGTGCAGTCTCGGGCGCTCCAAGTGCGAAAGGGGCCTGTACTACCAAGTGGTCCACCCCGCGAAGACGACTGAGAAGGTCGAGTTCAGGCATTTGGAGAAACCTCTGTCGCTTTTCGGCAAGCGTAAGAGATTGTATGCCTGCAGGGTCTCGCACTTTGATTGTTACTGACCGCAGTGTGTGGCTCTTTCCAATTTCCCTAATCATGTTCTCGGTAATTATCCTCCTCTTCTCCCGGTAGGTTACCGGGCCCAAGCCCAAGTAGAGGGATATTTCGACATGCATTAGCGACTCTTGGTATAGTATAGGTACACCCCTGACCCATCGAAGAGGATTCCGTTGAAGAGCATTTCGGTAAAGGATGTTGCCGCAGGTCAGGTCAAAGGTGTTATGTCCAAAGAATTCGTCGAAAGCGAAGCGGCGGAGTCGTAGATTCGTCGCAGCTACGGCCAAAAGGTCTCGTAGGGGTGGCAGGCGGAGGTCATTGTGTATGGGTTGTCCTGAAGTCGCGACTTGAAGTACGGGTTCTCCAGTCGGGTGGTTCGACTCGCTCATGCGGATCGGTTGGCCTGGGAATACCAAAAGATACCTCAAGATCTCTAGCACTATTTCATTGGGTATCCTATCGATGTTGAAGCCAGGTCCGGCATGTGCGTTGTTTGGGATCGGGATCGCGTTGCTGGTCGTCGACAAAATTTGGGAAGAGGTGGTGTGAGCAGTAGTAAGAGGTCGAGGTGCGGGGCATACGTCCAACAGAAATTGCATGTCCGCCGCTGGCACAGACATGCCGACCCGCGGATCAATCACCGTTGGATTGATGGTGAACCTTGGCTGCTCGTACTAGTTGCTGTCAGTAAGACGTAGGAGACCGACCATGCTGTTGACTTACAATTTGAGTATCTTCAAGGAGATCTGAGGCAGACGCATCCGAGAACTGGACCCAAGGCATACGTTCCGTATAACCTTGCTGCTGAGACTCATCCAAGTCGCAAACGTCATCATCTTCTGGATCCGACAGGTCGTCGCCTCGGTAGCCCGCGAGTAGCCCTCCGTATCGTTCATGGAACTCGTCGGGAAAGGAGTACGGCGTGACCGGTGATAGCCAGGTGAACTCGGGGTCCTCCGTCGTCAAGCCCAACTCGGGAAAGGGGAAGGCGGGGAGGTCTGGCGGCGCGTCGGGAAGCTCGTCGATAGTAGGCGTTGAGACCGGGATTGCAGCTGTTGATGTCCAGCTAGGCAACATGGCCGTCGGGCTGCCACCGCGTAGAGTCAGAAGGTCGGCGACCGCCTCATGCTCACACGAGGGGTTGACTGTCGTCAGGATCTGCGCATTTAGTAAGCTGGTGGACTTCGGATTCTACAAGGCTTGACCGACCTGGACCGACTCAGTGAGAGACGTGGAAGCTGTGGACGCGATCACAGTAGTACCTACTGAACGGGATCCTGAAGACACTGGCGCCATCGCGATAATCTACGACTTGTTAGTTGCGACGTTCACGTCCGTCGCGGAGGATTGCATACCGTGGCTGCAGAGTTGAAGATCGCAGCTTCGTCCGCAAACGACGCCGGGCCTCGCTGCGAAACCGGGTGGAGATCGTGGCCAGTAGGGGGGAGACATGTTACAGCGAAGAGCAGCAGCAGTAGCAGCAAGTGCGTGCCGACCGCCGCCTTGCCCAGGGGCAGGCGTCCTGGGCCGTACATGGTTGACTAAAAAATGTCGGTAAGTCAAATGTCGCACGAGAAGCGCTGGCTGATGTCGACCTACCTGAGTCTGAGTCTGTTCGATGGAAATATCTTCAGATATGGGTGTCGCGAAGGGGGGATGGTAGAGGAGTGGGGTTGCAAGGCGAAAACACCTTGAGTGCATGAGCGTATCAGACACGTGCGTTTTCACTTTTCGGTGACGCGTTACATGAACACCAAAAGGTCGCCTCCGTAAAGAAGACCCTGGGGTGCGACTGGTGAGTCACTGCTCATTGAGATTGGGTTCAGCGATCACGGAATGATGGAATGTTTGTCTATGTGTAGATGATCTTTCATCTGCTTCCCAGAACCGATATCAGAGAAGACTGACGCCCGAGCCGACCGTCGATAGGCCCATGTCACAGTACAGATGTACTGTGACCTGCTGCACTCCTCGTTCTATGTGAACAGGTAGTTTGATCTGGGCACTGTCGCACATCAAACTGCGCATCCCACGTCGTCCTTTACATGTCACAGACACCGCATGCGGGTAATTGTAATGAGAAAGGTTGGCACAAGAAAGAAAAAAGTGTTGTCATTATCTATGGTTGCTACAGAGTGTAGAAGGGGAGTTGCTCTTACCGAAAGAGTGAAATTAAAGCCCGCTATGAGATGAGGATGCAGTTTGCAAAGCTGCCTCATGAGTGGTCCGACATCTTCGATCGATATCGGGCAGCTCATTGAGATGCCTAACCGCGTTGCGTTCGTACAAGTCCTTGCGATCATCCCGTGACAGCACGTCATGGGAAGTTGCTAAGGCCACCAAGACCTTGACCGCCTCTATACTCCCAAACGGGAAATCATATGCCCAGTAGACGTCGTTCTTCACTGTCGTTGCAGGGAGAAGCAAGCCGATCTTTGGAACAGGGGTACACCGTGTGCCTCGACGAGTGAGGGCTTACTTTAGTGGCTAGGTAGAGGACGTGCGTAGACTTTGCCTGGCCACGCGACATCGACTTTTCAGACTCATATTCTGGGCAGGTCACCGCGAGATTGGACTCGCTTCTCAAACAGACGACGACGATTACCTTCACGCCTTTGAACGTACGCAGGATAGCCTATTTGGTAACCACGCCTGTCTGCGAGCACTTCGTGCATTCACCGCGTAGCTCTGCGATTAGCGGGGTATACGATCAGCATCGCACGAACAGCTGCGTCGGAGATAATCTGATATCTAGCGACCAGCTCTGAGATAAACAAGAAGACACGGTACGGCAGACATTCGCTCATTTGAGATGCGACACTAATACCCAGCCAGTTGCAACACGTACGCCCGCAGCAGCCACCATCACACACCTCCTCCGCAACACCATGGCCGAGGAACCCTCCAGATTGGCGTCACGTCAAGACCTGTTGGTGCAAGAGCACTTTACCGCCGAAAAGTTCGACCATTTCCTCCCGGGTGCGCCACACGAGGGTGACTTTCGTGCAGAAGCGCTGAAGCCGAAGTCTCAACTAGGTGCCTTCCTCCACGACATGTATTCCTATAGAGGCAAGGGAATAGCATACACGGCCGATCATCTGATCACTCTTACACTCTTGCTGCTTAAGTCTCGGAAGGCGACCAAAGCGGAGATGTTCCAACGTGCTACCGAGCTGCTCCACTTTCAGCGAGGTCATTTCCGAACTCAAGAAGCAATGGAGGCTTATTCCAAACAGCTGATCGCTGCAATGGAAGCTTACATGCTTGAAGAGAATTCCCGATACGAAGTCAAGTTCCCGCTCGAGAGCCATAATCAGCTCCGACCAGAGCCAAGCATTTCAGCCAATATGGAGGACGACACACTCTGGTCAGCCTGGGCAAGTGGAGTTGGCGCTGAGATGACCGAGGAGGAGAAAGATCCGGAGGGCGAGGTGCGCTACGACTACGATTACGGCAAACCCTGGGATGATTGGGCTGAACAAGCCAGCAAGGAAATGAACAAACACCAATGTGCAGGAACTGGACCGGAGCAGATCGTCTACACACTACCCCCGGGCATGGAAAACGACATCTTCGCCGAATTCTACGACACACAGATCATGCACCCCAACGCGAATTTGAACACAGGACCTGATCAACATACCGCACGCAATTACTTCAGCGCGCTCCCGGCGGAGATCAAGAGAAAAATCGCCCGACTGGTGCTGTTGTTTCCCACCAAAGTCAGGATCCAAGCTACCATCTTCCCTCATGAAGGCTGGCGCCCTGACCATTGGCTTCGGGAATTGAGCCACTCCGAAGCCATGGACCTGACTGTATACAAATTCTCATCACTTTTGAAGATGCCGAAGCTCATGCTTCCTTCCAACGCCAAAAACGCTCAGCCTCATTACTACTGGACAATGGAACCTCCTGTAACCATGTTAGCGCTGCTAGCAGTCAACAAAGTCATGAACGAAATTGCGAAGCCCATTTTCTACAGCGAAAACTACTTCGAGATCAAGGACAACGATTCCTACCCAGAGACCGCTATAGAAGGACATCTCATAGGTGGCGAACAGCTTGCGCATCGGTTCCTGGAGCTCATGAGCCGTTCAGAAGCATGCGATGGTACCCCTCGATACGGCCCTTGTCCTCTGAATCTTATGCGCAAGGTCAACGTTGACATGGAGATTTATTATCCAGAAACCGATGCACGCGGTGGACAGAAGCCATGGCACTTCCAGCGCATAATCAACACTCTGATTGCGATGCCCTCTCTCCAGAAGCTCGTCATCAACGTCGACATGGTGTACATAAACGCTCTCAGGGAGTATATGCAGGTCGATGATTCTGTTAATCTGTTCATACAACCAGAGGTGTGGCCAGGATGGCGGAAGCTACCTTGGGCGGCATCCGCAATTCCTGTTGAGATCGGACAGGATGAGAAGTCAGCAGCCGGACTCAAGGTCTTCGTCCCCGAAAACCGCAAGGTGGAGAAGTGGCTTCGAAACCTCATCAACATGCCCGATGAGGCGCCAGCGAAGAGTGTTCACATCGTATCCGAGGATTGGTATACAGAGGAGGGTCTCTCGGTGCTGATTACTCAGGGCTTGCAGAAAGCTGAACAGCGCTGGAGGAAGGCCTGCAAGGACGGCAAGGTCATGAAAGGAGAAGACAAGAGCACTGAGTAAGGTACCGACGATACTGAAGAAGCTGAGGCTGGAATCGGCGTGGCATAGTGAGTCTAGGGGCGAGTACGAGCATCGAAGGAAGGATTGGTGGAAACCTCTGGGGCAAATCTGTCGATAGCGGAAAAAGATGTCCAAGTATTAGAGCTAAGCGTTGAGTAAATCGATCGGAAAATGCAGGCTAGCAACAGCCTCGTAGTCAGCGGTGTTAGCTGTTATTGGACCCTGTAATTCAACCTCACCCTCGCCGTGTAGCCTCTCAGTGCATGTATGTCGCGGCTGGACCACCCAAATTGCGCAACATGCGCGCGTTGCTCCTGCTATCTTCTTCGCAATGTGCCGCCACTCTTGTGCGCTTCGCGCTGACTAGGCGTTCGCGGTCAATGTTGCTGAAGGTTCCCACGCCCGGGACCGCGGTTGCACAAGGAGCCGATGTTTTGCGGGTGGGGTCGTGCGTCTCTGGACATTCGGACATTTCGAAACGCCGTAAGCCATCGTTCAGATGCCGCGTGCACACTATCAGCCGGACAACGTGTTCGCTTTGTACAGAGCTTTCCGCGTTGCGATATCCGAAAATTGATTGTTCTTTGGCGGACGAGAGGCGAGACTGAGACATCGCCTGAATCACCCAGGTACCTAAGGTAGTGCCCACATAATACACCTGCATGCCGTCCGACGACCGTGAAGTCGATGTTTCAAGGCTACCTAGGTACACATGAAAGAGGCAGTGACAACCTTGCGAAGATCATCGGCCTGGATAAAGAAGTTTGCGCCAAGCTTGTAAGATTGCTACTCGGCCATACGTTGCGGAAAGTCTGACCAAAATCCAGAAAGGCCTCATCGTTGTACGAAGATGATGATAGTGCGCGGAAAGCTGCGTCGGCCTTGCCCAGGTGGTGAATGAGACAACTGCGGACGGCTCTCCTGTTTCGTGCCATTTTTTCGCGACCTAGAATCTATCGCTCGTGAAAACCTGCCCAAACAGTATGATAAGCCAGCGATGCGCTGCGCTGGCATCTCATCTCGTCCTGGTGGGCCTCGGGGGTGTGGGTAGACAAAGTAGTAGGACCGGCACTAGTAAAACGTACGACCCGGAAACCAAGCTTCCGGTACAACGTCCCTAGGAACAGTCAAGCTTATTTAATTGTCAGATATGTTTCAAACATAATAGGACGACGGTCGATATCGAATACTAAACCAGACGCCTAGATCTTCAACTCATGGCATATCTTATTGCTGGGGTAGTGACTATAGCGTCGCTATTCATTGTTTCCCAGCTATGGCACTTCACCAACAACTATCGAGCAGCTCGCGCGACTGGACTACCAATCATCTTGTGCCCTTATGACCCCGATAGCGTAAGTTACCGCTCCTCCTCTCGCAATATGTACTTCGGGCAACCTTTACACCCTTGCCCGTCTCTTCAGACGTAGTTATTCGAAACTGATCATACTTTTAGGCGTTGTGGTCTATATTCTGCGTCCCTCTGCGCCCCGCTCTTCGCTCTGTCCTCCCCAAATCTATATTCGCTACCGTGGAACTTAGCATATGGGGCTGGGAATTCCGGGAGAAAGCAGCGGTCCATGAGAAGCTGGGACCCGTCTTTGTCGTTGTTACTACAGGACTCAATCGGCTTGTTTGTGCGGACCCGTCCATGGCCCATACCATAATGTCTAGAAGGAGAGACTTTGTCCATCCAGACATTACTACCGAGACTATGGGGTTCTTGGGTCCAAACATTGTAACTGTAAGTGGATTGCTCATGCTGTTTATCGTGACTAACGCAGAGGTCCAAGGCCAAAGATGAGTCCTGGTCCCGCCAGCGCCGTATCGTTGCCCCGGCTCTGAACGAACGCATTAGCCCAGAAGTGTGGAGAGTGAGCGTAGAACAAGCATCGTCCATGGCAGACCTCCTGTCCTCAGTGCCCCCACCTGATGCTGCCAAGGGACCCGCCAAGATAGTTCTTGGTCTTCGTACGATTGCGATGAACGTCCTCGGTCGTATCGCGTATGGGCATGACAAGCCATTCGCTTTATCTCAACCGTCGACCAAACCCTCAGCGGACATCTCATACGTAGATGCTATTTCTTTGATCACCGACAAGCTCATCTACGCTGCATTTCTTCCTGCCAGCTTTCTAGGCTTGCCCTTCATGCCGCAGGTCTCACAGCGATTAGGTACAGCACTGAAGCGATTGCCAGGGTTAACACAACATATGCTCAATCAGGAGCGCCAGAGTAGTGCTTCTAAGTCGCCACATTCTACACAGACGACCGAAAGTCCAAACAACAGCCGAGGCACCATCATGGAAGAACTTGTCCGCCTTTCGGACCAGGAGAAAACCCGCACAGACGCTTCAACACCAGACTCGTTGGACAAGGTTACCAAGAAGTTTCTCACCGAGGAAGAAATCGCAGGAAACCTCTTCATCTTCACCGCTGCTGGCTTTGACACAACCGCAAACACAATGTCCTACGCCGTCGCGCTACTCGCAGTGTACCCGGAGTGGCAAGCCTGGATCCGAACCGAGATCGATACTGTGCTTGGACGACCTGATATGTCGCCAATAGACTATGCAAGTGCATTCCCGAAACTTGTTCGCTGTTTAGCTGTTATGGTAAGCTACCCAATATCGACATACAGCCATCCTTGAACGGCATCCTTCAAGGACGGCTAGCTCCCTAGCCTCTACTCCGTTAGCTCGGTGCTGACGAATTCACAATATAGCTCGAGACCCTGCGCCTCTACCCGCCCGTAACTCTCCTCATGCGATCCATAACCACGAGTCAGAACCTTGCCTTCGCAGACACGTCATTCCAGATCGCGGCTCCATCCACCATCTACGTCAACACAACGGCATTGCATACTTCACGCTCAACATGGGGTTCTGATGCCCTGTCCTTCAACCCCGCACGCTGGCTACAACCCGACACACCAGAGCCCACGCTCATCACACCTTCGCAAGGAACCTTTATGCCGTGGTCTGTCGGTCCGCGTGTATGCCCTGGGCAGAAGATGTCGCAGGTAGAATTTGTAGCGGTTATTGCGACGCTGTTTCGTAGATGCAGTGCGCTACCAGTTGTCCGTGAGGGGGAAAGTACAGAATTGGCGAGACAGCGCTTGCTCCATTTGTTACAAGACAGTCAGCCGGTGTTGACGCTGCAGATTAATAAGCCTGAGGACGTTCATATACATTGGGCTAAGCGATGAGTAGCTTAGTGGTGGTACGTCGAGCAGAAGACGAGATGCAGCGTATGAGCAAAATACATGATATATTGGTGTTCGTTTTAAATAGTACCGAAGTAGACTTCTCTTACCTAACTTCGCACTAGATTGGGTCAGAAGATGTGATGTTTGTGCTCATCAAGATCGCGCTCCTCGCGCACCGTGCAATGCGTTTTGGGTGTAACATCTATGTCAAAGGTCCCAAGCTAACAAAGCTTAGAGATGCAGCCATTGTTACAGCTCTGTTGCTGATACGGGGTAGGGACTGACTTCCCCTTCAGCTAACCCCTTTGCCCATCTCATGAACAGAAACACGCACGCGGATATCGTGAACGCCTGGGTCGCGATGAGGGTGGCTTTTCCTTTCTTGGTGCGAAGATTCGGTCGCGTCAACACACCGACCACATCGTCAACCAGCGCGACATATGCCGTAAGATTGAGGATACGATCGACAAGAGGAACGATTTGTTGCAACATGGGTGTATCGAAGGATACGAAGAAGCGGACGAACCAGCTACCAAGTATCCACGTCAGAGCGATCAGGAATTCCGAACGCCTTTGTCTTGTACCCACAGGACGTTCCCCAATCCATTGGTCGGCGCCATAGCTGCCAAGTATGTCTACTAAGTATTGTATGACGTTTGGTGGTGTACCGAATAGCCGACCGTAGGTTGCGATAACGCCTGCGCGGTAGAGGTCGTTCTTGCGTGTGAATCGGATGGATTGCTTCGGAGTAGGTTCGGGTCGGTTCGACGGGTAGAAGGAGGATGCTACGAGGTACGTCGGTATAGCGAAAGACACTACAAGTGGCAGACTGTTCCCGCCGGTCGTAAAGCCAGTGGCCTGAGCGATGGCTGGTGACAAGAAAACAGCGAAAGGGCTAGCAATCAAGGGGGCGTATAGGTGAGCATATCGGCGCCAGGCGGCAATGGCATAGTCTGCTTCTCCAGTATCTGGTGCATGTGCTGCTGAAGTAGTTGGAGGCTGCTGTGGCAGTCCTTCACTATCGTGGGTGTTCATGGCGAAAGGGATGGAACACGACGCGGTAAGCTTCGTGTGCTGGGCATCTCTTGGCTTGGGAAGCTTCATCGCGCACAGACACAACTTTGGAAGCTGCCCCTTTCGCTGAGCAGCCATCATCACCACCTTGCCACCCCAACGGGGCTCATATGCTGCACATGTGTCGAGGGGCATCTCGTTATCACCATTACCTTAACGCGCCGCTTGCCGCAGGTCCAGTTGATGTTCTGCGCGCACGCCCCACTACACAGGCCCGAATCTCGCATTCCACGGGTGGCACGCGCGTAGGTGGCATGCATATAGCCACTCTTCCCCAACGCTGTTACCAGCATCTGCCAGAGCACACACCAGATGCTCATGCAAGTAACATCTGATGCGATGCGGTGCGACCCCGTCGCAGGCCATGAAAGTGCCGGCAGGGTCTGAGATCGCCCATGAACCCGGGATGCTTCAACAGGCAGCTGCTGACCACCGACGCATCGTTGCAACGCCAGTCAAGCCATGTTCATTTCTTTTGAACGCGATGACCAGATCCATGGTAGGATGTGAGGTCGAAAATCGCGCATCACTATAGGCTGAGCTCGCAGAAGCTTGATTTCGCGTGTCGTAGCGTGGCTGTGTAGTTCTTCGAAAATCGCTCATGGCTAACCGTCAACAGCTCAGACAAACGCAGTCGCCAATGGTAATTCTTGGGCGCATGGGAAAAGGTCCGACGGGATACCTCCGACGCTTACGGTTTACCTGTTGCAGGACCCTGGCCCCATCTTGGATTGTATGAGGTATTTGTGCGTCGAATCGCCTCAAGTTGACTATGACAAAGACGAGGAGGACCTTGTACCACACTCTTGGTGTCATTCTACGTAGCTGAGATTATGATGGAGCTTTTACGGTATGGAAATCCTACCAAGGCCGCCCAAGCACGTGTTTGACGCGCTGCTAGAGCTTTCGAAGGCACGCTGCTCGTAAAGACGGCAGATAGCTTTCGCCTTTCTCGGGGTATAAGTCGCGCTTCACGCATCACTCAATCTTCTGCTACCTCTCTTCATTCTTCTCAGCTCATTTGCATCTTTTTTGCACGCTTCCCGGTCCTACTTCTCGCGGTATCGATCTGTGTTTTCCACAGGTTCGCACATGGATCAGGAAGAAAAGGTCGCTCCTCGTGTCCGTTTCGGAGAGCTACGCCTTCCGGACGAAGAGGATGGATACGCGACCCACGAGCGTCGCCATGAGCGCAATCTATCACGACGATCAAGTGTGGGCAGCCTTTCCATTCGCAGTGCCGGAGGAGCGCGCACTGTACAGCCAGAGACTGCACTCCCCATCACCTGTGAGTAGCTGCCTCCTATGACTTGCTTGTGAGACATTCACTGACTCCTGATACGAACATTCAGATCGTACTCTTTCCATCGAGATCGACGAGGATCAACACAAGAAGCAGGATGAGGTGAAGAGAGCGAAGGAGAAAGCCGCCGTTGGTAAGTTACTTGGCTGTAAATCACAGCCACATCTACTGACTTCACCTCTACAGACCTGGCAGACCTCGAATGGCATACACTTGCCGTTCATGAGCTGTGTCGTCGCCTCTCCGTCGACATCGACCAGGGCCTTTCTGACGATCAGGCCAAGCGTCGCATTAGCGAACACGGCCAGAACAAGATGACACCTCCCCCATCAGGGCTACTCAAGAAGATAATAGGCTACTTCTTTGGTGGTTTTGGTAGCATCCTCGTGGTTGCTGGCATACTGGTGTTCGTCGCATGGAAGCCTCTCGGTAAACCGCCAGCGGTTGCAAACCTGGCGCTTGCTTGTGTACTGATCGCTGTTTGGCTCATCCAGGCTGCCTTCAATGCATGGCAGGACTGGTCAACCAGTAGAGTGATGGCATCCATTGGAACCATGCTACCTGATCAGTGCATTGTCGTGCGCAACGGATCGCACGTTAGCATCTCGGCCTTGGATCTAGTGCCTGGCGACATTATCGTCATCAAACAGGGCAACAAGCTACCCGCCGATGTTCGATTCGTCGATATATCCAGCGATTCCATGTTCGATCGCGCGATCCTTACTGGTACGTAAAACCTACACATATCACTTGAGCACGAGAACTAACATACGCCAGGCGAATCTGAGCCCGTCGCAGCCACCATCGAAGCAACCGAAGACAACTATCTCGAGACCAACAACATCGGATTACAAGGCACCCATTGCATCTCAGGCGCCTGTCTCGGCGTGTGCGTTGCAACTGGCGACAACACTATCTTCGGTCGTATCGCAAAGCTCACCTCGGATCCCAAGACTGGCATGACACCTCTTCAGAAGGAGATCCTACGCTTTGTGCTCATCATCTCACTCTTTATCACATGCGTCGTTATTCTCATCGTGGTTCTTTGGTATGTTTGTGGCTGGTCTCGAGCAACATGTCTATGCTTAGCTATCTATGAGCTGAGGGATTTGTACTTACGCATCCCAGGGCTGCATGGCTGAGGAAATCTCACCCTACTTGGATTGACGTACCCCTTCTTATCGTCAGTTGCGTCTCGTGCGCTGTTGCATGTATGGACTACCCAACAGTGTCTTATACATGTACAGATGCTGACTTCTCTTCCCTTCTATAGTCATCCCCGAAGGCTTACCGATCGCACTTACCACGAGCTTAACCATCGTTGCGAACATCATGCGCAAGAACAAGATCCTTTGCAAGTCCCTCAAGACCGTTGAGACACTTGGCTCCGTTTCGGTGATCTGTTCCGACAAGACCGGAACATTAACCAAGAACAAAATGGTCGTCACGGACATTTATGCAGCAGGTGAAGAGTACACTACGGATGCGGCGCGTGATATGATGGCAGTCTTTCGTTCGGAACAGAATCTCTCCGTGCTCTCCAAGGCCAAGACAAACATCATGGATCAAGTCCGCATGCTCGGTGGTCTCTGCAACTCCGGAGAATTCGATGCCGCTACTATGCATCTTCCCATTGCGGAGCGCAAGATCAATGGCGACGCAACTGATCAGGCTATACTTCGACTTTCCGAGTCTCTTGGGTCAGTGGCTGAGTTGCGTCGCGACTGGAAGAAGGTCTTCGAAATTGCCTTCAACAGCAAGAACAAGTTCATGGTCCGCTTGATGACACCGGCGAACCAGACACCGACGAGCAATAATGCCACTCTCATGATCAAGGGAGCTCCCGACATCCTCCTACCTCGATGCGATCTCATCCTGAACGAGAAGGGTGAAGAGATACCGCTTACCGACGCACAACGCCTTCGTATCGACACCGTCAAAGACAGCTGGTCTCGCCAGGGAAAGCGCGTCATACTGCTCGCTCGCAAGCCGACTATCGTACCCTTCTCCGCCAACCATGAGAAGGAAGTATTGGTTGCAGCCCGGGAAGGCCTTACGTTCGTCGGCATCGTAGGCATCGTGGACCCACCCCGTGATGAGATTCCAGACGTCGTTCGTATTCTTCGGGGAGCTTCTATCCGCATCTTCATGGTCACTGGCGACTTCAAGCTCACGGCTCAGGCCATCGCTGAAGAGTGTGGTATCATCTCGAATTCAGCTTTGGTCGACGATATCAGCGCTCTTGGCCGCGAAGGCAAGATCGGGACTACGAAGCAGTCAATCGTGTTGAGTGGGCCCGAACTGATTACATTGAACGCGGCGCAATGGGATCAGCTTTGTCAGTACCAGGAAATTGTGTTCGCTAGGACGACGCCTGAGCAGAAGCTTCGTATCGTTAAGGAGTTCCAGGCCCACGACAACATTGTCGGCATGACAGGTGATGGTGTCAACGATGCGCCATCGCTCAAGGCTGCCGACATTGGCATCGCTATGGGCAGTGGCTCCGACATTGCCATCGAAGCTGCCGACATGGTTCTTCTCGATTCGTTCGCCGCCATCATTGAGGCTGTTCAGTACGGTCGCCTGGTCTACGATAATTTGAAGAAGACGATCGTGTACTTGCTTCCCGCCGGAAGCTTCAGTGAGCTGTGGCCCGTCGTTACTAACGTCGCGTTCGGTATTCCGCAGATCCTGTCGTCCTTTCTTATGGTAAGTACATCTGATCTCAGTACACTACGTCCGTCAGCTAACTTTGTCTAGATCATCATCTGCTGTCTTACCGACTGTGCCGCCGCCATCACGCTTGCTTATGAGAAGCCAGAGGCCGATGTGATGGTTCGCCCTCCTCGTAACCCTAAGAAGGACAGGCTAGTCAACGCTCGGCTCATCTTCCATGCCTACTTTGTTGTCGGTCTACTGCAGTGCTTCCTCGCCTTCACCATGAGCTTCTGGTGGATGCAGCGCAGAGGAGTTCCGTTCACGGCAATGTGGTTGAAGTTTGGTGTTTACGATCCTCAATACGACCCGGAATTCGTTACCGAAGTCGCCAACGAAGCTTCGAGTATCTACTTCGTCACACTAGTGATCATGTAAGTATAGATGTGGAAGTGTACTGAGTAACTAGCTGACATTGACGACAGGCAATTGTTCAACCTACTTGCTACTCGCACCCGTAGACTCAGCATCTTCCAGCAACCGCCTATCTTCAACAAGGCTACTCAGAACTGGTCGCTCTTCCCTGCAATGATCTTCGCCATCGTTGTGGTCTTCATCTTCTGTTACATTCCAGCCCTCCAAGACACGATTGACACCAGGACTGTCTCGGTTGAGCACTGGTTCCTTCCGGCTGCTTTCGGTATGGGCTTGCTCGTCCTCGATGAGTCAAGGAAGTACTGTGTGCGCACTTGGCCCAACGGCTTGCTCGCCAAGATTGCTTGGTGATGCTCTTTCCTTCCATCCGAGGAGACTACTTCCTTGGCCTATTTCTTAGTTCAATGGGGCCATTCAGTTCAGAAGCCGTTGGCCCACTTGCAACAGTAACGTAGTTGAGAAAGCTTGTCATATCAGTGCCGATTAGATGGGGGTTGTCGTGTGAATTGGCACAGGAATTGAGTCTGCAAGCAGACAGAGCCCAGCCGTTTCTTTCTATTCATCAGCAATATGATCCAGAGCCACACCTATTTTCCATATGTTCCACTGTCCCACAATGCGGTGTGCCAATTCCCACTTCAGCCGCAATATCTGTAGATGCACGACCCCGGCCATCGGCAATTTTCCATGCGATACCCCACACGGACTTTAATGCGCCTTGCGCAACAAGGAATCTCGTGGCTCAACGGTGAAATGCCGGTTATTGAGAGCAAGGGATCGAAGTCAGCTGGCACCAATCGTATCACCTTGCAATATCAAGTTCCCCATAAAGGAAGGCTGCAGATCCAGGCTTGGCCACATGCAGCGCGGCTAAAGGTGGCCGTTCCATATTTCGATATGTGTGTGACAAAAGATAGATGAGTATAGCGATGGAAGAGGAATAGTGTGGTGTCTGCGGATGATTTTCCACGCGACGAGGAAAGCGTTAGTGCCTGCTCCGTAGCAAGGCGCCAAGCGAAAGCGCCCCGCAGACTTCGCCAAACCTTGCTTCGACGACCTCATCCATCCGCAAGCCAGCGAAGCCGCGCCACTGGAGACCGCCAATGCCATCCATGGATGCAAGTTGCCTGAAACATCCTGCATCACGACACAAGTCAGTTCAAACACCTCTTGCGTCACCCATTGATGCATGATCCGTCTACACGATCTAGTACAGTACAGAGGTGCTAGCAGCGGAATCAGTGGCCTGCCGCATTCTTCTGAGTCCATGGCATATAGTATGTTCAACCCGAGTACCAGATCATGCTGGGTAAGGTTCAGCTTCTTGAGCCCATCGCCACGCCTCTTCACCATATTGGCATCGACATCCCACCGAAGCTGCTGGAAGTGCCATGAATGCCCAAAAGCGCCTCCCACACGACCCGACTTCATCAACGTGGGGTTCCAAATCCTTCCCTGTTTCGATCAGCCTCACCGCGAACTTAGCGATCATCCTTCATAAGGGGTTAAAGCTGCGGAGCGTGCAAAGCGTGCCTGCCACGTAGGCGGTCTGGGCCAGCAGCGGCTGGCTAACCTCGTTACTTGAGCGATGATGCTGATGCTCACCCCACGCCTGAGCCTTCTCGAATTGGAATGCTTGAAACTCTGGGGTTGATTGCGAGAAGCGCAATTTTATGCCGACAGCAAGCACAGACTGATAGCGATAATGCTCACACTGAGTCGCGCTCGACACGATCCAAGAATCTCTGCAACCTCCTCCAAACTGTACCTGAAGATGGCATCACATCTTCCCGAAATTGCTAGCTCTAGCTTACGTGAAGGGTTCCGCGCTCACTACGCTGCTAGCATACACATCATACGGTTAGAAGCCAAGTGTCTTGGACCATGCAACATATGGCCGCTTTACCTCCAATGTCACGGGCACAATATCTTGGGCGGCAAACCAAGAGGTTGCATCCGCACCTCCGGGCTTGTCGATGGTCAGATCCGCAGTCTGATTCGACAGCGGGCGTGATAAGCTGCAATGACCTTTTCAGTGCACATTCCAGAGTTCACCATTCTTTGGGTCGTCATACGAAGTGGGTAGACAATTTGAGCTGCAAAGCTCTCTAATCCAATCATTATACCACCTTAGATTAACCCCATATTTTGTAGCAACGATCGATCAGGATTTCCCCGTGGTCCGGCAGTTGTCCTCGTGGACATCACTAATCAGGCAAATACTTCGGCGGTCTCGTTATAAGAGAGGTTATTAGGAGACATGGTTGAAGCCTCATCATTTTTGCCCCTACATTCATCATCACTCATTTTCTCCAGCATCAAGTACATTCTCGAGAGTCAAAGACTACATCACGACCACTAGTCACGATGCAGTGGGCTACCATCCTCGCTGCGGCCACGGCCCTTGTAGGCCATGCCACTGCGCAGAACATGCTGCGATTTGCCTGCTCACAGCTTGTCGTCGAGCGAACAGACCCCCTCGTCAACCCGGGCGTCAAGTACACACCGCATCTCCATCAGATCGTCGGAGGTGACGCTTTCAACATCACGATGGACCCTTCAAACGATATCGCGCAGATGTCTAAGTGCACTTCCTGCAGCTTCGTCCAGGATAAGTCAAACTACTGGACCGCCGTCATGTTCTTCAAGGCAAAGAACGGAACGTAAGTACCTATAGCACTACGTATACATTGAGTGTGAAACATGCGCTGACCTCCTTCTAGCTACATTCGCGTGCCCCAGGTATGTAACCTCTTAGCTAGCGCATCACAATCGAGAAATTCACTAACCCCAAGCCAAGATCGGAAACGGTGGACCACAAGGAAAGCTCATCAATGACGGCGGTCTCGACGTCTACTACATTCCCAGCGGAAAGACGACTGCCTTCAAGAAGGGCTTCCGCATGCTTGCCGGCTCGGCCACCAATACCGACCCCAGCAAGGTCAAGCTCTCCAACATCTGCCATCGCTGCTGGACCTCTCCCTCTGAGAGTACCTTCGTTGGCGGTGCGCCTTGCTCAGGCTCCGACACTGTCGCCATCCCCAAAGACCCCAAGTGCAAGCTCATCCGTCAGACCATCATCTTCCCCACCTGCTGGGATGGCAAGAACCTCGACTCGCCAGACCATCAAGCACACGTCGCTTATGGCCAGGGCGCTGGTGCTAATGGTGGTGGCGCTTGCCCCTCTACACATCCCGTCAAGCTCCCTCAGATCATGTACGAGCTCATGTGGGATGTCAACAAGTTCGCCGACAAGAGCTTGTGGCCCACCGACGGCAGCGACCCATTTGTGTACAGTATGAACATTGGGTGAGTCTTCCAGTCGTCTCCATATAGACTCCTTGTCAGTAGATGAACACATCGCTGACTTCACTCGTCAGTGGCTCTGCAGCGCACGGTGACTACGTCTTCGGTTGGGAAGGCGACTCCCTCCAAAAGGCCATGGACAACAACTGCAATCTCAACACCGCCTGCCCCAAGGCTGGTCTTACTGTTCAGCAGCCCGCGCAGTACAATGCTTGCAAGAAGAAGCAGCAAGCTCCAGAGGATGTTGACGGCTGTAAGTTTTACCTGCTCGTCCTTCACTCATGCGACATGAAGCTAACATCTGCATGACAGGGCTCAAGGAGATGCCGCTCGGTGACATGGCCATCAAGGCCTAGGCGCTGGTTATCGCCGTATATCTATCATCGCTAGTGTCGCTCAGTGGCTGTCAAGACCTTCGTTAGTCAGAGCTGTTAGGTGTGGTGCTTTGAGCTTAGCACTCGTTTGGCATTGCGTTGTATAATCTTTTAGATCGCAGAAGAGAATTCACGTGCGTGTTACGTGGCGAACATCATGCTTTTCGAAATGCAACCCGTTCATGATGCTACTAATTACTCAAGACTGGCCGCGTCTCTCTACCCGTTATTGCCCGCCTCGTCAGGAATAGCAGGAAGTGTCACTATTGGTGCGACCCTGCCAGTCTATCTTCGAGCACTGAAGATACTAAAATCACGGCCTCGGCTTTTCGCGTGCAAACTTGGAGTCGTACGCCATGTCACTGCCTCGTCGATCGCTTCGCATGTCTCTAGGCATGAACACACAGCAGCACCCATAATTCTCGAGAAGAGACGAAATTCTACCAATCTATAGTATATACTCCACGAAAGCCCCAACGATATCTACAAGCCCGCTACCAAGTCCGCCACCTTCTCCCACCAACGCCTCTACACCATCTCCGTAGCATTCCCCATCCCACCCGTGCTCGCAACCCCATTTCGACTCAGCAGTGCCTCAAAGTTCTGATTCGCACCCGCAGTAAAGTCATGCGTAATATAATTGTACACATCATGCACAGGAATTGATGCGCTGGTCGAAGACGGGTTCGACACTTTGCTCTGCGAGCACGCGAACCCAAAGCGCTTGCTACTGCTGTTGGGATCGATGCGCACGGCGCCGGAAGAGCCAGTGTAAGTTGTGCAGCCGGTGCATTTGACGGTGAATTGCCAATGCGTGTTGTTGGACTTGTTGCCGGTTGTGAGGGGCGTGTAGGTTGCTGAGGTGTATTGTTGGGGTGTGGAGTGGCCGCTATGGTGGGTGTTAGTGTTTTCGTGGTCGACGCTGGGGTGGCACGACTTACGTGGCCCATCGCGATGACACGGTTGGTTTTTGGCCGTTGGGGTATGATACTGTAAGGGGGTTGCGGATCATGCTTCCGCCCCATGCGAGGCCAACCCAACCGAGAACGTTGGGCGCGACGACTTGAAGAACAATGTCGTATGGTTGGCCCGCTGGCACATTGGCGGGTTGCGCTATGCGGTAGATAATGTTCGCTGAAAGTGTCGCGGCCGCTTTGGTCTCAGAGAAGGTGAAGCCAGTTTCTGAGTCCACGTAGCTCACGGCACGAGGCGTGAGGTGTTGTATTTCTGACGTAGGCCATGCTTGAGCTAGAAATTGTGAGTTGAAAGCATCGTCCGTGTTAGATTGCGATACTCACCGAGGCTAGCTAGAGCCGCAAGACCGAAGGCAAAGCGCATCTTGGTCAATCGTCAATCTTTCAGACCACGGGTAGTTGTCCAGTACCGCTATCCCAAAGCACGCAGGATCTGAAGGTAAAAAAACACAAAGAATATTCTACGTGTGACAAGAAAATCCTGGAGCAACAAGATACCTTAATAAAACCAATACACACCCGCCAAGATGCCGCGCCTGAGATCCATCCACTCGAGGCCCACAGTGTAAAGTACAAAGCGGCGATATACAAGCACGCGTGCAAGATAGACTAGAATAGAACCCGCCTTATCCAGGTTAACACCTTACTGCCACGCGTGACTGACTTCATCACAACCCGGATGTGAGGTTCAAAGGCTTCTGGAATGTGGGCCAACATCCACAAGATTGCTTCCGGTTACTACTCCAAGCCAGCCTCGAACTCTCTTTGGTGGCTGTGACCATGCGAATACGGAAGATACGCTGCTTGTGGAAGGTCGCAAAGGGAGGAAGGATGGCGTTGTGTTGGCTGTGAGAGGTTCGCGTATTTACCCGCATAGTGTGTATAGTGAGGATAGATGGCTTTGTGCATCGATGAAGTGGAGATGTGTTGCCACGCCCCAGGAATCATCAATGCGATCGTGCAGAAGTTTACGTCCCTGGACTAGCAGCAGCGGATTATGCAAAACGAAAAAAGCGCTGATAGTTTACGTTGCGAAAGCTAGAAGATAGGAGCAATGCCTGCGGAAATGCGTAAGTGGAATTATCGTGATTCTGAATCGTATCGACATCATGTACCACACATGTAACATGTCGAAGACGGATGCTAGTGCAAGCGAGCGCCACTGCATGCATCTCACTCCGAATCGCTTCCCCACATCTCGCTTGTGGGGCAAGACATCCACGCGAAGTTCACGTGGCTAGTCGCGTGTGCGCGGCCAAGCCTGTCATACTATGGTATCCTCGTAAATGGCGAGGGGTTGTCGAGATTGGTACCCGCTTTGTAGGATTCAAAAGACACGACTAAAGCAGTGGCCGATGTGCCATCAACACTTCCGCCGACATCGAAGTCTGGAAAGTAGAGTAAGATTCTGGAAGGATGGGAGAGTTGTGCGAGGGATGGTGAGCTATATCGCTTGCATGAGTTCGCTTTCTGCGCGATGTTGATGAATGTTGTTTTAGATGAAAGCGTACAGTATCGTAGGAACATGTGACATTACAGCTCGGGCGCCAGTCTCGGTTCAGGATATTCCCAGCAACGCTCAACCCTCTGTGAGCTTTTGCATCTTCTGCGCAACGACGCAGATCGACCTCATGATGCCCATTTTCGCGTGTTGTGCGCCACCAGATCGCGCGAACCAGAAAGCGGTACCAGCAACAGAAGCCAGCACCAGACCGGCCACGCCGTTGAGGATCTTGGCCTGCCTCTGTGCCGCTTGCCGAACCTCGGAGTATCGCATGTTGCTGAATGTGACTCGTGAATACTGTGTGGCCCAGCCAATGCTCGGAACGTAGATATAGAGTTGCTCCTCCACCCACTTCCGCAGTAGATATAGAGGCTTCTTGACGTCGCTTGCCATCTCGCGATAGTTCCCGTCGGCAAGATCGTTGATGGTGTGTGCGTCAGGAGTGCGCTCCTTGGTGTATTCGTCTAGTGCCTTTGATCGATCGTTGGGATACCTGTCGATGAAATCGAAAAGAACGCGGACGTCTTCCAGTCCAGCATTCATTCCTTGGCCGTAGAATGGTACCATGGCATGGGCCGCATCTCCTAAGATAACGCCAGAATCTCCGTAGTGATATGGAGTACACTTGATCGATATCAAGGGCAGGTGCTGATTAGATGTGTACTGCTTGCGGAGATCGTCTTCGGTGATGAGTTCAGGAACCACGCCGGGGAACTTCTCATTGAAGTACTCGACTACTTTTCCAGACGCGTCCAATTGCTCAAAGCCTTCCCTGGTCAAGAAAAGCGTTGATGTAAAAGTCTTGTCTAGGTTTGGGAGAGCGATGAACATAGATTCGTCCTGGGGCCAGATGTGTAGGTAGTTTGGAGGTATTCTGAATTCGCCGTCCGGTGTGGCTGGAACATTGAACTGGCACCAGAGTTTGTCGATGTACTCTTGCTGAAACGACATGGGCACAAACTTCATCAAGTGATATCGCACCGCCGAGTGTGCACCGTCGGCACCGATCATGAGATCGAAGTTGATTTCGAATTCGTCGCCCTGCTCTTCGGGAGACTTGGTACGATGCTCGAACCATGCGG
>Ga0265798_10002524_pt1 | contig 26996 bp, 35 predicted proteins | sample P3T30metagenome_FD_192430 | JGI IMG/M metagenome (GOLD analysis project Ga0265798, IMG submission 192430) | Plant litter microbial communities from East Loma Ridge, Irvine, California - P3 T30 | ecosystem: Environmental > Terrestrial > Plant litter > Unclassified | place: USA: California...
ACTACTCTTTTGATTACTTGTTGGATGATACTACTACTGTAGGGAAGATGAGACGGTGGCATTATTCGTGTGTGTGTGTGTGTGTGTGTGTGTGTGTGTGTGTGTGTGTGTGTGTTTCTAGACCGACGGCTCGTCCTGCATAGCAGGTTCTCAAATATATGATCGGCCTGCAGGTGTTCATCGTGGAGGCGTGCGGGCGGGCGTACCGAAGACATGGGTGAACAGCGCGTGGCGGATCGGCCGTTTTTCCATGTGATGAATCAAATCACCGGTTCCGTTGTTGAACTTGACATGAGAGCGGGAAGTAATATTATGCTGCGGTGGTGGTGGTGGTGGTGGGGATGCCTCTCTCTGTCTGAGCCTTTGTTTGTTTATCATCATCGGGCATGCCCTGGCAAGGATTCATCGAAGGACCAGCCCTAAGATGGAAGGTCACGCCATGTGGCGAACAGCGGTTCTTCAAGTGCGAAATGGACAGAGATACATATACCCATGGCGGTTGTTGAAAGGACAGATGGTGGCTTGAGCCAGACTCTCAGACTCCCTTCCTCCCCTCCACCACGGGGCACTCTCCCGGATCAGAGAGGCCGGGCTTGGTTTTGGTGACATTGACAAACGTGCGCTTATCGTCCTCTCATCACCTCATCACTTGGGAGGTTATCACCCTCTTTACCTTGATCTCTCTCTACCGACCATCAAACACCACTTTACGTTAGGTTGCGAGCACCCACGCCGTTTCCACGTGATGCTCCGCCCGCGAGACAGATCTGCCGTTTCTGGCCTCGTGCAGGCGTAAGCAGTGTTGGTGGAGGAGGGAGGAGGAGGGAGGGAGGACGAGGAGTGCAGTACGACGATATTCATGATGATGATGCGTAGACACACAGTACAAGAACAACGAATGCATGTGAATGATAGGATATTTTCTTGACGACAAACAAAGCACAGTAGATAGCAAAGCAAGCCTCAAGTGTCTGATTTCTTCGATCCACATACATTGATAATGTAGTGGCCATGCCCTTTGAGGCCTCCCCGGCGCTCCACCAAGCCTCTCAGCGGAGATTTTTGCAGCCGAATGCAAGCAAGCGCGCGCCTAGCACCAGTCGTCGCTCCACTTCCATCCCAAGTCCCTGTCCTCCTTCAGTAGTTCCAACTGCTCCTCACGCTGCAACCGCATCGACTTACTGCTGCTGCCCTACTGCTGCTCTGCAAACACCGCCAGACCCCTCCGGCCAGAACTCTCACACCACACCCACACCCAGACACACCCACACACACATACGCGTGCTGAAGCCTGACCCTCGCCGTCTCTCCCCTTCCGCCGCGCCGACACCCCCAATTCTCTCTCGTCTTCGTCTCGTCTCGTCTCCTCTCAATAGTAGTCCCCGCCGAACACACACACACACGCCTTGCAGATCGCATCCCTTGCCTCGCCTTCGCATTCGACCCCGTCGCAAATCAATCGATCTCCTTGAGCCTCCCGTGGCTTGCGAACCGTCCGCTCGCCTCAACCTCTCGTCTCTTGCTGCACATTCGCCTCCCTCGCAATGGCGTCGAAAGTATGCATGCTGCTCCACCGCCCACCGCCGGTCGACGCCAATGGCTCTGCGCCCTGTGCGACCGTGCAACGCTGGCGCGCCCACCAACCCCCAAGATCTCTGCTGACAGTGAACCTTTGCAGTTCCTCCGGGAATACAAGCTCGTGGTAGTCGGCGGCGGTGGTGTCGGAAAGAGTTGTTTGACCATCCAACTTATCCAGAGCCACTTCGTCGACGAATATGACCCTACCATTGAAGGTGCGCAACCCTCTCCCACAATGCCCTTCCCTGCCTGTCTGCCCGCCCGCCCACGGCACTAACCCGCCGCGCCCACAGATTCATACCGCAAGCAATGCGTGATCGACGAGGAGGTCGCGCTTCTAGACGTGCTCGATACCGCCGGCCAGGAGGAGTACTCGGCCATGCGCGAGCAGTACATGCGAACGGGCGAGGGCTTCCTGCTCGTCTACAGCATAACATCGCGGCAAAGCTTCGAGGAGATTGTCACATTCCAACAACAAATCCTACGCGTCAAGGACAAAGACTACTTCCCCATCATTGTCGTCGGCAACAAGTGCGATTTGGAGTCGGAGAGACAAGTGAGCACAGAAGGTTCGTCTCTAAAAAAATCCGAAACGCGAATCCACGTGCATGCCACGCGTCTCGGGTCGCGCGTGTATGCACTGGACGCAATCCACGCGATCACTGTACTAACAACAAACAGAGGGCGCCGCGCTCGCACGCAGCTTCGGCGGATGCAAGTTCATCGAGACATCCGCCAGGACCCGCGTAAACGTCGACAACGCCTTCTACGACATCGTGCGTGAGATCCGGAAATACAACAGAGATATGTCGTCCAACCCCGGCGGCAGCGGATCTGGCAACAACAACTCGAACAACAACGACAGCCGCGAAAAGGACGAGGAGGGCGGCTGCTGCAAGTGTGCGGTAATGTAATGCGGCTCCAAGCAACAGAGCTGGATAGAGCAGAGCAGGGAACAGAAATCTGGTACTTGGGCCTTGCAGCAGCAAGCACTCCCGCTGGCGGCACAAAGTTACTGGATTTGCATTGGGTAGCGTTCGCGCTTTCTACTAATTAAAGCGCGGGCCCCGTCTTCGCCCACATCGAGGACCTGGAAACAACAACAGACAAGCCCAAGCAACATTCTTGTCGCAAGAGAAGGACGAGGTGGCTCGCAGAAGACGGGGCTGATTTCGATTCTCTCTCGACGACGACGGGAAGATGGGGCAACGGGACGGACTTGCATTATATCCCCTTTTATTGATTGTGGCATGGATTTCTTGGAGCAGTGGGAAACACTGGTCTTCTTCTTACCTTTTTTATTTTCTTTAGCAGCTTCCTTTTTTTTAAAAAATGCGCACTTGTAGTGTAGCAAGAAGGAATTTCCCATTCTGAAATGCTCTTCCTCCATGCTGTGATGAACATTGTGCCTCGAGGCGTGCCAACTCGAAAGTCGGGAGGTACTGACAACATTCACATTGCAAACATCGCTCCTTCTCTCGGTGAGCCTCTCCACCAATCCCGTCTAAACAGATCTCTCATGCCCAGTCTCAGCAATCGTCATCGCAAAATGCCTCCCTTTGACAAGAATATCCTCCCCCTTCCATATCCCATCCCATCCCTTCCTCAATCCTCCCCCTGCAACTTCTCCTCAATACTCTCCACCTCCTCCGCGTCCCCAATCTCGAGGATCCGGCCCGCCTCGCTCTGGTTGCGCATCAGCTCTTTCGCGCCGGCGTACAGCATGCGCGTCTCCTGGTTGCAGGTCGCGGGCAGGTAGTTGAGCATGACGTACGGCACGCTCTGGCGGCCGGACGCCAGCGTGAGCGGGTACGAGAGCAGCACGAAGCGCGGCGAGTTGTCCGGCAGCTCGTCGCTGAGGTCTTGCATGTTCTTGTAGATCTCGGTGTCTGGCGAGCGGTGGATTTCGAGGGTCTTTTTGTCGATCTGGTCTTTTTTTCTTGACGTCCGCTGGTCAGTGAGTGACTTGGGAGGAGTAGGTGTTGAGGTGTATGTAGGTAGGTAGTTGGCCAATTGCTGTCGCCTTTCTGCCTCTTCTTCCTACTTCCTTCTTATGGCTTGTGGGAGGGATGTTTTGGGAGGGAAAGGCGCACAGATGATTGCTTGCGGGTCTTTGGCGCGCGAGGTGCTGAGGCGGAACTTGCGCAGGGCGTCTTTGGTCTCTTGCGAGAAGGTGTAGAGGCGCGACTCGGAGGCCTGGGGAGCAGCGGGGCGGTGTTAGAGTCTGGGAGAGGATGTGTCGCTGGGTTTGATCGGGCTGACCATGTTGGCTTTTGCTGCTACTGCTATAGTGCTGCTATTAGGGGAGAGGGAAGGGATGGTTGGGTGTTATATCTCGCTGAAGCAAAGGAAGATCGCACTGCTGTTGCTTGTAAGTTGCTTCCTTGAGATGGGCTCGCTCGAGCCCCCACCCCGCCATGTGGAGGATGCCGAACCGGCATCATCGATGTCGACCGGCTTTCGACATGCATCCGCACTCGCTTACCATACAACTTTGTGCACTGTAATACCGCCATAGCCATCACATGTTTTCTCGTCTGAACCAAGTGGCCCGACATCTCTCGCGACCTTTGCCCAGTTATCTCCACAACTCTTCTTTCGCCAGACCAGCAGCCATGGCTCAAGAACGCAGCAAGAGAACGATCAACACAGCGGCATGTTTGATCATTGGCGATGAAGTACTCGGTGGCAAGGTAAGTAAAACAGTCTCCTCTCCAGCAGTCACCACGTCATGGCAAATAACTAACAATTCCTTCAACAGACCGTAGACACCAACTCAGCCTGGTTCGCCAAATACTGTTTCTCCCTCGGCATCAACCTCAAGCGCATCGAAGTCATCGCCGACGACGAGAGCGAAATCATCGAGGCCGCCCGCCGCATGTCCGCCAACTACGACTTCGTCGTCACCACGGGCGGCATCGGCCCCACCCACGACGACATCACCTACCAGAGCATAGCGCGCGCCTTCGACCTGCCCCTCGTCCTGCACGAGGCCGCCTACGAGAAGATGAAGAAGCTCAGCAGGCCGCACCCCAGCAACCCCAACTTCGACTGGAACGTCGACTCGCCCGCACGCAAAGCCAAGCTGCGCATGATCGAGCTGCCATACGACAAGCAACTCCCGGACGAGGACCAGGTGATTTTCGCCTCCGAGGACCTGTGGGTCCCGATTAACGTTGTCAATGGGAATGTGCACATTTTCCCCGGCATCCCGAGGCTTTTTGAGAAGATGCTCACGGGCTTGAAGCCGCGTTTGCTCCCTCGGTTGACTGACCCCGAGGGCAAGGGCGTGCACAGGATCTTGTTCAGCACGCCGATGGCTGAGAGTGAGGTTGCTGGGTACTTGACGGAGTTGTCCAACAAGGTCGAGGCCAAGGGCGTGAAAGTGGGCAGCTACCCCCGATGGGGGAAGAGCAAGAACACCGTCACTCTCGTCGGCAGGGATCAAGAATTCATGGAGAGCTTGGTGGCGGAGGTGGAAAAGGGCGTCAACGGCAGCAGGATCCAGACCGAGGGTGAGGACGACGATTCCCAGAGCGACAAAGAGGCATAGAAATCGTTAAATTTACAGAGCTAAATGTGAAAATACTTCTCCTAGGTCATCAACAGCGACAACATCCTGGCAAGCGCAGATGGCATGCTTAGATGAGTACGCGCGGATCTTCTCTTACGCTTCGGAGGATGGGGTAGGAGGCTGCTGCTGCTGGAAGCTATCCGGGTTGCTCCTTTGCGATGATTTCCTCCTGCTTTTTCTGCTCCACGAACAACCGGCGCTCGAGCCTCGTCTCCTTGCAATCATCTGTTCGTCTCTGCTGTCCGTCGGCTCGTCGAGCAGGCCGCCGACGTCTTGAAAACTGACCTCGAAGGCTCTTAGCAAAGTTCAAGACTAGAGGGGAAAAGAAACAATGAAAAGCAAAACAAAACAAACCTCAAAGTCCCGTTCGCAGGTAATACTGTTTTCCGAGTGTTTGGGCTGGACGAGTGGCGGCCTTTGTTTCCGCGCGGCAATGACGGGGGCGTGCTAGGCGCTCGCAAACGTGACGCCTCTCAACGTCCGAAGATGCAGCTTGTTGATGCTGCTATGGCGGTCTGTCCTCGCACGCTGCACGATAGTCTCGCTCACTTTGCGGCAAATCGAAGCTCGCACCTGCTGAACCGCCGTCGTCGTCGTCGTCGTCGCGCTCACCGACCTCGACATCGTCGGCCTGGAAGAAACAGGCAGGATCGAACACCGCGTCTTGCCGCCGAGGCCTCTGGAAAAGACGGAGAAGAAGGGTTTGGCGCAGGGGATCGTGGCGGAGATGACGCTGACCTGGCACGCGAGCAGAGACATGACCTGGAACCGGATCGCTTCGGCGGCCGGGTTTGCGCCGAAGACGCTTGCGTGGAGAGGCTTGAGGCGGCAGGCGCTCGGGGCGATCAGGAGCAGGCGCAGGCCGAAGGCGGTGACGACTTTGGCTTTGGTTTTGAGAGGCATTTGGATGCTCCAGACTAGGTGGATTGCTGCGGCTAGGAGGGCGAGTTCGAGGATCCAGGAGCAGATGGCGGTCGCGAGGCGGTGGGCCCACTGGCGGGTGTTAATGGGATCTGAGTTGGGATGGCGATGATTGCGGTTGTTGCTTTACTTACTCGATCGTAACAGGTGTTCTTGGGCGAGGTGTCCCATGGGCGAGGATACTTGCTTTTTGTCAGGTCAGTATCCATTTTCGGCTTGTAGTGAATGAGACTGCAGGCTGACGACCCACCACTGGAAGATGGTGTAGAACTGCGCTTGTATCACCCACAGCGTCATGGCAGCCAGCAGCACGTAGGCCACCACCAAGTGCTTTTTCGTCTTGGTGATGCGTGCGAGCAGGAAGCATGCCGACACCTTTGAGAAGTAGCCCGCGAAAGTAAGGCACATGCCATTGGCCCACCCGATGATGGCAACAGTGCTCGCCTCGGCCGCCGACAGCTTGCGGAACTTGGACCCCAGACCTAAGAAGACTTGCACGATGACAACGACAGAGTAGACAAGACCGAATGCTGTGCTCATCGCACAAGCCCAGTCGTCTTTGCCAAAGGGTCCGTTGATTTTTAGGCGTAGGAATAGGCGGATGCCGAAGACCATGATGAGGTAGATGGCGGATGTGATGGCGAGGACTATTAGGTACGCTGGGCCAAGTTCCAGGTCGAAGGGAGGCATTAGGTGTTGTGTCGGAGGAGTGAGGATGCGGAAGTCGCTTGAACGCACGAGGCGTCGAAGTCGGGCACGCATTCGCTTGGTCCTCCTGAGGAGGCCATGTCGAAAATACCGTAGAGTCAAGGATGTTTTCGGGGTTCAGCTGCCCCGTTCCTGCGACGAGATTGAGATCAGGTGAGGATCGAAGATGGTGATGCTGGGTATGGAAGCTGCGTTTGTTGCTGTCGACACAGTACTCGGCCCGACGATTCACACCTGCTTCGAAGTGTTGTTGCCGTCTTTCTCTAACACTACACGCTCACAAACCTTCCTATCCCTCCACAGGGCTCATTCTAATAGCAGCAGATGTCACCCTGACACATCTCTTCCTACAACATGGCTACAACGGGTAGCCGACAGCCGTCGCCCACGGAAACATGGAGCCATGCAAGCAGCAGTCAGGATATACGTCTGCGTCGATCTACGACTCCTCTATTCCACGATGGCAGTGCCGATGGGAGCTATCAAGGGAAACATGACGACTTCAAGGACATGAAGGTACGCATCGACACCGCATGACCGTAGCATTATCCGTCCGGTCACTAATCTAGTCGCAGCGTATGGGCAAGCCGCAGCAACTTGCACGGAAGTTCGAATTAGTCAGTGGGGGTGCTCTGGAGCTCTGCAAGGAGTTTTGTTATGGTGCTGATGTTATCTCTTGTGCAGGTCTCGTCGATTGGGTTTACGTCTTGTGTCATGGGGTACGTCTGATTCACAATTCATGATCGCGTAGGAATGCGACAACTGACTGGCACTAGCACATAGGAGGTTCTTCTGGCTACCAGTGGTGTCTGCTTGCGGAACGGAGGTCTCGCTGATCTCTTTTGGTCTATGGTCTGGGTCACCATCGGGCAGTTCTTCGTGGGTGCTTTCACCGGCTCTGTCTCTATCATTCGCGGTTGACAACCTACCTTCCAGGTCGTGCTCTCACTTGCCGAGCTAGCATCATCCGCCCCAACTGCAGGCGGCCAGTACCACTGGGTCTCTGAATACGCACCAGCCAGATGGCAGAAAGCTCTGTCGTACTGCTCTGGCTGGCTTTCGATAGTATCGTGGCAGAGCATGGTCGTTATCGAGTGCTACGCTATTTCCGACATCATCCAAGCAATGATCCTAGTTGTCGACCCGACCTACGCCGCCACCCGATGGCGAGGAACGCTCTTCACGATTGCAGCCGCGGTCTTCGTGTCCACCTTCAACATCGTCCTGGCGAGCAATCTCAGCTGGTGCGAGGGTGTCTTCGCGACGGTCCACTTCTTCGCCTACGTCCCTGTGCTTGTCGGCTTGTTCGTCCTCGCGCCGAAGCGGTCTGCAGCAGACGTCTTCTTGCACTTCACCCAGACGGACGGGAAATGGCCAGATACCAGCATGGCGCTGTTTGTCGGCCAGGTCTCCAATCTCTTCGTGATGCTGGGGAGTGACGGAGTTTCCCATCTTGCAGAAGAGATCGAAGACGCAGGCGTCGTTCTGCCACGGTCCATGCTGTGGTCGTACTACATCAACGCTCCATTAACGCTGCTGATGGCTACAGTGTATTGCTTCAGCATCACGTCCATCCCCAAAGCTCTGGTCAGTCCGATGCCGTTTGTCGTCGTCTTCGGAGACGCTTTCCAAGGGCAGAATGCCACAATCGCATTCACCACCGTGGTCCTCTTCCTGACCATCGTCGTAGCGACTAGTTCGCTCGCGGCTACCTCGCGGCAGATTTTTGCGTTTGCGTAAGTCCCACCGTGCCTTGCTTTGCCTTCCCAATTGACGCCAACCCCATCTGACTGCATTCCTCAAGACGCGACCAAGGCCTACCCAACTCAGCATGGCTCGCCACCGTGGACAGCCGCTTCGAGGTGCCCGTCAACGCCATCCTACTAACCCTGGTGTTCGTCTGCTCAATGTCCCTGATCAACCTCGGGAGCAAAGTGGCCTTTGAGGCGATGATCAGCCTGGCCACCGTGGCTCTCATGGCCACCTATCTCATCTCGATCGGCTGCGCCGCGCTCAAAAGGCTCCGTGGCGAAACGCTTCCTTCCGCTCGCTGGTCGCTCGGTCGGTACGGGCTGCTTGTGAATTTCGTTGCCATTGTCTATACCAGCTGGTCGGTGAGTTGGAACCCCTGACTGGCTTGAAGTGTGTCGATTGGTTCAGCTGAGAAAAACAAATTGTGCAGTTCTTCTGGGCGTTCTGGCCTGCCACCTACAAAGTCGACAGCACTACCTTCAACTGGGCGTGTCCGCTCTTTCTGCTGTTCATTGGCGGTGCGCTCTTGATTTACCGTTTTCATGCGAGACACACGTACCAGGGTCCGGTTACGATCACGGACACCTACACCACTTGAAACGAAGTTGGGATGAAAAGAGGAAGATTAAGATACAGAAATTCCTTTGATCGACAACTACTCGTGCAAATACCTAATCATTGACCAATTTCATCTTCTCTCATACTTTTCTTGGGTATCCTTCGATCGTCTCGTCATAGCACGACAGGTAATCCAAACAACTCCATAACTCCACGCTTTCGCTCAATGGGCGAGCGCGTTGTCCAATGTAAGAAGAGCCTGCGTAATCAAGGAAGCAAGCCAGTTTTCCGTCCCTTAGACGTCTTCTTCTGCTTCTTCAACACAGGCATCTCCAGGTCCGCCGGAGTCTCGGCCTCGGACACAGTGGCGGGCGTGTTGGTGCTGTCATTTCCAAGCTGCGCCGCATCACCCGGTCCCATCGCCTTCAAAAACTCGCGATGCTCTTTCTCGATGCGGGCTTTCTCCTTCAGGACATGCTTGCGGTCATCCGGGTCCTGCTCCCATCTCTCGACACAGGCCTGGCAGTCAATGTACCAGGCGTTGTTGGTGTGGTAACCAAGAATCTCCAACTCAGGGATGTTTTCTCCAAGGAGGTTGACAGTGTCCCAATCCATACAATCCTCGCAATAGCCCTTCTCGCACCAACGGCAGCGGTAGATCAGGCCGCCAGCATCGGCGGTCTTCTTCTCGCAATCAAAACAGTGGTGTTGTGTACAGTTGAAATTGCCGACCGCAGTCTTGGTCTTTGCCAGCATATCCGGTCCCAGACAGCCGGTGTGGTACGACCGAGGACATCCACCGCAGCAGATCAATTTGCCTCCATCCCAGCAGACCTGGCAATGCTCCTGGTTGTGGACCTTTTCCTTTTTAGCTCTCGTCGGCTCTGCCAGGCGGGGGTCTTTGCCAGCAAGGGTAGGGACCGCCTCCCAGTCAGCGCATCCCATGCTCTCCTTGCTGATAGCGAACCCGTTGACCATGACAGTGGTGTTTTTGTTCGTGCGGCGGTCGGCACGGACGAGGTCGGTGGCGTTCTTAGCGTCCTTCTCGAGCTGTCGGTGGTGCCTCTTGCCTTCGAACACGGCCGTCTCGACCTTCTCTGCACGATTCAACCATGCCTGTTCGTCAGGCTCTGTCTTGCTAGGGTTGCTAATATCAGCGACCTGCAAGTCTTGCGGACGGTCTTTGCACTTCTCCAGTGTGGTGTGCCAGTCCCACTTCATCATCTCTTCAACGTCGACCTCTGGCGCCGAAAGCGTTTGGGCGCCACGACGGATGAGCGCCTTGAGTTCTGATTTGTCAAGCTGCGGTGCTTCTTCCTCTTGGGCAGTTGTCTCGTCTCTCTTGCGCTTGCTGGGCGTGTGCAGATTGCGCATGCTTTCGGTGATCTTGGCGGAAAGGTACAGCTTCTTGCGGATGCGTCCCATCATTTGCTCCTCAACTGTTCCTTGTGTACAAATCTTGTAAATCGTGACTTTTTTCGTCTGGCCGATACGATGCGATCTCGCCTCAGCCTGGACGGTGACCTGAGGGTTCCAGTCCTCGTCAAGGAAGACAAGGTCTGTCGCGGCAGTGAGGTTGATGCCGAGGCCACCGGCCCTTGTAGAAATGAGCATGATTTTGAACGTTGACTTGGGATCGTTAAACATGCGAACGCCCAAATTCCTGCGAGCGCGGGCGGTCTGGCCATCGAAACGCAGATAGTCGAGCAAGCCCGGATCATTGGTGGTCTCCATAAGTGCTAGAAGCTCTTCCACCATGTCCAGTGTCCTTGTGTAGCCGGAGAATATCAATATCTTCTTGCGTTGCTTGATCACAAGCTCCTGTAGCAGCTTCTCCATGACAATGAATTTGCCTGAAGCAACGCGGATGTGATTGCCAATCCAGTAAGGGTCCGGACGCGCTCCAGTCAAGAGGTAGGGATGAGAGCAGACCTTGCGAAGCTGCATCACGAGCATCTTGAGCTTCTGGTACTCTCTGTCTTTCTCGCCTGGTACCAGGGCCTCTGCCATGATCTCCTTGGTCTCAGCCCAGACATCTGTGTCTGCCGAAGCCTCCACAGCTTGGTTGCTCGTCTCTTCCTGCTTCACTTCCATCTCTGCCTTGCTCTTCGAGTCTTTGAAAAGCTCCTCCAGGAGCATGTTGTCGGCCTTTGTTAACAAGCGCGTGTACCAGAACCGTTGCATCGGCGTCAGTGGCACATACAGCAAAACCTCTTCTTTCGGTGGCAAATCAAGGTTCACGCCGGGACTGTTCTTCATTCGTCGAAGCATGACCGCCTCGAGGAGACGACGAGCGTCGTCCATGAACGTAGTCGATGCCTTGCCTTTGCTGAGGTTAAAGGCTTGCTTGAAATTGGAAGAGGTATCGGCTGTGAACACCTCTGGGAAGAGCCAGTGCAAGAGCGCCCATAGTTCTTGGAGATCGTTCTGAAGCGGTGTGCCTGTCAGTAGTAAACGGTGCTCAGCGCGGATGCTTTGTAAAGCTACCGCGACGTTCGACTTCTCGTTCTTGAGTTTGTGGCCCTCGTCGGCAACGACATAGCGCCACACAAACGCCCTCTGGAACCAAGTCTGCTCGCTCACGAAAGTCTCGTATGTAGTGATGACAACATCCACAGGCTGTGGCGCTTCTGTGAGGTCGATCACGTCGGCTGTCTTTCCTCTCTTCCTCGTACTCGACTTTCCGGTCTTTACGCCGTAGCGATCAATGACTCCCATCGTCTCTTTCTTCAAGCGGTCGCGCTCATGCTTAGGACCGTGGAACTTGATGATTTTGAACCCCGGCGTCCACTTTTCAGCTTCTGTAGCCCATGAGCCAAGCACACTGAGTGGGCAGACAACGAGGAATGGTCTGGCCTCGCTGGAAGAGGTAGGCTCCGACACCTTCAGGTGTTGGAACAGTGACAAAGTTTGTAATGTCTTGCCAAGACCCATTTCGTCGCCCAAGATTGCCGACATGCCGTTATGATACATGTGAACAAGGAAAGTGAGGCCCTCGAGCTGGTAAGGCTTCATCGTTGCGGCGATACCTTGTGGCTGTGGTACAAGACCATCGCTGGGATTGATGTCGGTTTGCTTGCCGCTCAGTGCGTGCGCCTTCTCCAACTTGGATACGTAGTTGTTGGGCGGTAGAAGTGGCAAGAACAAGTCCTTCTTCGACATGAAGAAAGCATCGCGCTTCGGCCTTGTGTGGTCGGCGATGTCCTGGCGGATCTGTTTACGGGAGGTGGCGGCTTTGTTCGGGGTCTTTTGCTTTTCTGGTGTCGATGAGGTGGCTGGGAGGAGCAGACTGCGGCCAATAGATGACCTAGTAGTCGCCCTTGACGGCGGAGTACGCAGCGAGTAGTTGGTGGGGCGTTTGGCCGAGCGCGGCGGGAGTTGTCGACCCGCAGGACTGGCTATGGTACCCCTCGGGACAGCTAGTCAATTGTCAGCAGCCGCTCATTGTTTTATTCGAGTCTGAGTATCATACCATGAATGACATCTCCAGAGTCTATGCTCTCGGCGTCTGTGGAGCTGTCTTGGTGCAAATGTTGTGGGGTGGCATGAGGTGGCAATTGATTTCCTCCACTCGTGGGTGTCCAGTTCGGCAACGGGTCGGCGAGGTGCTTCTCGCGATGCACATCCTTGCGCATTCTGCTCGCCGATGATGGCGATGGTGCTGCACCGAACGCAGTGAGCAAGTCTGATAATTTCCGAGGCGTTGGTGCGACAGCCGTGGAGTCGCCCCTCTCGCCGGGCGAACGAGGGCCGTCCATGGTAATGTATGGTGGCAAAAGGAAAGAACAGTCAATGGAGGGAAAATGAAATGAACAGCAATCGCGATCTTTGTTGATCAGCGCGTCAACTTAGGTGCGGCATGTGACAATGAGTCGCATTGCGGGTGTTATCCTATGAGGTCTTTTGCGAGGATTTCCAATTGGAAGATGGCGTGGATGGAGCTACGGTAGTGTTCTCGTGACGAGAAATGCGACTACCAAAAGAAAAGAAAAACTTATTGCGAGCCAGGTAGTGGTGGCGGTTAAACGCAGCATTGATGTTGCAAGGTCGAATGTGCTAAGTAACGCGACGGGACACGCGCTAGCGTGTGATGCAGGTACCCGACCCGACCCGGATCCGGCTCCCGATGGCCGGGTAGACCACATGGGAGTCCTGAGTCAACAGCATACACCGCAGCACTAACCGTGTGAGGGACAAACGCCTCGTCGCTGTAACGGAGTCAATGAGATGCGATGAGTCGCCGAACAGGTACGGGACAGGATACTTCGCGCCGTCCCAGCTACGCTACCTCTTTATCCTCGCGCCCAGGGACGATCAATCGACGATTGTCAGCTCTGTCGACAGCTGAGCAAGGCGATGTCGAGCCCGTCTCTCAAGCCGACCAGGCGGTTGCTGAAGAAATAGATGAGATCAAGCGATACGAGGACTTTACCACCATCGACTGGGTACAAGATGCGGCGCGGGAACAGCAACGGCGCAAAGCAAGGCGCCAGGAGCGCGCCGGATTCTTTGAGCGAGAAGGGAGGCTAGGTTGGAGAAGGAAGGCGTGGGAAGCATACGATGCCGGTCAAGGTTGGATCGTAGTGACCTTGATAGGGGCCGCCATTGGATTGAACGCGGCATTCTTGAACATTGTTACGGAGTGGCTGTCTGATACCAAGAGAGGATACTGTACCACGGCATTTTACCTGAACGAATCTTTCTGCTGCTGGGGTTCCGAAGATGGTTGCGCCGAGTGGCACCACTGGAGCACATTTTGGCCCGTCAACTACATCGTCTACATCCTCTTCTCGACCATGTTCGCTTTCACCTCTGCCAGGCTGGTAAAGAGCTTTGCACCGTACGCCGCCGGTTCAGGCATCAGCGAGATCAAATGCATCATTGCCGGATTCGTAATGAAAGGCTTCCTTGGATTTCGCACGCTTGTGATCAAATCGATCGGCTTGCCTTTGGCTATTGCATCGGGTCTGAGTGTTGGAAAGGAAGGACCCAGCGTGCATTATGCCGTCTGCACAGGCAATGTCATCAGCAGACTGTTCGAAAAATATCGCCGCAACGCAGCCAAAACACGCGAGATTCTTTCCGCGTGCGCCGCAGCCGGTGTGGCTGTCGCTTTTGGCAGCCCTATCGGAGGAGTGCTTTTCAGTCTGGAGGAGATGAGCAATTATTTCCCACTCAAGACCATGTGGCGTTCGTACTTTTGCGCTCTCGTCGCTACAGCAGTGTTGGCCGCCATGAACCCCTTCCGCACTGGTCAACTGGTCATGTTCACGGTAAAGTACGACCGGAGTTGGCACTTCTTCGAGATCATCTTCTACATTATTATCGGCGTCTTCGGCGGACTGTACGGCGCTTTTGTTATGAAATGGAACCTCAGGGCTCAAGCTTTCAGGAAGAGGTACCTCAGTCAATACCCGATCCTCGAAGCCACACTTCTGGCGACTTTCACGGCAATCCTCTGCTACCCGAACATGTTCCTGCGGATCGACATGACAGAAAGCATGGAGATTCTATTCGAAGAGTGCGAAGGCGGCCATGATTTCGACGAGATCTGCGACCCCAAGTATCGCACATCTACGATCTTGGCGCTGCTGTTTGCCACGGTACTCAGGATCTTCCTCGTCATTATATCGTATGGGTGCAAGGTTCCTGCTGGCATTTTCGTACCCTCCATGGCTATCGGAGCATCATTCGGCCGCATGGTTGGTATCATGGTCCAGTCACTGCATGAATCATTCCCCGACGCCGCCTTTTTCTCTGCCTGTCAGCCCAATCAGACTTGCATCACGCCTGGCACTTATGCATTCTTGGGTGCCGCGGCCGCTCTGAGTGGCATCATGCACATCACAGTCTCGGTGGTAGTGATCATGTTTGAGCTCACAGGAGCGCTTACCTACATCCTACCAACTATGATCGCAGTGGGTGTCACGAAAGTCGTATCCGAGCGATTCGGGAAGGGAGGCATCGCCGACCGCATGATCTGGTTCAATGGCATGCCTTTCCTCAACAACAAGGAAGACCACACCTTCGGCGTGCCCGTCAGCCAATCCATGACAGCGAACCCCACCTGCTTGCCCGCAACAGGCCTCCGTCTGACAGAGGTGGAAGCTATTCTTTCCGACTCCCAATACCAAGGCTTCCCCATCGTCGACGACATGGACTCGAAAATACTACTCGGCTTCATTGGCCGCACGGAATTGCAATACGCCCTCGACCGCGCTAAACGGGACTCTCTCGTCTCTTCGCGCGCAAGGTGCACCTTCGCTGTGGACGGAAGCCTTGGCCGCTCGGCTGTAACACCCTCGGCCACTACACCCTCCGTCAGCTTCGACGACATGGCCGATGCTGCGAATGCATCAAGCGTCGACTTCAGCAAATTCGTCGACCCGACACCGCTTGCAGTGCACCCTCGCCTGCCGCTCGAGACTGTAATGGAATTGTTCAAGAAGCTTGGACCCCGTGTGGTTCTGGTGGAGCATCGGGGGCGCTTGACTGGTTTGGTGACTGTCAAGGATTGTCTGAAATACCAGCTCCACGCGGAGGCTCACGAGAACCCGCGCGACGATGCCGGCGTGAAGGACAAACAGGAAAGGTTGTGGGTGGCAATGAAGAGAGTGTCAGCGTGGCTGGGCAACAGCCTAGGACGCATGAGTGGAGGGCGGTTGAGCCTGGGCCATAACGATAATAGCCGAGAGCCCCGTTATCATGGCCAGGGAGAGGTAGAATTAGACGATCGAGAGACCTAATTTTGACTATCATGTAACGTTTCTATGTAGTAAATATGGATTCCGTCTGCAGCTCTCCAACCTCCCTGGCGACATAACAAGCTACAACACAGGTCTGTTGGCAACGCTCTCAAAGAACCCCTTCAAAGCTCCCTTGTGAAAATCCACCAGCACGCCATCATGATCCACGCCCTCACAAGTCCGGCTTGCAAAGTCGACACTACCAGCCACGCCTTCACGCCTCCAACACCTCTCGAAATACTCCTGGCCCCCCTTGCCTATGATGACATCCGAGGTAGCAAAAGCCGCCTCCATCCTCAACTTGACTTCTCCAGCCTGGACCCTCTCCTTTTCTCTGTCAGCAATGGACTGCACGCAAGCTTCATAGTCAGCCAGAGCGCCCCAGTCCGCTTTCCCGCCTTTCATCAAGCAAAGTTTGGCTTCTTCGTTGGCGCCAGTGGTGTCCTCGGCGAGATTGAATTTCACAACGAGCGAGCGCATGATCTTGGCCGTTTCGATATCCACGCCATACTTCTCAGCAGCATCTTCCGGTGAACCGGTTTGGGTGGGGCCGTCGATGACTTTCGCACCACCACCAACCAGAGCCGCCGTTGAAGAGACCAATCCACCTGAGAAAGACAGTGTCGGAGCGACTTTCGAGACCATGAAGCCTTGCAGGGGGGACAGGTAATTGATCACGTTCGCGGGGAGTTTGGACGCGAGGCTCGTGAGCGGGGCCTTTGAATCCGCGGTTGGGACCCAGGGAGCTAGCAGACCCACGAATGGTGCTTTTGGATCTAGGATAGAGCGTAGTTCGGCGAGCGTGTTGAGCGTGTACGTTCCGCCTGCGCTGTGAGTGACGAGGCTGACGTGCTGTACGTTGGTCTTGCGGAGCAGAGCTGGTACTGTTTCGAGCCAGACTTTCATTCTGATGTTCAGAGAGACGGGCGTCGAGCCTCCTGTGCTTGGTCTAGATCTTTTTGTTAGGACCTTGTTCGGATGGAAGACTTCACTCGACGCGAACATACCTCTCTGGGATGATCACTCGAACGCCACAGTCTCTCGCAAGCTTGTCGATTTCGAGCACCAGGTATCGGCTATTGAACAAGGGCCCGATGAACAAGATCGCTGGCAGGGAGACATCGTCAAAGTTGCTGGTGGTCGCGTATGTCACTCGTAGACGAGGATGTTCTGTTGTCTGAGGTAGCCACAAAGACTGGTGAAGGTGACCTGCACTGAGCGTTTCGAGTGCTCTATCACGGGTCGAAGAAGCCGAAGTCATGGACATGTCTTACTGTAATGATGGGAGAGGAGAAGGCAGTATTGGCTGGATGGCATCAGGGTACCTCGTCTCTGTCAGACTTCAGGCGACCATGCGATCTAGCGGCGTTGATACGCTCGAAGGATTCCGGCGTCGCCGATGCCTTACAGCCATTGGGCCACGAGATAGCCCTTGCGTGTGACACTTGAGATAATTTGTGAAGGCCCATTTGACTTGAGTCGTGGTGCTTTAGTGGTCAGACGAAGGGAAGGAAGGAAGGACTGATCCTGTCCAAAGCAGGGTTAGGGTTGGGGTTGTCTGTCGAAGTTGACAACACCTCACTGTCGTCCATTAGACGATTCACATCTAAAGAGAACATGTATACCAGTCATCTCTCTCTACCATCACCTCAGTCAGTCGATACACATTGGAAGGAACACAATGGACGTCCCCGTAGACGAAGCCTTCACCAAAGCTCTACCAAAATGTGAACTCCATGCCCACCTGTCCGGCAGCATATCCAGGACCACTCTGCATGATATATGGCAACAGAAAAAGACCAGAAACCCGGACATACCCCTCGGAGACCCAGCCATAGCACTGAAGCCCGCCGGCACATTCCCGACAATACTCTCATTCTTCCAGATATTCAACGACTACATCTATAACCTCGTCAACGACCGCGAGAGCATAGCGTACGCAACCCGTGCCGTAATCGAAGACTTTCGCCAAGATGGCGTGAGGTATCTAGAACTACGTACGACGCCACGAGAGATCCCAAGCGCGGGCATCACACGAGACGAGTACGTCCGCATCGTCCTGGAAAGCCTAGAAAAGTACCAGCAAACACAGCTCAACGACCCCACCCTCAACGAACAAGACCAGATAGAAGTGCACCTAATCCTCTCCATCGACCGCACAATGTCCGCCTCCCAAGCCGACGAAATCCTCTCGCTCGCAGAGAAATACCAGCAGCAGCATCTCTCTCCAGAACCCACAACCACAACTGCGGCCCCCACCCCAATAACCCCCCCAACAATCCTAGCCCTCGACCTATGCGGCAACCCAACCAAAGGCGACATCTCAACATTCACCCCAACCTTCCTCCGCGCCCACGCCTCCCCAACCCTCAAGACAACCCTCCACTTCGCCGAAATTCCCACCCCAAGCACCCCCACCGAACTCTCAACCCTCCTCTCCTGGTCCCCCGACCGCCTGGGCCACGCGATAAACATCCCCGCAGACCTCAAAGCGACAATCAAAGAGCGGAAGATCGCGCTCGAGCTTTGCCTTTCGTGCAATGTGCTGGCTGAGATGACGCAGGGAGGTTTCAAGGGGCACCATTTCGGCGAGTGGTGGAAGGATTCGGAGTGTCCGGTTGCGCTGGGGACGGATGATGTGGGAGTTTTTGAGAGCGGGCTGTCGAATGAGTATTTGATTGCTGCGCGGGAGTTTGAGTTGGGGAGGCAGGAGGTGATCGCGTTGGCTAGGAGGAGCGTGGAGGCTGCCTTTGGGGAGGGAGGGAGAGGGAGGATGGAGAGACTGATTGGGGAGTTTGAAAAAGGGACGGGGATGTCAGTCGAATGTTGATCGGTTCAGGAGTGCGGCGGTGTAGCAGCGGATTTTCGATATGTGCTCCATGGCGGATTGACTGTGATGCTTTCAGCGTCGTATATGTGGGCGGCAAGAGAAATGTCAAAAGGCTATCGAGGATCAATCGAATTAACAACACTTCGTTTACGCAACCATTCACGATCTGCGGCTCTCTCTCTCTCTATTTTACAGGAAAATTCGAACCTATCATCCGTTTGTGTTTGTGTATCCTACCCCAAGCGCCACGCAAAAGTCTCGCACGATCACCCCGATAGAACGCCTGCACTCCTTCTGTGCGAGGGTATTCCAAGGAGTGCGAAAATGGTATATCAAGCTTCGGTTATCCTTGTCGATTTGTTACTCCGCCACTATCCATGTTGCGCCGACCGCCAGCGGTGTACCGGATCCACTCTGTATTATCGTCGTTTGCCAGTCGCATTCGGTCTGCTGCTGTGGTGAGTCTTCTACTCACGCCTTGTGTGCACGTCTCTCGTACATCTGGCTTTCGTGTGTTGCATTCATCTCGGTGTGCTGTTTCTCAGCTCACTCAATATACGGTTTCCGTACACCGCCAACGATGCCAATCCCCAGTGCCCGTAAGCCTTCTGGGTCGTTCGCCCTGATCACCTTGACCGGTGGCAACAGAGGGTTGTCTGCACTGACGTGTGCCGCATCTTTGGCGGCTTGCTCAATGGCTTCCATTTCTTCCTTGCAGGCAGCGTGGTCAAAGGGACACACGACGATGGGTTGTCGTAAGAGAATATCTCGCGCCGATGACAACTTGGCCTGCGGGTTTTGTTAGTGTGGAGCGTCGAATCAAGGTATTGCATTACACACCTTCACTGTGAGATAGTACTCAATCTTGTACAGCGTTCCAGTCGTTGTAAATCCAGAGACAGCATACGTCGGAAACTCTTTTTTCCCGCGCTGCAAAATGCCATCGCTATCCCTCAGTTCGCGTGCGGGAAATACCAAGCCGAGATTGGTGAAGTAGCCAGCTTCCGGCATTCGGACGCCGACTGTTTGGTTGTGTTTCGCAAGAACCTTTGTCTTGCGCGAAGGCTCGTCGCCTTCGTGATTGTAAATGATCTCCTCCTCAATACCAACCGTGATCGACTGGATGGTCACTCTCTTCGCTTTGCTCATCCAATCGGCATTGGGTGATAGCTTGATGTAGACGGAGACGGGATCGAGTGGTCCATAACTCCACCGTGGTAAGCTGATACCCAAGGTGACTATGTGGTCTGTCGTCCGCTCTGCACTTTCTGGGCGGTTGTACATGCCGAATGTTGATAGTGTGTCGTACCGTGCGATCGGAACTGGAAATGCGTACTTTCTTATTTCCGATCCATTGCGCAGCTCAACGACCAGTTCGTAGAATGTTTCTGCAGTCCGCTTGTCCAGTTGTAAACTCGCAGGTGGTACTCGTCGTGCGACCTCTTCGCCGCCACGGCCAAAGGGAATGAAGACCATGAACGGAAGATCCATCAACAAGACATGCTCGGCGTCTCGACCAGGAGGGACTTTGTAAAGACACATTTGCCGTCCGACCATGTCCGTGATCTCTCTGCGTTGTGAGCTGACTTGGGATCGTATTATCGAGTCTGCGGTGGGGTTGATCATTTCGCGGCGTTGTAGGTGGATCGTGACCATGGAGACATGGACTGGTGCTGTGACACCAACACCCGGGCGAATCTCTACCTTTCCTTCTAATCGAGGCTGGACACGAGTCAGTACATGTTCGCAGCAAGAGTCCCCTCCATCCCTCCTACGCGAAATGTTTCACGTACCAGTGTCGCCGATATGCCAGGATATCCAACTAAGAAATTACTATTCGGGTTTCCCGACACCCGCACATTGGCTGATGCCATTTGCTCAGAGTCTCAGCCCGCATTGGGCGCTGCGGCCGTCGTTGGGCGCCAGTCCGGCTGGTATTGCCCGTCAGGTGGGTGGGCGTGGGATGTGTTGCAGTGTTCGTCGGCTCTGTGGTTGCGTGCTTCACTGTGCGTATTCAGGTCCTGATGTGGTTTATGCTCTTGCGGTCGGGCAGTCCAGTGCCTTTGTATAGTAATGTGCGCCGGTACTGTTTATTGTGCGACGCTACTGTGTCCAGGCGCGTTGCCGTAGGTATGTCAGGCGCGGGCTGAGGCAGGCGTATCCAGTAGGCGTGTTTGGCTCAGCTCGATTATCTCGTGTGTTCCAGGCGCGGGCTGGCAGTGTACATTGCTGTCAGAGCGGTGTCTGTCTGTCGTAGTGTCGTGAGGATTGCCTGAGCTGTTAGCCAGCAGCAGCAGCAGCAGGAGGGGTGGCCGGGGCGTCAGATGCGATGCGATGCGATGTGATGCTCTCAGCAGCAGGGCAGGGCTGGGCTCGGCGTAATGCGTAGTCGTGCGTGCGTGCGTGTGTGTTGTACCTTCCGGAGGAGCAGTAACCTTGCTGGCGCCGACATGTACTGCAAGTTTACATGTACCTCCGGGTCTGGCCTGGCCTTGATCTTCCAACACGCTCCTCACCTCACTGCGTCAGCTCCCTGATCTCCATCCCCAGCTCTCAGCCACAGCCACAGCGGCGTGGGACCCTCTCAAATCGCGATCAAAGCACGGCTTTCCGCGTAAACTAGATCGCCGACCCTTCCAACACGACATCATGCACCTCAAGGATCTGCTCTAGACTCCCGCACTCCCCTCATTCCCCGGCCGCGTACCTCGGACGTCGCGAGGAACCGGTACCATTGCGACGCGACCAACCATGTCTGTGACACTCAAGACCACGTCCGGCGACATCAAGCTAGAGCTGTTTTGCCAGGCATGCCCGAAGACGACCTACAACTTCCTTGCGCTGTGCGCGAGTGGCGGCTACGATGGCTCGCCTTTTCACAGGAGCATTGTCAACTTCATGGTGCAGTCGGGCTCTCCAGCGTCTGGTAGTACAAAAGAGAGCAATTCAATCTGGGGCGAGATGTTCGAGGATGAGATCAAGGTCTCGTTGCGACACCACACACGCGGAATCCTGAGTATGGCCAACAAGGGACCCGGCACAAACGGCAGCCAATTCTACATCACGTACGCGCCAGCACCTCACCTGGATGGGAAGAACACTGTTTTTGGCAGAGTGTTGGAAGGATGGGAGACCCTTGATGCGATAGAAGCGATTCCGGTGGACAAGAAGAGCAGGCCGCAGCAGCCTGTCAAGATTGAGAGCGTGCAAATCCATGCCAACCCATTGGCGGATGAGAAGTGAACAACGGGAGATGCGGAATATGAGAGAAGGAACGAATTATCGCCATTGAAATCGCCAGGGAGGCTCTGCACATGAACAAGAGCATTGCAGAGTCTTACAATACCTGGCAGATTTATGGCCGTACGGCATTGTCCCTCGACCGAGTGTCGGTATGTCAGCCACGCGTGAGAGGGCTCGCTATGGCCACATATCCAGAGACGCCACTCTGAGTCCGCCTGGCAGTTGCAGAGGCAGTTGCGACAAAGCAGCCACTGGCTTGTGTGAGCGAGATGCAGGCGATGCGTCTAGGCAGGCTTTCGGACGACTCGAATACGCCCATCATTCGAGCAAACCACCGAGCGGCCTCACCAGTGAGTGACACAGGCAGTGTATAGCATTGACAATTCACATGACTTCGATATCATTCACGTGGCCGTCTTCTGGATGACATTGACTGAACATGACACTTCACTTTCGCAGCTTTCCATCTCAGACCTCAACTTGGTTCGTTCCTTCCACTTCCGCACACCACCTACTCGCCACCGCTTTCACCCGACACACAAACAAGACGACACGAGCACAAAATTCTGCCTCTCACCCACCCACCAACTCACCAAAACATATATCGACAGCATGTACACCTGTGATGCTGTGAACGGCCACCGCTCCTTCACAACTTGAATCGACGCCACCGAGGCTGCTAAATAGCTCACTACCACCGTCCTGCTACCCAGCAGTCGTCGCCGTCGCCTTCGCCTCGACCGGCAAACCTGCACCGGCAGCCTGCATCTATCGACCATGACTGACCTTTGCTACAACTGTCTCAGCTGCCATCTTCCTGCGCCATGTAAGCAGGATCTTGTGCAGTGCGAGATTTGCTATACCTGGGGTCATCAACTCCTTTTCTGTCCGAGAGGGGTCCACCTGAGACTCCCGGATTACAATTTCTTTGGTTTGTGACGGCTAGCAACGTCCGAGACTGTACGAACCATGCTAACACTCAACAGCCCTGTGTCAGAACTGCGATGCCTGGCATCTACCCAAGCCCTGCACCGAAGTCTTTCACGTATGCGCCAAATGTACGAACCCTGGACACTTAGAACACTTCTGTCCCATCAACGCGAGCGTACACCCAAAAGCGCAGTCCACCGAGGGTGCAGCCCAGCAATCAGCACCGCCGCCAACCAGACACTTCACTGAGGACAAATTGGGACTCATGGCGCACAGTCAGTTGTGTCTCCAAATTCCCCAGCAAGTCGCCCAGGTCACTAATGTATCGCGCACAGATGCCATCACTCGCATCAAGCTCGATGCTGTGAATCAGGCATTTGGTATGCTGGCGCAAGGATACCTCCCTTTCCAAATCATCGATTTCATGTCAGGGCCCTACCTTCCACGTCAGATTCCGAACCCAGCTCTTTCAAACGCTGTAATTGCCGCTATTGGGAAGCGTCATCTTACCGCATCTTCAGAGCTTCCCCGACAGACTCTGCCGCCTGCCGTGCAAGCTGGCTCGTTCGTCCAGCCATCGATTGAAAATCCAAGTGAACCCGAGCAACGCGTCCGAGCCGACTCCTCCGCCTGGCGCAAGATTGAGCCGAAACCATCCGGTCCAAGTGTGTTGGAGTACGAGGATGTCCCGGGTACTTACACTCTGATGCAGCAACGATTCGATCAGGGTGATCTCGCCAAGACTGTTGAGCAGGACTATGCGCGTTACGTACAAGGTGCTCTGCATGCATCGCAAACCACACATGGAGCCACATCGAGCATGGGAGATGCTACTCTGCAAGCGTCGAGAAGAATTTCCCAGCCAACGACCCATCTCTTGTTGCAACAAGCCACGTCAAGGATGGGGAGCGTCGCATCGAACGCGCAAGATTCTGCCTTGGCCTCGCTCGCGAAGCAGGCCATGTCACAGCCGCAGAGGGGTGGGCGTAACATGCAGGACACCGCCTCTATGCTGCAGAATCACATGACTATGGATACAAGCGCCAGTGCGGACAACACTGAGAATTTAGACGACACAGGAAACGTCAAGGTACTCAAGATCGGCAAGAGGAAGCTGAAGCTGTCTACCAGGGCCGAGAAAGAGACCACCCCAGGCGGCACAATCAACCAAGGACCTCGCTGTGCGAAATGCATCAAAGGCCACAAAAGATGCACTCATCGCATCCAGGAGAGTCTAGCCTCTGATCTGCCGCTCGGATCTTCGCCGCTCGACATACCGAGCACACCCTCCGACTACATTTCCACGGCTGGTGTTCCAGGCGGCTCCACACCTGCTCCAACCGCCATGCCGGATAACTCTTTGGCGCCTCCGGCGACGAGCGTAGAAGTTCCGGTGCAAGCTGCGAAGAAGAAAGCTGCCGCAAAACGCAAGCGCTGAATGTGCGTGAAGAGTGCTGTCGAGTATCGCGTGTTCGCTGTTTAAAGAGCGATTATTCTACTGCAGCTAGTCGGAAAGCTATGTGGTCCATCGGAGACCACCTGTGTTTGCTTTGCTTTGGGGTTGGCTGGCTTTGTTATCGGCGATGTGTTTAGCCCTTGAGACTTCTGCACCACCTCCACGCAACGGCTCTGTCCGCAGGGTTCATGTTGGCAATGGTGAGATTACCGGAATGCTCCAGGACGCCGTGAGAGACGAAAAGTCTGTCCTGTCACGGTCGGGAAGTGTACAGTCAAAGATAGCCCAACTTCTCACGATGTAAAAAAGAAAATTCCCGCCCTTTCCTATTCCGTCTCAATTCGTTCGTGGCTTCGGCCGAAAAGCGAGACTGCCGAAAGAAAGAGCTGCAGGTGCTTCTGATGCGCTCTCGGTGGGCTGTCGTGTCTGTGTGATATTCGTCGTCTGCTTGTTGGCTTTCATGGATTGAACGTGCTGCTCGACGGAAGCACGGATGCTCTCGTATGGTGCTGACCCTTCGCCGAATGTTGCTTTTGCGTTACGTAGACTGACCAGGAGCTTAAGATTACTCGTTAGTATTGATAGATGATGATTCTGCGATGTTCCGTTCCAGAAGTGACTTACAATGGACAGCAGTTCGTCTTCTTGCGATGAAGACATGTTGTGGATTTTGTGAGTGATCAAATAGTGGCGATTTCGCTTCTCTTTCGATCGGGGTCTCCCTTTTCCAAGTCACAGGTGCAACCGATTTAATAGATATTCTGGGAGTGTTGCAGCAATGGTGAGTCGAGGTGCCACACGCCGGCGGTGAAGTCCCATGTGCTCCGTGCTCAGACTTTTCTGTCGCTAACAACCACATCGATCTTGGAAAGAACGCCACGCGAACAACAAATCTCTGCGTCAATACTTTTGTAGAAATTTAGTCGCCATGGCAGACGCAGACGAGGATGTTATCCCTAGAACGGGACCATCTGCGGATGACATTGACCTCTCCGACGAGACACAAGATTTCCGCTTCCTCGCCGCACTATCGTAAGAACGATCCAACATGAAAAACACATCCTGAAATCAACATCAAACTGACAGTCAATCAGCGCCGAAGATGCAAAGATTCCGAAGCGCGGCGAGAAGGATTTTGAACCTCACGCCACGGCGCTCCAATCAAATACTCTCGCAGCTTCTAGGCAGGCGATGCACAATGCGCTCGCGTTCCAGCGCATACACCAACCGAAACACCATACGATAGCGACCTACCACCCGGAGTCTAACATGGCGTATGCCTATAACCCCAAGGGACCGCTGTTTACCAGAATGGGTCATACTATGCCGCTGAACCAAGACCCGCTGGGGAACGAGAGGCGCGGGCATCGATTATGGCTTTTGCCTGAGGAGGCGCTGTATCTTTTAGAGCGCGGCACACTTGACATCAGGTGGCCGGCTACCGAAGAGGAAGCAGCAGCTGGCGAGATCGGCCTCCCCATGAGTCTGCAAGGCGGCCACGCCGTGTTCATCGGCGACGAAGCAACCCAGGGCGGCGCCCTGACGTACGAGCGTTACTCGGTCTTCTCTGCGCTGAAACGGCAAGGCTACACCGTCTTGCGCGCTCCAAGCTGGAACGGACCTGGTTTGCCACTAACTGCCAAACACTACCCAAGCAGAACCTCAGACGTAGGCCTCCTACACCCTAGCCGCTTATGGAAGGCTCTTTTCGCCAGCAGCAGCGCCGCCACCAACAACAACGGCGTATCTTCAGACGAAGACTCGCTGGTCTCACCCGGTCTCTACCGCAACTACAACGACATCTACCGCCGCCTAGCCCTCATCGACTTCCACGACAGCTCCGCCGCCCGCCCGCCGCCCTCGCCCGAAACGCCCGCCAGCGACCCTGCCTTCCGCATCACATACCACGTCTACAAGCCCGGCTCAACGACCTACAAGAAATCCGACCCCGGGCCTCCCGATTTCCGCATCGCGGTGGTCAACGGCCGCGAGACTCCCGTCCCGACTCTGGAGCAGCTCGGCTCGTTGCTCGAGACGACGCCGTACGACCCGCCGCTCGAGCACGTGCAGTTGTACGGCAAGCTGCGCTGGGGTTACAAGAACGTTGTGCTGGCGGTTGTGGACCAGGGCGTCACGAGCTACCTGCGCATCGCGGACTCGGTGTTTGGCAAGGAGAGGATTTACGAGCGCGCGAGCAAAGGCCCTGGAGCCAAGCGCGGTGGCAGGGGAGGTGGGAGGGGTGGGAGAGGAGGGAGAGGCGGAGGGCGTGGGAGAGGCAAGTGAGGAGCGATGAATCTGCTCGTTTCTGTCTTTGCTCTGAAGGGATGGAAATAATGCCGAGTATGGCCTTGGATGTGAGCCCTCTCAGTGTCTCGCTAGAAGACACGCGGTCTGTACGTTTACTAACCCGCGGAAAGGAGCAACAATCCACACTCCTGCTTGTGCATCGGCGTCTTCAAAGCAAGCATGCACTCTGTCGTCAACCCTACCACCCAGCAGAGATCTTTGGTCCGTGGTGGGTACTTTCCAGGGCATTCGGAGCAAATTCCTTGCTGGGAGATACTACTACTACTTACTGCCTACGTGACTACGTCGCAGCACAGATTGTCGTCCAGCAGTTAGTTTCCCCGAAGCCGTCCCCCCAATCTAGGACGTTACAGTAGGGACTTAGGATAAGGGATCCGCTCAGGGCACGACCAT
>Ga0265798_10002526_pt1 | contig 26982 bp, 26 predicted proteins | sample P3T30metagenome_FD_192430 | JGI IMG/M metagenome (GOLD analysis project Ga0265798, IMG submission 192430) | Plant litter microbial communities from East Loma Ridge, Irvine, California - P3 T30 | ecosystem: Environmental > Terrestrial > Plant litter > Unclassified | place: USA: California...
GCCGGTTCGAGCCGGACGGCGCGCCGGTGCTGCGCCGGGTCCGGGTCTGCGACGAGCCCGCCTTCGACCGCGGGCCGCCCCCGCCCCCGCCGGAGGACGTTCCGCCCCGCCGCTGGGGCGGGCCCCGCTGGTAGGGCGGCGACCCGGATCAGATCCGGGCCGGGGCCTTCTTGAGGGCGGCCGCGAAGGCCTTGAGCTGGCGGTTCAGATCCGCCAGCTCGTTCAGCGCGATGGTCTTGTGACCGTCGCGGACCGCGCGCTCGATATCCTCGACCTGGAGGCTGACGACGCGGCGGATGGCAGTGGCGACTTGTTCTCGGGTCATCGATGCGAGGGTCTCGTTCGCGCGTCCTGGCGGGCCACAACGGACGGCCGGACCACGGCCGCCGACACCGCCCGGTGATAGGCCGGTAGGCTTAACCGTTGGTGTCCGGAGGCCCCGCCATCCCCGGAAACCGGGTCCGCCGCAGCCCGTCAGCGGCCTCGGATCTCGCCCCGCCGCATCGGCATCGCGTCGATCGTGGCGAACAGTTTTTGGCGCGGGATCGGCGCCGCCTCCGTGAGCTTGGCGCCGCCGTCCTTGCCGACCAGGACCGCCCGGAATTCGCCCGCCGGCAGGGACAGGTGCGCGCGCAAGGCCCGGGCCGCGGCGCCGTCCCCGACCGCCTCCAGCACCACGAGGTCGCGCTCGGCCGCCCCGCCCCGCATCGGGCCGAGCGCCGCCCGTTGCGCCCGCAGGGCCGCGTCGTCCGGATCGGGGGCCGACAGCACCAGCACCCGCGAGCGCCAGCGATAGGCGTCGAGCGGTCCGGCCGTCGCGGCGCCCGCCGTCAGGGCGGCCAAGCCTAAGCCGATCAGGGTCGCGCGCATCGAGCCTCCTTGCCCGCCGATCCCGGTCAACGCGCGGGGCGCCCCATTGGCCACCGCCGCCTCGCGCCCCAGATCGGGGGTCGCAGGCAGAACACCCGGGAGCCTTTCATGAACGCCGTGAACCGCCGCATCGTCCTGGCGTCGCGCCCGCACGGGGAGCCGAAGCCCGAAAACTTCCGCCTGGAGGAGGGGCCGGTGCCGGAGATCGGGCCGGGCCAGATCCTGCTGCGCACCCGCTGGCTGTCGCTCGACCCGTACATGCGCGGCCGGATGAGCGACGCGAAATCCTACGCGGCCCCGGTGCAGATCGGCGAGCCGATCACCGCCGAGGTGGTCGGCGAGGTCGTCGCGTCGAAGCATCCGGACATCCCGGTCGGGGAGCTGCGAACGGCCTTCGCGGGCTGGCAGGAATTTTTTGCGAGCGACGGCAAGGGCACCCGCCGGGTCGATCCCGACGCCGCCCCGCCCTCAACGGCGGTCGGCGTCCTCGGGATGCCGGGCATGACCGCCTATACCGGCCTGCTCAACATCGGCCGGCCCAAGCCCGGCGAGACCGTGGTGGTGGCCGCCGCCGCCGGGCCGGTGGGCTCGCTGGTCGGGCAGATCGCCCGGCTGAAGGGGGCCCGCGCTGTCGGGATCGCGGGCGGGCCGGACAAGTGCCGCTACCTCACCGAGGAGCTCGGGTTCGACGCGGCGGTGGACCATCGCGGGGCCGACCTGCCGGGGGCGCTGGCCGAGGCCTGCCCCAAGGGCATCGACGTGTACTTCGAGAATGTCGGCGGCGCGGTTTTTTCGGCCGTGATGCCGCTGCTCAACCCGTTTGCCCGGATCCCGGTCTGCGGCCTGGTCTCCGCCTACAACGCCACCGAGGCGCCCGCCGGGCCGGACCGGCTGCCCGGCCTGATGCGCGCGGTGCTCACCAACCGCCTGCACATCCAGGGCTTCATCGTCTGGGATTTCGCCGACCAGGCCGAGACCTTCCGGACCGAGGTCGGGGCATGGATCCGGGAGGGCAAGGTCCGCTACCGGGAGGACGTGGTCGAGGGCCTCGAGAACGCACCCGACGCGTTCATCGGCCTGCTGAAAGGTCGGAATTTCGGCAAGCTGGTCGTGCATATCCCGTGAGCGCGGCTTGCCGCCGGATTGGAACAGAGATAGAACATCGAGGTTCGACAGCATGCGGATAGCGGGCACAAGCCCGCACCGCAGGTTGCCGCCTCGACGGCCCGGGCGCATGAGTCCCCGGCCGCCGGGTGATGAGCCCAGTGAGATCCGTACGGTAAGGAGAGAGCGATGGCGGGCAGCGTCAACAAGGTGATTCTGGTGGGCAACCTCGGGCGCGACCCGGAGATGCGCCGCCTGGGCTCGGGCGACCCGGTCTGCAACCTGCGGCTGGCGACGTCCGAGTCGTGGAAGGACAAGGCCTCCGGCGAGCGCAAGGAGAAGACCGAGTGGCACTCGGTCGTGATCTACAACGACAACCTCGCCCGGGTGGCCGAGCAGTACCTGCGCAAGGGCTCGAAGGTCTACATCGAGGGCCAGCTCCAGACCCGGAAGTGGACCGACAATTCCGGCGTCGAGAAGTACACCACCGAGGTGGTGCTCCAGCGCTTCCGCGGCGAGATGACGATCCTCGACGGCCGCAGCGGCGGTGGCGGCGGCGACTTCGCGGGCGAGGACGAGGGCGGCGGCCAGATCAGCCGCGGCGGCGAGTCCGGCGGCGGCCGGGGCGGCGACCGCGGCGGTGATTTCGGCGGCGGCCGCGCCCAGGGCGGCGGCGGCGGACGTCCGGCCCCGGCTTCATCCGGCAGCGGTGGCGGCGGCGGTGGCGCCCGCGGCGGGTACGACCTGGACGACGATATCCCGTTCTAGGGTTTTCGGGATTTCTTAGACCCGCCGCTCACCGCGGCGGGTTTTTTCTGCGTGATTGTGTAGTTTGCAAACCGACGCACGGTTGCTTGCTCTGGATTGCATCAGGTTCTCCACACGCCCCCGACCCATCCAATACTGCCGTCGCACTCTAGATTGCCAACGGAGTGCCCGAAACGTTCGGACTGGGTCATGCCGTCGTCAGCCGAGTCCGCCGCGCTGCGATTGATGCACCCCGTATCGTTATTGCGCGCGGAACGAAGCCAATCAGGGAAACGCCACGTCCCGAGATCGCACGCCGCCTTGGGTCGCTTCGCTGTGCTCGCAATGTCGGGTGAGCGGCCGACTGATGGCGATCTACGCCGCTCCCCGTATCGGCGCGCCGCCTGTGACCGGCGCCGCGGCCCCTGCCCGCCCGGGAGCTTCCGCCGCAGCGACACGCCGCCGGTCCCGCCGACCGTCAGGCCGACCGGGCGCGGGCCGGCATCGGGGTCGCCCCCATCCTCCAGCCAGGCCAGCCCCTGCCGGAAGGCCCGCCCGGGCGGCGCACGCTTGGCAGCGCGACGAATTCCATCGACCGCGGCATGCGACATGGATCTACTGTCGGCTACATGGTATATCCGCCCACTCAGCGCGGTTCGGCGGCGTTCGCGCTATTTTTTTCGCATGAATATTGAATATTATCCGGCCTATCGATTGCAAAATCGACGACACCGGGATTAAACCTGGGTCCGGACAGGTCCTCGCTCTCGGAGAGGTACCTGCGACGCAAAAAGAACCGCGCGGGGAGACCCGTCGATGCCCGATGTCTAAGCCTGCCAGCGTCGATATCTCCATCGTATCCGGGAGCCGGAAGATGTCAGATCTCTGTGCGATCGAAGATTTCATCACCGAGGCCGAACACCACATCCGACATGCGGAAGCACTGCTGGCAGATCTCGAAGCGATGCGGTCGAGCGAGGCCCGGCGCCTGCGGGCCTGCATGTATCTCACCGCGCTGCAGCGGCTGAAGCGCATGATCGAAACCCACCATCCCGCGGAGGCGGCGGACGATGCCCCGCTTCCGGCCGCCATCCTGGCCGGGCCGAAGCGGCCGCGCTGGTGGCCGGTGCCGCGGATGGCGATCGAGACCGGTTTCTTCCGGCGCCGCGCCGGCTGATGCTCCGGTGATCGACGCCCCCGATCGGGACCGCGATCACCGGACCGAAGGGGGACCGTCAGGGGGGCGACCATGCCCAAGCGAGCGCTGATCGTCAGCCTGCCGATCCTGGTCCTGTTCGTGGTCCTGCCGCTGCGGCGGGTGGCCGGGCGGGATCAGCGCGGCCCGGTCCACCAGGCGGCGGAGATCGAGGCCCTCGTCAACAAAGCGGCCGACCTGATCGAGGGCGAGGGCCGCACCGCCTTCACGGCGTTCCGGCGCAAGAACAGCCCGTGGCGCTACGGCGACGTCTACCTGTTCGTCGTCGACATGCACGGGACCGTGCTGTTCAACGCCGCCCATCCGAACCGCGAGGGCCGCGACCTGCTCCAGGAGCACGACGCGGCCGGCAAGCAGTTCCACAAGGACTTCATCGGGATCGTGCGGGAGTCCGGGTCCGGCTGGGTCGACTACATGTTCCCGCGGCCCCGGCGCAGCACGCCCGAGGTGAAGTGGAGCTACGTCTGCGCCACGACGGTCGAGGACGTCCCGGCGCTGGTGGGCGCGGGCGTCTACGTCGAGTGAGGCCCCGCCCTCACAGCATCGGGATGCCGCCGGTCACCGGCACGAGGGCGCCCGACATGAAGCTGCCCTCGCGCGAGGCGAGCAGGACGTAGGCGCCGGCGAGTTCCGCGGGCTGGCCGGCGCGGCCCAGCGGGGTCTGGGTGCCGAGCTCTTCCAGCTCCTCGGGGCTCTTCACGATCGGCTGAATCGGGGTCCAGACCGGGCCGGGCGCCACGCAATTCACCCGGATGCCCTGGGGCGCGAGCAGGTTCGACAGGCCGATGGTCAGGCTGGCGATGGCCCCCTTGGTGGCGGCGTAGATCAGCATGTTCGCGCCCGCGACCTTGGCCTGGACGCTGGTGCTGTTCACGATTGCGCCGCCTGGCTTCATGTGCGGCACCGCGGCCTGGGCGAGGTAGTACATCGCGAACACGTTGGCCCGGAACGAGCCCTCGATGTCGGCGGCCTTGAGGTCGTCGAGCCCTGCGTTCACCACCTGGGCGGCGGCGTTGTTGACCAGGATGTCGAGCCGCCCGAACGCCGCCATCGTTCGGTCCACCAGCGCCCGGCACTGGGCCTCGTCGCGGATGTCGCCCGGCAGGAGCAGGCAGCGGCGGCCGGCCTTCTCGACCCAGGCCTTGGTGTCCTCCGCGTCCGACTGCTCGACCTCCAGGTAGGAGATCGCCACGTCGGCGCCCTCACGGGCATACGCGATCGCCACGGCCCGGCCGATGCCGGAATCGCCGCCGGTGATCAGCGCCGCCTGCCCGGTGAGCAGGCCCTTGCCGACGTAGCTCTCCTCGCCATGGTCGGGGCGCGGCGTCATCTTCGAGGTGAGGCCGGGCCGCTCCTGTTGCTGGTTGCCGGGAAAGGGCGGCCGGGGACCGGCCTCGCGGGGATCGTCGGTCATCGGGCGCGGAATCCTGAAGGGCGGGGGATTTCATGCGCGCTCCGCTCGGCCATGGCCGCCGGGCGGGCTGGGCAGCGCCGTCGCGAGCGCACGCAGAACAACCGCCCCTCGCCCTGATCCGAGCCGGATGAGGGGAGAGGTCGGTGCGCGTGGATTTGAAGGATGGTCGTGCGGGACGTCAGAACGCCCGGTCGCGGGCGGTGTGCGGGCCGCCGTAGCGGCGGCGCAGGAAGGAGACGACCTTGGGAAGCAGAAGGGCGATCAGGATCTTGCGCATCGGGCGGGCTCGCATCGCAGGTTCGTGATCCGCCAATGCGCCGTGGTCACCGCAGTTCCGTGACGCGCCGTCACAGCTCAAGGGTCAGGGTCACCGGGGCGTGGTCGGAGGGCCGCTCCCAGCCGCGGGCGTCGCGCAGGACCTCCACCGAGCGGACCGTGCCGGCCAGCTCCGGCGAGACCCAGGCATGGTCGAGGCGCCGGCCCTTGTTGGCCCCCGACCAGTCCGGGGAGCGGTAGCTCCACCAGGTGTAGATCTTCTCCGGCTCGGGGGTGAGATGCCGCGCCGCATCGATCCAGCCGGCCTCGCCGCGCAGCAGTTCCAGCGCCTCGGTCTCCACGGGGGTATGGCTCACCACGTCGAGGAGTTGCTTGTGCGACCAGACATCGTGCTCCAGCGGCGCCACGTTGAGGTCGCCGACCAGGATCGCCGGGCCGGAGACGCGCTTGCCGCCCCAGGCACGCAGCTCACCCAGGAAATCGAGCTTGTGGGCGAACTTCGGATTCAGCGCGCGGTCGGGCACGTCGCCGCCGGCCGGGACGTAGAAATCGTGCAGCACGATGCCGGCGGCGGCCCCCGCCTCCGGCCCGAGCACCGCCGAGATGTGCCGGGCATCCGGCTTCTCGCAGAAGCCCATCACGCCGCGGGTGTGCAGGGGGAAGCGCGACAGGATCGCGACGCCGTTATAGCCCTTCTGGCCGGCGAACATCACGTGCTCGTACCCTGAGCCGCGCAGGGCCTTGAGCGGAAACGCGTCGTCCGGGCACTTGGTCTCCTGGAGGCAGAGCACGTCCGGCTTGTGCTCGGACAGGAAGCGCAGGACCAGGTCGATGCGCAGCCGCACCGAGTTGATGTTCCAGGTGGTGACGGACAGGCGCACGGGCGAGGTCTCGGGTTACGTGTTCGATCAGTTGGGCTGCGATTGCTGGATCTGCTGCTGCATCGCCTTGTCCTCGGCGCGCCCGTAATTGATGAAGAACAGGCTCGCATCGACACTCTTGGGCCGCTGCAGGTTCGAGAGCTGCACCGTGGTGATGTAGCCCTGCGGGTCGGTGATCCGCCATTGCGACAGGGTCTTCATCTCGGCATCGAAGAACAGCTGGATCTTCGAGGTGCCACCCAAGGTCGCCCGGTCCTCCATGCTGATGCGCACGCCGCCCGGATCGTTGGCGACGTCGGTGACCGAGAGGTCGCGGGCGAGGTCGATCTTCTCGCGCAGCAGGAATTTCAGGGGCGTCTGGGCGATGAAGTAGAGGTCCTGGGTGGCGAGCTTGCGGTCGCGCACCGCCACGGAGGTGCCGTCGGCCACCACCTCCAGCGGCGAGGGCTGATCGTAGTCGAAGCGCAGGCGGCCGGGCTTTGCCAGCGTCAGCTTGCCGCCGATCCGGCGCCCGTCGGCGCCGATCTGCATGAAGCTGCCCGTCAGGGTGTTCATGGCGTTGAAGTAGGCGTTGGCTTGGGCCAGCACCGTCGCGGCGTCGGCCGGCTCGGACGGGGCGAGCGCCGTGGGCGTGCCCACCGCGGCGACCTTGGGCTCGGCGGCCTTGTGGTCCGCCTTGTCGGACGTCTTGGTGCCGGCCTTGGGGCTGCCGGCCTTCGGCGCCTCCTTGGCCGCGGACTCCTTGGCGGGCTTGGCCGCCGGCTTCCGGGGCGCGGGCGCAGGCGCCGCCGGGGCGGCTTCGGGGGCGGGTGCGGGCTCCTCCTTGCGGCCGAACAGGCTGTCGATGAACGCGCCGACCTGTGCCTGCGCCGGGGCGGCGGGGGCGAGCCACAGCCCGGCGGCGATCAGGGAGCCGGCTGTGCGGGTGCGGCGGCCGATCATCGGCAGAACCTCCTGGGCGCCCGGGCGGGCGATCCGGCAGAAACGGGATGGGCGGGCCCGGGATCCGGCCCGCGATGTGACGCGCGCGCTGACGCCGAACCGGCGTCCAATTCGGCGGCGCGCGCTTTAGACCTCCGCCCTGTGGCGAAGATGCGACGCGAGAGGGCCGCGACCGATCGGATCGCGGCCCTGCGGCGGCCTCACTCGTCGTCGTACATCCCGCTCGAGGCGTGGGGCGCCCCGGCGACCAGGATATCGCGCTTGCCGGCATGGTTGGCCGGGCCGACGATGCCCTCAATCTCCATCCGCTCCATGATCGAGGCGGCGCGGTTGTAGCCGATCTGCAGCCGGCGCTGGATGTAGCTGGTGGACGCCTTCTGGTCCCGCAGCACCACCTCGATCGCCTGCTTGTACAGGTCGTCCGACTCGCCGCCGGTCGCCGCCGCGAAGGCGCCGATGTCGAAGACCGGAGCCTCCTCGTCGGAATCCTCGGAGCGCTCGACCTTCTCGGCTTTGGCGCCGCGCCCGGACTTGCCCTCCTTGGCCGGCTCCTCCGGCGAGTCGTCGGTGGTGACGGCGTCGAGGTAGCTCGGGCGGCCCTGGCGCTTGAGGTGGGCGACCACGCTCTCGACCTCGCTGTCCGAGCAGAACGGCCCGTGCACCCGGGTCGTGCGCCCGCCGCCGGCCATGAACAGCATGTCGCCCTGGCCGAGCAGCTGCTCGGCGCCCATCTCGCCCAGGATCGTGCGGCTGTCGATCTTGCTGGTGACCTGGAAGGAGATCCGGGTCGGGAAGTTCGCCTTGATCGTGCCGGTGATCACGTCCACCGACGGGCGCTGCGTCGCCATGATCAGGTGGATGCCGGCCGCGCGCGCCATCTGGGCCAGCCGCTGGATCGCCCCCTCGATGTCCTTGCCCGCCACCATCATCAGATCGGCCATCTCGTCGACCACGATCACGATGTAGGGGAGCGCCGACAGGTCCATCGCCTCCTGCTCGAACACCGCCTCGCCGGTCTCGCGGTTGAACCCGGTCTGGACCGTGCGGGTGATGACCTCGCCGCGCTCGCGGGCCTCCTTCATCCGGGCGTTGTAGCCGTCGATGTTGCGGACCGCGATCTTGGACATCTTCTTGTAGCGCTCCTCCATCTCGCGCACGGCCCATTTGAGGGCGATCACCGCCTTCTTGGGGTCGGTCACGACCGGGGAGAGCAGGTGCGGGATGCCGTCGTAGACCGACAGCTCCAGCATCTTGGGATCGACCATGATCAGCCGGCACTCCTCCGGCTTCAGCCGGTAGAGCAGCGACAGGATCATGGTGTTGATCGCCACCGACTTGCCCGAGCCGGTGGTGCCGGCAACGAGCAGGTGCGGCATCCGGGCGAGGTCGGCGATGATCGGCTCGCCGCCGATGTTCTTGCCGAGGCAGAGGGCGAGCTTGTGCTTGCTCTCATAGAAATCCGGCACCGAGAGCAGCTCCCGGAGATAGACCGTCTCGCGGGTCTCGTTCGGCAGTTCGATACCGATCACGTTGCGGCCGGGGACCACCGCCACGCGGGCCGAGACCGCCGACATCGAGCGGGCGATGTCGTCCGACAGGCCGATGACGCGGCTGGACTTGGTGCCGGGTGCGGGCTCCAGCTCGTAGAGCGTGACGACCGGGCCGGGGCGCACCGCCAGGATGTCGCCGCGCACGCCGAAATCCTGCACCGTCTGCTGGAGGTTGAGCGCATTCTGCTCCAGCACGTCGGCGTCGACTTCCTCGGCACCGCTCTCTTCCGGCAGGGCGAGCAGGCCGAGCGAGGGCAGCTCGTAATCGGCGTTCTCGACGCTGGCGATCTCCAGGTGACGGCCGGCCGGGATCAGGTGCGCCCGGGGCGCGACCAGCGGCAGGGCGGGGGCGGCGGGCACTGCGGCCAGCTGGGCGGCCGGCGCCTCGACCGGCTCCGGGGCGGCTTCGGCAGAGACGGGCTCGGCGTGAACCGGCTCGGGCTCGGCGGCAACGGGCTCGGCGGCGGGCTCGGCGGCGGGCTCGGGCTGCGGCGCCATCTTGCCGCGCAGCAGCACGGTGCGCGGGGTCATCGGGATCACCACCCGGTCGGCGTCCGAGGGAACCCGGACCGGATCGGCGGACGCAGGCGTCATCGTGTCCGAGACCGGCCGGTGCTCGGGCAGATGCTCGGGCAGATGATCGGGCTTGGCCACAGGGGCAGCCACGACCGGTTGGCCGGCGGCGCGGATCGCCGCCCGGGCCGCCATGGCGCAGAGCGCGGGGGCGCGGCGGGGCGCCTCGGTGGCGGCGCTGCCGGGACCGAACACCAGCGCGAGGGCGGGCTTGGCCGGCAGGAACGCGTCCCGGATCGCCGCCGTCTCCGCATTCTGCGGGTCGGCCGGCCAATCGTGATCCCGAACGGTGTCCTGCGTGCCGTCGCGCCCGTTGTCCTGGCCGTCCGCCGGACGCGGGGGCTGATCGAACCGCACCAGCCGGTCGAGAACGTAGACCGGGCGCGGCGGCTGCGGGTGCGCGGCCTCGTACAGCGGCTCGGCCACCGGCAGGTCGGGCACCGCGTGGACCGCCGCGATCACCGGAACGGCCGCGACCGCCGCCTCCAGGCCGGCCGCCATGGGCTGGGTCGCCAGCGCGGCCCAGGCCTCCACGGACGACCCGTCGCCGGCATTCCAATCGCTGCCGTCGAACCAGGGCTGGACCTCGGACCAGTCCGGCAGGTCGGACCAGTCGCGCGCCGGCGCCTCGGCGGCAGCCTCGGGCATGGCCGGCTCCGGCACAAGAGCCTGGACCGGGACTGGGCCCTGGACCGGCATGGGTTCCAGGACGGGGGCGATCGCCGCCGTCGAGGTGGACAGCTCGACGCTCGGCCGAACCGGGCGCCGGTCGGGGGTACGGAAATAGCGGACGCCCGGGGGCGCCACGAAGGGCTGGCGCCACAGCGGCACCACACCGCCATCCTCGGCGAACTCGGTCGGCACGATCTCGGGCATGGCGGAAAGGGTCGCGACCCGCGCCTGCTCGGCCTGCTCCCGCTCGGCCTGCTCCCGCTCGGCCAGATCCCGGGCCTCCTGCTCGCGGGCTTTGCGCTCGGTCTCGACGGCCTGCGCGGCCGCATGGGCCTCGGCGCGGGCACGCTCCAGGGCGACCCGCTCGGCCTCCAGGGCCCGCTGGCGACGCTCCTGCAGCACCGAATCGGGCGTCCGGGTCCAGCGCGCCGCCGGGGCGGCGGCGGCCTGGACCGGAGACGCGGGGTGCGAATCCTCCGGGGCGATCGAGGCGGGCCGGCGCGGCTGGCGCACCAGCACGCCCGGGGTCGAGGCGCTGCGGTCGATCCGGCTCTCGAAGCGCGGCTCGTCGTGCGCGTCGAGGCTCGCCCGGTCGTCGAAGACCTGGTCCGGCCAGACGTGCTCGGGGGGCGCCGAGGCGCCGGCGCGCGGGCCGCGCTCGAAGCCGTCCCGTCCGACCATGGCGGCCGGGGCGGTCAACCAGCTCGGCTCCGCCCGGCGGCCGGGGATACCGTAGGCCGGGCGGGCGGGCAGCCCGGCCGGAGTGCCGGACAGGCGGCGGGCGAGGCTCGCCCGCAAGGCCATCAGCCGGTGCGCCAGGGCGCCGAGCGACAGGCCCGAACGGTCGCCGCCGCGGACGGGGCGGGCAGGGTCACGGTGAGAGTACGGAGGCCGTCCCGATGCGCGCATGGGTTCTCGAACGATACTCGAAACAGGGATCCGCCGGTGGCCGGCGGGCTGCCCCGAGTTAGGCCAATTGTCGTTAACGGAGGCTTGTCGCGCCCCCTCGGGCTGGACACCACGATGGGATTTTCGGCCTGTCGCGCGGGGACGCGGGGGCGAGCGAAGTGCGGCATTGCAGTGGAGGGATGCGCGTCGCCGGGGCGTGGCCGCGCTCCATATGATACCGGCAGCCACCCCTCACCCGGACAGGCGCCCGTGACCCAGCCGACTTCCGCCTCCCCCACCGATCCGACGGCGCGCTTCCGGTCCCTGTACCGCCACGGCTTCGCCCGGGTGGCGGCCTGCACCGGGCGCAGCCATCCCGGCGATCCCCCCCGCAACGCCGACACGGTGCTCGACCTCGCCCGGACCTGCCACGAGGCCGGGGCGGCGCTCGCGGTCTTCACCGAGCTCGGGCTTTCGGCCTACGCGATCGAGGACCTGCTGCTGCAGCAGACCCTGCTCGACGCGGTCGAGGCCGCCGCCGCCCGGGTGGTCGCCGGATCGGCGTCCCTGCGCCCGCTGCTGCTGGTCGGCGCGCCCCTGCGCTGGCGCCACCGGATCTACAATTGCGCCCTGGCGATCCAGGGCGGCCGGCTGCTCGGCGTGATCCCGAAGACGTTCCTGCCGAACTACCGGGAGTTCTACGAGAAGCGCCACTTCGCCTCCGGCGCCGGGATCGTAGGGGAGACCATCCGGGTCGCGGGCCACGACGCGCCGTTCGGCACCGACCTGCTGTTCCCGGCCGAGGACCTGCCCGGCCTCGTGGTCGGGGTCGAGATCTGCGAGGACCTGTGGGTGCCGGAATCCCCCGGCATGCGGGCCGCGCTCGCGGGCGCCACGGTGCTCGCCAACCTCTCGGGCAGCCCGATCACCGTGGGCCGGGCCGAGTCGCGGGCGCTGCTGTCCCGCGCGGCCTCGATGCGGGGCGCCTGCGCCTACGTGTACGCCGCCGCCGGCCAGGGCGAATCGACCACCGACCTGTCCTGGGACGGCCAGACCAGCGTCGACGAGCTGGGGGTGCGGCTGGCCGAGGGCCAGCGCTTCCCCACCGGCCCGGTGGCGACGCTCGCCGACATCGACCTCGACCTGATCGCGCAGGACCGTCTCCAGGCCGGCAGCTTCGACGACAACGTGCCGGGCAGCCCCCTCCCCTACCGGCGAATCGGTTTCCGGCTCGATCCGCCGGCCGACGATCTCGGCTTGATCCGGCGGATCGAGCGCTTCCCGTTCGTGCCCGCCGACCCGTCCCGGCTCGCCCAGGATTGCTACGAGGCCTACAATATCCAGGTCGCCGGGCTCGCCCAGCGGCTGGAGGCCACCGGCACCCGCAAGGCGGTGATCGGCGTCTCCGGCGGCCTCGATTCGACCCACGCGCTGATCGTGATCGCCAAGGCGTTCGACCGCTTGGGCTATCCCCGCTCGGACATCCTGGCCTACACGCTGCCGGGCTTCGCCACCTCGAACGCCACCAAGACCAACGCCCACGCGCTGATGAAGGCGCTCGGCTGCACCGCGGCCGAGATCGACATCCGGCCGGCGGCCAAGCAGATGCTCGCCGACATGGGCCACCCGTTCGCCCGGGGCGAGGCGGTCTACGACGTGACCTTCGAGAACGTGCAGGCGGGCTTGCGCACCGATTACCTGTTCCGTCTCGCCAACCAGGCGGGCGGGCTGGTGATCGGCACCGGCGACCTCTCGGAGCTGGCGCTCGGCTGGTGCACCTACGGCGTCGGCGACCAGATGAGCCACTACGCGGTCAACACCGGCGTGCCCAAGACCCTGATCCAGCACCTGATCCGCTGGGTGATCGGCAACGGCGAGGTCGATCCCGGGGCGAGCCACACCCTCCAGGCGATCCTCGACACCGAGATCTCCCCCGAGCTGGTGCCGGTGGACCAGGACGACAGCCCGCAGAGCACCGAGGCCACGATCGGCCCCTACGCGCTCCAGGACTTCAACCTGTTCTACACGCTGCGCTACGGGTTCCGGCCGTCGAAGATCGCCTTCCTGGCGCTGCACGCCTGGGGCGACAAGGCGCGCGGCCACTGGGCGCCGGACTTCCCCGAGACCAAGCGGGTCGCCTACGACCTGCCCGAGATCCGGCGCTGGCTCGGGGTGTTCCTGAAGCGGTTCTTCGGCTTCAGCCAGTTCAAGCGCTCGGCCCTGCCCAACGGCCCGAAGGTGTCGGCGGGAGGCTCGCTGTCGCCCCGGGGCGACTGGCGTGCGCCGTCCGACGGCTCGGCGCGGATCTGGATCGCGGAGCTGGAGCGAAACGTCCCTGAAACTTGACCGTCACAAACTCGACCGATTGTGCCATTATGAGCACGGTCAAGCCGAATCTATCCAGTCTTCGATCTGGTATTGGATGCATTCGGCAGGCGGGGCGGCCAAGCGGAGGGACTCCGATGCGAAGCTACAACCTGTTCCAGCTAAAGGCCGTCGAGGGCCTGTGCTGCGCGGTGCCGGAGGCCAGCACCGTGCCGCCGTTCATCGGTGCCGGCCGCTGGACCTTCGGAGGCAAGCTCGACGGCGCCAGCCGGCCGCCCCTGGATTTCGACGACCGGGCCGCCGACACCGCCGTGCGCTTCAACGGCTTCTACCTGTTCCAGACGGTGGACCGGCGCTTCATCGCGTGATCCTCGGGAATAGGCGCCAAGACCGTATTGCAGCCAGGAATCCTTAAGGGCTGGCCGGCAGACTGGCCCGCATGACGGATCATCGCAAAGAGACGCGCCAGCGGGTCTTCCTCAAGGGGCGCATCGTCTTCAACAACGGCTCGTCGAGCTTCGACTGCCTGGTGCGCGACCTCTCGGCCTCGGGCGCCCGGCTGGTCCTGAGCGACGCCACGACCCTGCCGCAGGTGTTCGACCTCTACATCCCGCAGCGGGACCGGACCTACCGGGCCAGCCTGTGCTGGCGCCGGGAGGACGGAATCGGCGTCGTGTTCGAGGAGCCGGCCCGGGCGGCCCCGTCCGCCCTCGATACCGAGGCCGCCCTACGGCAGCGGATCAGCGAACTCGAGGCCGAGAACGCCGCCCTGCGCCGGCTCATCGCCAGCGCGGCCTGAACCGGGTTCCCGAAGGGCAAGCCCTACGCCGGCGCCCTCGATCCATCGGGCGAAGCCCGGCGGCAGGGCGCCACCCTGCACCCGCGAGAGGTCACGGACCTGTCGAACCCGGCAATCTCAGCGACCGGCCTGCAACGCCGTCCGGATGCGCGCGGCGTGCTCGGCCAGCACCGCGTTGTCGGCCATCCCGCCCTCGTGGCGCTTCAGCGGAACGCCCTCGAACCGGGGGATGACGTGGACGTGCAGGTGGAACACGGTCTGCCCGCCCGCCGGCTCGTTGAACTGGAACACCGTCAGGCCGTCCGCCTCGAACGCCGCCTTCACGGCCCGGGCCACCGTCTGGACGCTCGCCATCAGGGTCGCCAGGGCGGCCGGGTCGGCATCGAGCAACCCGCGGGACGGCGCCTTGGGGATCACCAGGGTGTGCCCCTCGCCCTGGGGCATCACGTCCATGAAGGCCAGCGTGTCCGCATCCTCGTGGACGCGGTGGCACGGGATCTCGCCCCGCAGGATCTTGGCGAAGATGTTGTCGGGATCGTACTGCGCGTCGGCCATGCGTGCTCCAAGGCGTCCTGATCGATCTCAGCTTGCACGGGGCACCGCCACGCGTCCACACGGGAACCGGTGCCGCACGGCAACGCTTGGGTGGCGAGGCTTGGGCGGCGAGGCTTGGGCGGCGGACACGGAGGCCGGGATGGCGCACGAGAGCACGGGAGCGATCTACGCGGCGGCGGGGGCGAACCTCGCCATCGCGGCGGCGAAGTTCGTCGGCGGCGCGCTCACCGGCTCGACCGCGATGCTCGCCGAGGGCGTGCACTCGGTGGTCGACACGGCCAACCAGGTGCTGCTGCTCGTCGGGATGAAGCGGGCCAAGCGGCCGGCCGATGCCCGGCACCCGTTCGGCTACGGGCGCGAGATCTATTTCTACGCCTTCGTGGTCGCGCTGATGATCTTTCTCGGTGGCGGCGTCTTCGCGGTCTACGAGGGTGTCGAGCGGATCCGCCACCCCTCGCCGGACGCGGACGCGCACCTGTTCGGCTACACCCTGCCGGGGATCTGGGTGAACGTCGCGATCCTCGGCTTCGCCATCGTGGCCGAGGGGATCTCGTGGTTCGTGGCGATGCGCCAGTTCTGGGCCGAGAAGGGCAAGCACTCGGCGATGCGGGCGATCCGGCGCAGCAAGGATCCGACCCTGTTCACGATCCTGGCCGAGGACACCGCGGCGCTGATCGGCCTGCTGATCGCCCTGGCGGGCGTCGTCCTGGCCCATTGGCTCGATAGGCCGAGCCTCGACGGCTGGGCCTCGGTGGGGATCGGCCTGGTACTGGTCGGGATGGCGGTGTTTCTGATGATCGAGACCCACGGCCTGCTGATCGGCGAGGCCGCCGACCCCGCCGTAGTGGCGGCGATCTCGGACCTCGTGCGCGCCGAGCCCGGCGTGCTCCACCTCAACGAGGTGCTGACCCAGCATCTCGGGCCGACCGACATCCTGGTGAATGTCAGCATCGACATGGCCGACGACCTCAGCGCCGGGGAGGTCGAGGGCCTCGTCACCCGCCTCGACAAAGCTCTGAAGCAGCGCAACCCGCAGGTCACGCGGGTGTTCATCGAGATCCAGCCCCAGGCCGACCACGCGGTGCGGGCGGCGGCGTGACGCGGGCGTGACCGCCCAACCGACCCGCCTCGCCATCAGGACCGAGCCCACGAGTCGACGCGTTCATTGGCGCCGTCCCGGCATCTCCTTCGGTGATGGCGGCTCTAACGTGCGTTGTTGCGGGTAAATTCGCCCACCAGCAAAACGTTTACAGGCCTCGCTACTTCTTCGACATCTATAATGGCGGCTTGGCCCGCGCATTATGGCCGCGATGACGAAGGCACCACGCTCGAGGACTTCCCGGCTGTCCGCCAGCACGTCTTGCGCCTGCTGCCGGACATCGCGCGCGACGAGGTGCCGGACGACGGCGACCGCCGCGCGTTCTCGGTGGTCGTGACGGACGAGGACGGCAAGCCGATCTACACCGCCACCTTGAACTGGACTGGCCTGTGGCTGCTCCGCCGAAGCGGTCCCCGTTCCCGGGCACTGGCTGGCGCCGACCCGGTATCGGCGTCGGGCGCTCCAAGCCCGTGCGCAAAAATCGCTTTCACGGGGTCGAGTTGATCTATGTGAATTTCTCTCCCGAAGCTTCCGCTCAAGCTCAGACCTCGATGACTGGCAGAGGCGTGCGCTTCCGTCGAGCAGACGTGACGGGGCGAGATGCAGCTTACGACGACCCATCCGCTTGCGACGCTCGTGGCGCGGCTGTCCCGGGACATGCCGATCTCCGATGAGGCGCAGCGCGCCATCATGGCGCTGCCGGTCTCCGTGCAGGCGCTGGAGCCGAACACCGACCTGATCCATCCCGGCGATCGCTCGGCGAGCTGCTGCTTCGTCCTGAGCGGCTGGATGGGGCGCTTCAAGCTGCTGCAGAAAGGGGAGCGTCAGTTCCTGGCGTTCCACATCGCGGGCGACATCCCCGACCTGCAGAGCCTGCATCTGCCCACCGCCGACCTGGGCATCGGCGCCTTCACACAGGTGACCGTCGCCCTGATCCCGCACGGCGCCCTCCATGACCTGATGGTGCACTACCCCGATGTCACGGCGGCGCTCTGGCGCGAGGTGCTGGTGACCGCCTCGATCACCAACGAGTGGATGATCGGGCTCGGCCGCCGGTCCGGTCCCAGGCGCTTGGCGCACCTGTTCTGCGAACTGTACGTCCGGCAGAAGGCGGCTGGCCTGGTCAAGGAGGAAGGACGCTGCCCCCTCCCGATCACCCAGACGGTCATGGCCGACGCGCTGGGCCTCACCCCCGTGCACGTCAACCGAATCCTGAGGGACCTGCGTGCCGAGAAGATGATCCAGCATCGACAGCGCACGCTGACGATCCTGGACTGGGGGCGCTTGAAGGTCTTCGCGGAGTTCGATGCGCACTACCTGCACGTTGAGCCGCAGCTGATGTGAGGGACGCCCGTCGGAACCGCGCATCCCGACGATGCGGTGCCGGGCCATGTGCAGCAGCGGAGCGCGCCCCCCCGATCCCCCGCCGCGCGCGGTCCCGCCATTCGGACCTTGGCGACGACCAAGGCGGCCGGCCTGACCCGGCAGAGCGGAGCACGCCCCCGGCCGGCGCCTCGCAGGCTGCTCAGCCGCCCCGCCCGACCTGCGCGAGGCTCAGCGCCCAGACGCGCTCCTGAACGGCTTCGTCGCGGCTCTCGGCCGACGAGGCCTTTGGCCGGGACCGTGAAAAGTAGCGGCCGGTGACGCCGTCGAGTTCGGGGGCGGTCGCCACGTGGAGCGAGGTCTCGGCGCCCTTTTCGGGCCTGGCTAGGAACGGGCGCATCAGCGACCACGCGGTGCCGAACAGGCCGCCGGTGTTCTTGGCGAAGCCGGTGTCGATCACCCCGGGATGCAGGGCGTTGACCGTGATGCCGTCGGCCCGCACCCGCCGGGCCAGCGCGTAGGTGAACAGCACGTTGCCAAGCTTGGCCTGGGAATAGGCCCGCATCGCGCCGTAGCGCCGGGCGCCCTCGATGTCGGCGAAGTCGACATGCCCGCGTTCATGGGCCGCCGAGGCGACGTTGACGATGCGCGGGCCAGCCCCGGCGGACGCCGAGGCCTTCAGGGTGTCGAGGAGTTCCACCGTCAGCAGCACGTAGCCGAGATGGTCGAGCGCCCAGGTGCGCTCGATGCCGTCGACCGTGAGGACGCGCCGGTCGAAGATCGCACCGGCATTGTTCACCAGCACGTCGAGGCGGGGATACGTCGCGCGAAGGGACCCGGCGAGCCGCCGGATCTCCCCCTGGCTGGACAGGTCCGCGACGTGCGGGTCCACGACGGCGCCCGGGACCGCCGAACGGATCCGCTCCGCGCAGGCCCGCGTCTTGTCGGCATCGCGGCCGACGATGGCGACCCGGGCGCCATCGCGCGCGAGCCCCAGGGCCGTCTCGTAGCCGATGCCGTTGGTCGCCCCGGTGACGAGGCAGACCCTGTCCCGCATCGCGTCCGCCATGCGGCTTAGAACACCGCTTGGCCGACCGCGAAGGCGATGACCACGATCACGATGGCGACCAGCAGGAACAGGCCGAACAGGATGCGCGCCAGCGAGCCGGCGCCCGAGGCGATGCCGGTAAAGCCGAGGCCGCCCGCGATCAGCGAGATCACGAAGCAGATGAGGGCCCATTTCAGCAAGGTCATCGCGTCACTCCGGATGCGCCCGAGACACGGGCGAACTACAATCGATCCCTCAACCGGCCGCAAGCGAGACCGTTCCGCGCGCGCGCGATTCCGACAGCCTTTTAGTCTCAGGCTTTTTCAGCCTCACGCAGTCTTGGCCACCGGCTGGGCCGGTACGTCGGCACGCTCCAGCATCATCTCGGCCAGCGTGTGATAGAGCCCGCCCCGGCAGATCGCCTTCGAGGCGGCGTCGGCGATGACGGCCGCGATCATCAGCGGGATCATCATCGTGTGGTTCTGGGTCATCTCGGTGACGATGACGAAGCTGGTGATCGGCGCCTGCAGCACGCCGGTCAGGTAGGCGACCATCCCGATCAGCACGAGGGCGCCCACCGGCATGTCCGGCAGAAGGCCGTGCACCGTTCCGCCGATCCCGGCCCCGACCGCAAGCGAGGGCGCGAACAGGCCGCCCGGGATGCCGCTGATCGAGCTGAGCACCGTGGCGGCGAATTTCAGCGGCGCGTAGGTCCACGACGTGGCCGCATCGCCGTGCAGGAACGCCCGGGCCTCCTCGTAGCCGGTGCCGTACGCCGTGCCGTTCGAGGCCAGCCCGCACAGGGCGACGCACAGGCCGCAGAGCGCCGCGAAGACCACCGGCCGCGCCTTGATCAGGCGCCCGGCCGCCCCCGGCAGGCCGCGGGCGAACAGGATGATCAGCCGGCTGAACACCCCGCCCGCGAAGCCGCCCAACGCGGCCAGCAGCGGCACGATCCAGCTGGCCGCCAGGGGCAGATCCGCCTGGCTGGTCCCGAAATACGTGTAGTTGCCGAGCAGCCAGAGGGAGGTGAGGCCCGCGGCCACGATCCCGGCGACGATCAGGCCGGACGAGCGCGCCTCGTAGGCCCGGCCCAGCTCCTCGATGCCGAACACGATGCCGGCGAGCGGCGTGTTGAACGCCGCCGCGACCCCGGCCGCGCCGCCCGCGAGCAACAGCCCCGGCAGGCGGTCCGGCGTCAGGCGGCCGAAGGCGGCCATGATCGCGGCGCCGACCTGCACGGTCGGCCCCTCGCGGCCCGCGGAGGCGCCGCAGAGGAGGCCCAGGAACAGGACCAGCACCTTTCCGCACGCCACCCGGGGGGAGATCAGCGAGAACCGGAAGCGCGCGTCCCGGGCGTGCCGGGCCGCGATCACCTGCGGGATGCCCGAGCCTTGGGAGTTCGGGAACACCGTCCGGGCGAGCAGGGCCGCGAGCGCGAAGCCCGCCGGCGTGAGCACCAGCGCGATCAGCGGCGAGGGCGCGGTGAGCCGCCGGAACCCGTCCTGCGCGAGGTCGGCGCCCTTGGCCATCAGCACCGCGGCCAGGCCGACGCAGATGCCGCCCGCGAGGAACAGCAGCCGCCCCCGCCAGAGCGGATAAGCCTCCCGCGACGCCGAGCGCAGGCGCGTGATCGAGCGGCGGTAGCGGGAGCGTTTCGGGCCCGACGCGGCCGGCTCCCTGGTCGTCGGTGCGTCCCGCATCTCGGTCATGAAAAGGCACTTCGTCCGCACAGCCGGAGCCTGCGGTATAGCGTGGCTTGCGGGGAATGGGGGATCGCCGAGCAGACACAGTCGATCGGCAGATGTCCAAATCGCCCCCTCATCCCGAGGTGCTGCGTATCAGCCTCGCTCAGACCTCAGGATGAGGCAGAGGATGGGACTGCACCGGAGCGAGCAGGCCCCTCACTCCTCGGCCTCGCACAGCCGCTCGACCGCCTTCACGTAGGCCTTCGCGTCGAACTTCTTCAGCGAGTTCTCGCTCTGGTAGCGGACCGTGCCGAAGATCGGGCGGCGCTGCCAGGGGCGGTCATGGAGGCCGTACACCCAGGCGACGTTGGTGAAGGAGTTCGCGTCGCGCCCGTCCAAGAAATAACGGTTGTTGAGCCGCAGCGTCCGGGCAAAACCCTCCTTCGGCGAGGGCGACCATTCCAGGATCTTCTTGCCCCAGTACATGCGCAGCTGGTTGTGCATGTAGCCGGTCTCGCGCATCTCGCGCATGGCGGCGTTCCAATAGAGGTCGTGGGTCTCACCGGCCGCGAGCTGGTCCTCCGAATAGAGGTTCGGTCGCTCGTCCTCGGCCTGCTCGGAGAGCGTCTTGCGCGCCCAGTCCGGCACCGCCGTGTCGTAGTCGTCGTAGCCCTCCGTGAAGAACACGTGGTTCATCGCGAGCTCGCGCCGGACGATCAGCTCCTCCAGGTAGGCGCCGCGGTCGTCGTCGTCGCCGGCCTTGGCCTCCCGCACTGCCAGGGCGATCTCCACGGGCGAGATCTGGCCGAAATGCAGGAACGGGCTCATGTGCGAGGCGGCCGCCGCCTCCGGCATGTTGCGCCCGGCGCCGTAGCCTTCGAACCCGTCCTTCAGGAACGCCTTGAGCCGCTTGCGCGCCTCGGTCTCGCCGCCGACGAAGCGCTTCACCGGGCCGACCTCCCGGTCGAGGCTCATGCCGGCGAGCACCGCCTCCGGATCCGAGACGTCGATCTCACCGTCGGGCGTCACGCCTTTGGCCGCATGCTTGGGCTTGCGCGGCTTCAGGTCGGCGATGAACGGGTCCCAGAGCCGGTTCAGCTTCGGCCGGAGCGTGCGGGCGGCGAATTCGTGCTTGTTCGACGCCGTCTCGACGGGGACGACCACGTCGCCCTCGACCTGGACGATCCGGGTCTTCACCGCTTTCGCGATCTCCCGGTACCAGCCCTTCTGGATCGCGAGGTAACCCCGGTCCAGCACCAGCAGCGCGGCCTCGGCGGCCAGGTCGATGGCGATCCTGGCGGGCGAGCACTTGCGCATCACGAACCCGATGCCGCGCTTCTCCAGCCCGGACTTCGCATCCGCGAGACCCTGGAGCAGGAAGGCGTAGTGCCGGGCGTTGGCCTCCGGGAAACCGCTGGCGCCGTCGAGCAGGCCGAAGCAGGCGACCACCGGCAGGCCCAGGCGGTTCGCCTCCTCGATGGCGAGTTCCAGGGCCGGGTTGAACTGGGCGCGGTTGGCCTGCTGGAGGAGATACAGGACATAACGCCCGTCCTTGGCCGGCTCCACGTCGTTGAGAACCCGGATCCGCTCGTCCTGGATCGCCATACCCGCTCGCTGTCCTTCTTTGTCCGTCCCAACGGAGACTTGGCCGGACAGCTAGCGCGGGTAACGAATTCGTCCCTTCACGCGGCCGTCATGAATTGCCGCAGTGGAACGGGATCGCGGGGCCGCGGTTCCGCGCGGCGAAATCCGTGTTTCTCAACGGTTTACGGTGCGCTTTGCCGTCCGGCACCGCGGGAAGTCTGTCCCGCCGGGCCCCGATGCGAATGCGACATTTTCGACACAGCCGGATCGCGATGCGTGTGCGGCCGCACGAAAGGCCAGCCTTTCCGCCCCGACGGGCTTGTAATTTTTCGCGGCGCGCGCAGATTGTGCAGCGCGGGATGGCGATGGCGTCGCGATCCCGCTGCCCTTCTTGGGCGTTTCCTCCCTAGACTTCGGGCCGCTCCTTCGGGAGTGGCCTTTTTTCTGTTCGGTCCCCGGTGTCACCGAACCGGGGCGGGAGCGCTGGCCCCCGGCCGCGCGGGACGCCATGCTGCCTGCGAGCGCCGGGACAGGCGCCGGAGGACACGCCATGAGGATGCTTTCCACCGCGCTGCCGGCTTTGGCCTGCCTGCTCGCCCTCGCAGGGGCCGGGGCGGCCGCGGCGGCCGAGGCGCCGCAGTTCCAGGTCGACCCGTCCTGGCCGAAGCCGCTGCCGAACGACTGGATCCTGGGCCAGGCCGCGGGCGTCGCGGTCGACGCGCAGGACCATGTCTGGGTGGTCCAGCGGCCCCGCACCCTCACCGACGACGAGAAGGCCGCAAGCCTCGATCCGCCGCGCAGCAAGTGCTGCAAGCCGGCCCCGCCGGTGTTGGAATTTTCGCAGGACGGAACCCTGCTGCGCAGCTGGGGCGGCCCCGGCGAGGGCTACGACTGGCCGACCAACGAGCACGGCATCCAGATCGACGGCCAGGGCTTCGTCTGGATCGCCGGCAACGGCGACCAGGACGGCCAGCTCCTCAAGTTCACGGCCGACGGCAAGTTCGTCCTGCAGATCGGCAAGTCCGGGCCGCAGACCGACAGCCAGGACACCAGCCGCCTGGGCAAGCCCGCCAACGTCGATTTCGACATGGCGGCCAACGAGGTCTACGTGGCGGACGGCTACTACAACCACCGCATCATCGTGTTCGACCGGGAGACCGGGGCGTTCAAGCGGATGTGGGGCGCCTACGGCAAGCCGCCCACCGACGACAAGCTCGGCCCCTATGACCCGGCCGCCGCCCCGCGCCAGCAATTCGCCAACCCGGTCCATTGCGTGCGCATCGCCCGGGACGGGCTGGTCTACGTCTGCGACCGCACCAACAACCGCATCCAGGTGTTCCGGAAGGACGGCAGCTTCGTGAAGGAGTTCGTCGTCGAGAAGAACACCCGGGCCAACGGCTCAGTCTGGGAGCTGGCCCTGTGGCCGGACGCCGACGAGACCTTTTTGCTCAACGCCGACGGCGCCAACAACGAGGTCCGCACCCTCGACCGTGCCACCGGTGCGACGGTGGGCGCCTTCGGCCGGAACGGCCGCATGGCGGGCCAGTTCCACTGGGTCCACAACCTCGCGGTCGATTCCAAGGGCAACGTGTTCACCACCGAGGTCGACACCGGCAAGCGGGCGCAGAAATTCCTGGCGGTGGGGAATTTCGTGCTGCGCAAGCGGGTGCCGTGACGGCGGATCGGCCGAACGGCCCGGTCCCGCGGCGCGTCCTCGTCCTCGGCGGCACCGGCACGATCGGCCGCGCGACGGTTCGGGCGTTGGTGTCGCGCGGGCACGCGGTCGTCGTCTGCCTGGTCAGGCGGCCCGCCCCGTTGCCCGCGGGCGCCACCGCCCGGGTCGCGGACGTGACCGACCCGGCCGCGCTCGCCCGCGACGGCATCCGGGGCGAGACGTTCGACGTCCTGGTCTCGTGCCTCGCCTCGCGCACCGGGTTGCCCGACGATGCCTGGGCGATCGACTATCAGGCGCAGCTGAACGCGCTGGAGGCCGCAAAGGCGGCCGGCATCACGCAGGTCGTCCTGCTCTCGGCGATCTGCGTCCAGAAGCCGGTCCTCGCGTTCCAGCATGCCAAGCTGGCGTTCGAGCAGGCGCTGATCGGGTCGGGCCTCGCCTACACGATCGTGCGGCCGACCGCCTTCTTCAAATCGCTCTCGGGGCAGATCGACCGCGTGAGGCGCGGCAAGCCGTTCCTGGTCTTCGGCGACGGCCTGCTGACCGCCTGCAAGCCGATCAGCGACGACGATCTCGGCCGGTATCTCGCCGACTGCATCGACCACGAGGGCCGGCGCAACCGCGTGCTCCCGATCGGGGGCCCGGGCGCGGCGATCACCCCCAGGGCGCAGGGCGAGCACCTGTTCGCCCTGCTCGGGCGCGAGCCGCGCTTCCGGCACGTGCCGGTGGCGCTGCTGGACGCGATCATCGCCGTCCTGGCGACGCTCGGGCGCTGGGTCCCGGCGCTCGCCGCCAAGGCCGAGCTCGCCCGCATCGGGCGCTACTACGCCACGGAGTCGATGCTCGTCCTGGATCCGGCCACGGGCCGCTACGATGCGCAGGCCACGCCGTCGACGGGGTCGGAAACCCTGTTCGCCTACTATGGGCGTCTGGTCCGGGGCGAGGCCGTGGCCGAGCGCGGCGACCACGCCGTGTTCTGACGCCCCTCAGTCGCACCCCGTCAGCGCGTCGCGCTCGCCCCCGCCCGGCTCGCCGCCAGGGCCGCCGCCTTGCCGGAAGCCGCGTAGAGGTTAATCCGCGAATAGACCCCGAACTCCGAGCCGTCGTCGAGGAAGCCGCCGCCGGGGCCCTGCGTCTCGGTCAGGATCGCGTTCGCCTCCGCGAGCGTGAGCGTCGGGAAGGCCGCGGTCAGCAGGTGGCCGGCCTCCGGGGCGATCGTGCCGACATCCTCCCGGGCGTTGGCGGTGGCGTCGTGCACGACCGGCAACCCGTAGGTCTGCGTCGCCTCGTAGAAGGCCGCGTTGGCGGCCGGGTCCTTGAACCGGCCGGTATCCTGCGCCGCGCAGGCCGCCACCGTGCCGCCGCAGCCGGCCGCGAGGGCTTCCGTCATCGCGGCGCGCGCCTCCGTCAGGAGCGCCCGGTAATCGGTGACGCCGACGCGCTTGTCCGCGTCGGCCGCGTTCGCGTCGATCACCGCCGGGTTCCTGCGGATCTGGCCGACATAGGCCGGATCGTTGGCGAGCAGATGCGCCACCGCGTGCAGCGAGGTCGCGCGCCCGCCGATCACGTCCATGGCGTAATGCGCCCCGACGATGATCCGGTCGTTGCCGTATTCGGCCGCGCGGGCGACCATCTGCTGGTAGCGCTCCGGCACCAGCAGGGCGAGGATCAGCGACTCGGTGTAACCGTAGGTCGTGTGCCCGCTGGGATAGGACGGGCTGTCGACGAGATCCTGCTTGGGACCGCGCAGCCAGTCGAACGAGTGGGACGCCGCGCCGAAATAATCCGCGCCGCGATAGGCCTGGAGATGCGGCAGGGTCTGGAACGGGCGCGAATTGCCGAACCGGTCGGCCCCCGAGCTGCCCGCCGGCCGGCCGTAGGCCTTGCCGAACACGTCGGTGACGGTGCCGTCCGTGAGCAGCGCGGCGGCCTCGGCCGAGACCGCGTGCGTGCCGTGGATCGTGCCGTTGGCGAAGAAGTACTTGCCGGAATTCGAGTCCGACTTGGTGACGTTGTTGGTGTAGCCGATCAGGTCGGCCACCGGCTGCGCGACGCTGGTGAAGGTCTTGGAGTCGCTGTAGCGCGCCCGGCCCTGATAGGCGGTGGCGAGCGCCGTGCCGAGGCCGTCGGCGAGGCCCGAGGCGTTGCCGTCGGTGATGAAGCAGTCCCGCAGCGCCAGTTGCTGCTGCTCGGGGAACGGCAGCAGGGTCGGCTGCTTGAGGGCACCAGTCTGGATGTCCCCGGTCACCCGCAGGTTGGCGTCGAGCGCCGCCTTGCCGGCCGGGCTCCCCTGAAGCCGGGCCACCGGGGCCAGCCCGCGCAGGGCGGTGAGGTTGGCGGGCGATTGCGCCAGCGCCGGGAGCGGCAGCGCTGCCCCGAGCAGCGCCAGGCCGAGTCTCAAGGTCCCCATCATGCCGTCTCCTCCCCTGGTCGGCGCGCCCGGATAGCAACAGCAAAGGCCGGGTTTCCAAAGGGCTCAGCCCTTTGGCAGGGTTTGGGGCGGAGCCCCGAAGAAGGAAGGGCTGCGCCCTTCGCCCGCAAAAGGTCGACGACCTTTTGAAACCGAGATTTCGCTATCCTCGGGCCCGGGCCCGAATCATGAAGTTATCGTAGGTGTATTCGGCGACCTGGAACCAGAGATATTCTTCGTTCCGGAAGGTCCGCATCGCCTCGTAGACCCGGCGGAAATCGGCGTTCTTGGCGGCGATCTCGGCATAGACGTCGTTGGCGTTCTTGAGCGCGCCCTCCATCACGTCCTGCGGGAACGGCCGCAGCTGCGCGCCGCCGGCGACCAGCCGGCGCAGGGCCTGCGGGTTGCGCGCATCGTACTTGGCCTGGACCTCGGCCCCGACCTCGGCGGCGGCGGAGCGCAGGATCGCCTGATAGGCTTTCGGCAGGGCCTTCCACTTCTCGGCATTGAACCAGAAGTGCAGCATCGCACCGCCCTCCCAGAAGCCGGGATAATGGTAGACCGGGGCGACCTTCTGCAGTCCGAGCCGTTCGTCGTCGTAGGGGCCGATCCACTCGGCGGCGTCGAGCTTCTTGGTCTCGAGGGCCTGGTAGATCTCGGGGCCGGGGATCGCCTGCGGCTGGACGCCGAACTTCGTCAGCACCTGCCCACCCATGCCGCCGATGCGGAACTTGAGGCCCTGGAGGTCGGCCACGCTCTTGATCTCGCGCCGGAACCAGCCGCCCATCTGCGCGCCGGTATTGCCGCCGGGCAGGCAGACCAGGCCGGACTTCGCGAAGACCTCGGCGAACAGCTCCGCCGCGCCCCCCGCCAGCCACCAGGCGGCGGCGCCCCGTGCGTTGAGGCCGAACGGAATCGCGGTGGCGAGCGCGAAGGTCGGGTCCTTGGCCTGGCCGAGGGTCGCCGGTCCGTGGCCCATCTCGACCGTGCCGGCCGACACGGCATCGAGCAGGGTCTCGGCCGGGACCGGCTCGCCGGGGCCGAGCACCTGGATCTGGAACCGCCCGTCGGTGGCCTCGGCGACGATCCGGCTGAGCGCCTCGGGGGCGCCGAACAGGATGTCGAGGCTCTTGGCGTAGGCCGAGGACAGGCGCCAGCGCAGCTCGGGAGCGCCCTGGGCCAGGGCCGGCGCCGCCAGCGGCGCGGCGATCGCCGCGCCGAGGCCGGCGGTCAGGACCGCGCGGCGGGTTCCGGCGGTACGGGAGGGCGCATCATGGGGCTCGTCCAACGGCATCTCGTCTCAGCGTGTCCAATCCGGCCGGCGGAAGATCGGCGCGCAGGTA
>Ga0265798_10002528_pt1 | contig 26951 bp, 23 predicted proteins | sample P3T30metagenome_FD_192430 | JGI IMG/M metagenome (GOLD analysis project Ga0265798, IMG submission 192430) | Plant litter microbial communities from East Loma Ridge, Irvine, California - P3 T30 | ecosystem: Environmental > Terrestrial > Plant litter > Unclassified | place: USA: California...
TGGAGGCAGCCAGATTGCGCTACACAGTGACATCCAGGACCATGATGGCAAGCCTGGAATCCTTAGAACTTCAGGAGGTGTTGGCCAACTAGCTGCGTGCCACATTATACCGTGGACCAGTCTGGGGCGCCATAAGCCACAAAGGTAGTCTTTTTCGGGTAAATTGAGCATGCCGCTGAAAACGCCTGCAAGCCCGGAAATGGCGATTGGACGGTTAGACATGAATGTCAAAGAGCAGGCCGTGTACGACATGACCAACTCATGCCATAACTGATATGCTGTCTGTTCTCGTTGATGTGCCGGTAATGAGTGATTCCAAGCTGACTTCTTTATAATGCTGTGCATCATCGAACGAGTATCGAACGAGACTGGTATGGCCTCTACTTTGATACACTCGAAGCATTGCCAGATGATATCCTTTTCTGTAAAACGAAGTACCCTAGGCGCAAGGTACTTCTCCTGAACTGTCCAAGCGCGTTGCGTAAGTGGAGCATCGTCGACGTGCTGCCAGTCTGTTCTGTGGAAGATCATGGACCATGAAGACGGTGTTGGGCTTTTACTGTGCGGAACGTAGAACGATCGTCGGAGTTCCGGGTCCCTTTCGCGGAAAAGGCCTTCCGTGCCATTTTTCGAGGCGTCTGCAGCGATGCAGAGTTTCGAGCCGGAATAAACTTCACCATGCTCGCAGCTTCGCGAAGCCAGTCGTCATTATCGTCCTGGATGATGCACAATGCATCAATCCACAGCCAGTGTATGTTGAGGCGCAACGCCACAAGAATTGTTTCCTGGAATGTCTTCGGTAGGTCCGACCATTTAATGTTCAGCTTGAAGGAATCCAACGAAGATTGGAGCAATTTAACCATAAGGGTATCCCCCCAGCAATGGCTCAGCGTTGCGAAGTCCAGATCTTGCATGCCCATGTGGGCAGTTTCGACAAGCTCGACTTGGGGAGTTTTTCCACTCTCCGTAAGTTTGAGTAATCTTGTTGGCAAACGCTTTGGGCCACGCATTACGACCGAGCTTTCTCCACATACACTGTGAGAGTCGCAAGCTCGTAACCAAGTGGATATTTGCTGGAAAGTATCTTCGGATGCTGTGGAGCGGCTAGTCAATCTCGGTGGCTGTGTAACAAAGTTGCCTATACCAGGTATGAGCACTGTATAATTGCATAGTGACAAAGCAGCTCACTCTCAAGCTTTTCAATCTTCAACATTAACAGAACGATGGTGAATTGCTGTGTAGACGAGAGATCCACATCGCTGGGTGTGGTGAAAAAGTCTCGCTCGGAACACCAAACGTGGATCGTTTGCTTCCCCTCCACATCAGACTGAATGCTGACCCGTAGTGCAGCATTCCAGGATCTCGGTTGATCGAAAGCCTCCTTTTTAGCAGTGTGATCCAAAGCTATAGTACACAGCTTACAGGACTTCTTGGCGCAGGCTTCCAGAGATTGCATTGTATGCCACCAGAAAATTTCATCGCCCACGATTTGAGGAACTGGGTCTGAATCGATTGTCCGGACGTGGTGATCGAACACGCGACGACAACTCTGGCAGAGAACGCCATCCCACGCTGTGGAGCCATCGCAAAATTCCGACTCTTTCAAGATATCCGACTGGGCAACTGAATGGCTGCTCATTGCAACAATGATCAAGGATCAACGAATGCTGGGTTGTGCTGCTTGACCCTGTTATCAGGGCATCTGAGGTCGGCAGAACAACCGCTTCTCGTAGGTACCGAGGATGACGGCCCAACCAACAACCATGATAGGTAGCCCAACACGTGCTGGCAGTCTTATACGCGACGGTTCAGCGAAGGCAAAGTAACGTGGGAATTTGCTGTCTTAGAATGCCATGCGTCGAGGATCATGAATGTAAGCAAGTAATTGAGAAGGGCAACCTTTCGATCTGTGGTTTTACAGCCACAGCTGGAGCCTGGACTTGGCGCCTTCCTTGAAATGCTTTTCGCATCACTCCCTCCAAGAGCATAGGAGCGAAAAACACCAGGCCTCTGTCATATGAAATTAGCTAATGATGGCTACAAGTGTACTTGAGCAGGCAGGTCAACGTAGTACAGTCCGACGGCGCACTCGTACTTACATTAATTTTCACGCGTAAGTGACAGCATACTGTACACACTGCAATAGCACGAAGGAGCAATGTTCGGATGCTGGACTCAAGCTAACCCAGTAAACACTAACGCTAAAAAGGTGACCCTATCGCCCCTGAACCATCGCGCTTGGCTTCAATAGTCAGCGAAAGAGAAGGCAGCATTCAACCTAGACAGTTCTCTATACAACAGACTCTTTCTAGTCGCAAGTCAGGAACAAATATCACTCGAAAAGCGAAGCAAGTTTGTAGCAATTGTTTCAGTCGTTGGCAAACATATCGTCGACGCTGGCACTACAAGCTTTCAGGGGTAGCTAGTTGCAGGCCCAAGTAATCGAGAAGAGACAAGTGCTAAAGAGTTGGACGTTAGCTGTGACATTTCGCAGCTTGAAAGAAGGCTATGTGACTTTGCACTGTGAATGTTAGCGAAAAGGAGACGTCCATGGAAGAACCTCACTTTTCCATCTTCCCTACGGCACGATTAGTAAAGTCTCAATCCAGTTGAGATCTAAGACCGGTATGTGGAAAAATTAGGTATTCTGCATTAATCGTAGGTCACCGTACACTCTTCGACTGCATCCTCGGAGCCGCCGTGTACCCACTATACGAGCTCTTCACTCTCTTCCTCGTCTCCCGTGGATCCTTGAACAACAACGACTTGATCATACCAACTAGCGAGTTCGCTATCCGGAAAGGATATGTACCAACATCCCACGTAACCTGCAACCCATATGCAAAGAAGCCAGCCATGAAGTTGAGTGCCATCGACACCATGCCTGGCTTCTGACCCGTCCGCGCAGCAGCCGCAGCCAAAGAAAGCGTATCGTTCATTCGCATGTCGATGTGCTCGAACCTCGCCTCGTTCTGTATCGTCATTGCCAGCAATTTCTTCTCGTAAGACCGAACCGTCCGCTGGAGTTCGTCGACCTGGCGCTGTACGCTGAGACGCACTTGCGACGTAATCTTAGTCACATCGACAGTGCTGTTTGGTATCGGTCCCTCAAGCCGTGCTTCGAGGGCTGCCAGGCGTTGCGCGAGCCCTGTCGATTGTACTGCAGTGCTTGTTTCCGAAGTGACGATACGCTGGAGATGCAGCGTGCGCTCCTTGTTCATGCGGATGAGACGCGAGACGGGGCGCATCTCAGCGAGGAGGACGCAGATTGTGAGGTTCATGTCGGTTACTATTCGGTCCTGGCTTTCGTGTGTGAATTGCGAGCGGAGTGTATGCAGGGAGAAGGCACCGAGAACGGGGCCGAGGAAGCATAACGTGAAAGCCATCATTTCTGTTCGTCTCAATTCCCTGCGAGCAGCCTCATGCGCTGGGTCGACTGGTGGTGGAGTTGGCTTAAGAGGGGTTTTCAGATCTTCGGTTGACCCCATTGCCGAGTCTGGTGTGGTTGGACTCGCGATCATGCCATCTTCGTCCTCTTCATATAGCGTATCGTCATGCTCCAGCTCGCTTGCGTGTACGTAATGCCGTTGCTGAGCATCGTGGTACCATTCCCAAGGAACAGTATAGCATTTGTGCATGAACCACGCGCCTAGTAGTAGCAGCACTATGTCTGTGGCGAATGAGCCTCCTTGTGGATGGTATAGCGCAGCGATTGCAGGCACCACAGCAATGAGAATTGGAGAGCTATGCCACCAAGTGGGCTCGTCGGATTCCGTAAGCCGGTCCATCTCATAGCTCTGACCTGTGCGTAGGTTTTCCGTCGAAGAGGTAGACCGAAGGCTGTGCAGCGAGCTGCGACGAGCCACGCGCGGGGATGAAGGTCGTACGCCCTCGGCGAAGGTGGTGGAGGCGCGGTACAGCATCCTCTGGCGCAACTGGAAGCCATCGACTGGCGCATCCATTGTTTTGGAGGAAGCGACGTTCTGGTCAGTCGGGCAACCACGTTGTTCGGTACATGTTAGCCCTCTGTGGTACGAGTGACGCTTGGTGGTGCAAGTCGCGTGCCCTTAGTTCGATGTTGAAAGGCCTCGGCGCGTGTCTGCGTCATCCATAAATAAGTGCTTTTGCTTCTTACTCGACAAGATGAACAAAACAACTACATTGACAACAACGATGCAATGCAAATGCGAATCTTCTGCCGACCTAAACAGGTCATGGGTAGTGGTGTGCATCGTTCTTTTGCTCCGACAAGTCATGATGCGATCGCTTACCTCATCAATCCTTGATAACTTAATAGAGCCATTTCTTGCCGTCCAGGCATTCGTCTTCCCAGTCTTTCGCCAACCACGTTTTTGTTTCCCGAATACGCGTGACAGGCGTCGTCATGCGCTCTGGATTGGAATTGTTTGAAGGCGCTGGCGTTCCCTTACGGTGAGAGCTCCAGATACGAAGTAGACGTCGAGCCCCTCCACCACACTGTCTGCCATCTTGCCCCTCTCGTCTAAATACTCCGAGTACTAGGGCAAACTGTCGTTCCGTCCGGATGCACATACCGTGCCAATGGCAGAGCTTAGGTGAAGTACTCCAGTGAATACCACGCCGCCGGCGCTATCTGGACGGTTACGAGTCACTCAGCCCTGTACATTACCCTGCATTCCTGCGGTATTCGCCACTATGATGGCCTGAGCCGAAAGCTCGTCATTGCATCGGCCTAACACGCTTTGTAGTGCCCTCTCGCCCATGTCTGTCACGGTAAACTATTCTCGCTGTGCTGGTCACACGGCACGGCGCAGACAATGGTTTGCGACACTTTCAACGCGCAATCTCTCCTTACATATCAGCTACAGCCGTCTCTCGTTCTCGATCACAATGGCACAGTCCTTGCGACCACCCAGAGCAGCCGCCGCCTCATAATTTCTACAGATTTTGAACCTGATCCTCTTGTTGGACAACACATATCTTCTCTCGGTCTCGCGATCCAGCCGGGCACAACGACAGTGAGGACATGGGACGACTTGCTCTACGCGGCGCACACGCACAATACTTCAGAATATGGCATGTACCCTCCCGTGGATACGGGCAATCCTGAGGCCTCTGGAGAAAATGACGCTTTCTGGGACGAGGAAGCAGCTCGAGAAGGCACTCTGGAGATCAACGTGTTTGTCGCGCGGCAACAGGACATTTCCAGCATTGTGCAAGCCCGGGCTACCATTTGCTGGCTACCTGAAAATGATCAAGGATACTTTCTGGTCACATTCAGTCGGACCTCGTTACCTCATATTTCTTCGCATGTACCTTCTTCTGTAAGAGCTCGTGGCTCGATCGAGTTCTTCTCTTATTCGGTGCAGGATGACCATTCCTCCGTGCGCGGCTCCCGAGACTTTGTCCCGCAGAATGGATCCGTGGACCCGGAGCTGAAGGCCCCAGTACTCAGCCCAATGGACATTGCTGCACCCATGATTCCTCATTTCACCGCGACCCTGGATTTACACGGCCAGGTCACCAGATTGTCTCAGGAGTGGTATGATTTCACCGGCCTGACGGAGGAAGAGTCTCTTGGAAATGGATGGTACGCAACGCTCACGTTCCGTCTACATTTGAAGCAAACACTGATTTCACGTAACTATTTTAGGCTAACCGCAATACATCCAAGCGATACCAAAGCAGTAACGTCGGCGTGGACGGATGTTCTGCGCAACAAGCGACAAAATTGGACCCACCAGGCGCAATACCGCAAAGCTGCAGACGGAAAGTACTACTGGTTCTTGATTCGGGCTGAGCCAGAGAAAGACGCCAATGGCACGATCTTGCGATGGAACGCGACCACAATGGACATACACGACTGGGTGATGGCGCGGCTGGAGGCAGATCGACAGCGGCAAGCTATGCTCACGCTCTTGTCGCAGACCGACGTCATGCTATGGGGCGTCGATGCCCTCTACCATATGTACATATGCGAGGGTCGCCTGGATTGGAATCCGGCCGTCGTAATAGATTCCTTCATCGAAGAGGGCATACCGGGCGATGCAGCACGAGTAATTGGCACCCACGACGACGAAAATAGACGCAAAATGGTCCTTGCACTTCGATCAGTGTTGCAAGGAGATGAGTCCAACCCGATCGTTGAGCATTGGGAGGGTAATCGTTATTTTCGCACCCGGTTTGTCGCCGAGCGCGCAGCCTCTGGTGGCGGTATCGAAGCTTGTTTGGCTCTCACATTTGACATAACTGACGAAAAGGCTCGTAGCTCCCTGCAGGTAGAGAATCAAAGACTTTTGGACAACGAAAAGGTGGCATTGGAAGCGAACAAGTTGAAGGGCGGGTTTCTCGCAAACGTAACCATCTCTCAGATCAAAGCTTACTTCCAGACTGACTTTGTAGATGTCACACGAGATACGCACCCCTATCTCTGCCATCATTGGCTTGAGCGAACACCTGCTCGACTTTGACCTTTCCGAAGAGCAAATGGAGTTCGCGACAAGCATACTCGAAAGCGCGAACTTTCTACTAACACTTGTCAACGACGTGCTGGACTTTAGCAAAATGGAGTCTGGTCACATGGATGTAGAGTCGATGCCATTTTCGCCAAAGACACTCATCAAAGACGTCACCGTTCCGTTACGATTGCAGGCCAAAGAGAAAGGCCTCACATTGACGTTGGACTGCGATGTCGATTCTGACGTGGTCCTCCTAGGAGACCCCTGGAGAATGAGGCAGATCCTCACCAACCTTGCGGGAAATAGTATGAAGTTTACGAAAAGAGGCTACATCAATCTGAAAGTTCGGACAGTGGCCTCAGAGGATCCCACGACGACGATGATCCAATTCATTGTGGAAGACAGCGGAGACGGCATAGATTCGGAGTCGCTCAAGTCCCTGTTCAAACCGTTCCAGCAGGCGGACAGCTCGACAGCAAGACTCCATGGGGGCACAGGACTTGGTCTTGTGATCTGCAGGCAGCTGGTGGAGCTCATGGGTGGGCAAATCGCGCTGGAGTCCGTCAGTGGCGAAGGTACGACTGCAACCTGCAGCATCCCCTTCCCAGTCTATAATGGTCCAGATAGATTGCTCATCACATCGCCCTCACTGCCTCGCCGAGCAAGACTTCGCGAACGAGACTGCAGTGATGACGCTAAAAACCCGAGGAAGCGTTCTGATAGTGCGCCCGACCAAGATACGAAGCTTACAGTACTGGCTGTCACTCCAATCCTCCCTCCAGACCCCGGCGAACATATTCTTCTAGTCGAGGACAATGCGATCAATCGCAAGATCATTGTGCTTGCTATCAAAAAGCTAGGCTACACGGTCTCGATAGCGTGCGACGGGCTAGAGGCACTGCAATATCTTCATAGACTGTCCGGCGAGATCAGACCACTCGCTATCATCATGGTCAGCACTCTAGATACTACACGTATCCTTCATACTAATTCAGTCAGGACTGTCAAATGCCTAACGTGGACGGCTACGAAGCCACGCGCCGGATCCGCAGCGACAGCAACATGTTCGATGACCAGACGCGCGCACTGCCAATCATTGCACTCACCGCTAGCGCAATCAAAGGGGATAGGCAGAAGTGTTGGGATGCGGGCATGGACGATTATCTGACGAAGCCCACGTCGAAGGATACATTGAAGCGCACGCTCACAAAATGGACTGCTGCGGAGAGGCCGCACGAGGTGGGCTACAGGTCGCCGTCTGGGTCGGAGGACTACTGATCGGGCCTTACAGATTCAAGCTGGGTATCGAAAGATTCGAAATGAGTAAATACACCGGACGGCGTACTTTGACCCGCATTGAAGCACTTAGGCGATAGGTGGTATAATGTTGCAATCCGGTGGCGTCATGTCCTTCTTGCGAAAATTCAGTGAGATACCCCAAACATTTCACACTTCGGCGACGCCAGCGTTGGGGACGGCGGTGCGCTCTATAACCTCGAAGGCGTTGATGCAGTTACAGCCTTTGTGCGGTAATGACAACCCTACAATTCCACGGCAGCCTAAGAGTCGGCACCTCGAGCGAGGAGAAAGATTACAGCTGATGCTACAAGATGCATTGGATCGAGTGCGCAGTGTTTCATAACTCAGTCTCTTTCTCCTCTTTCTCTCGTTCGTTCTCCGCCCGGCCATTGTCGTATTGGTCGTTTTCCCTATTCAACCCCAAAAGCGTACTCTGGTTTCACAAAAATCACCACCTCGAAAACGAAGCTTGCAACCTCAACGCCCACAAATACCACGGGAATAAATTCCGTATAACGTGCGTAGTGAGAGGTGTTCGTGCATCTGAATAGGCAAGCGTGTTCAAGATCGTGGTGCTGTGGATTTGAGCAGTTGGCCCACCTTCACCTACCAAGCGCAGTGCGGCCGACTAACGAGATCCTATTCAGAACCTATTCAGGCTGAGACACCTATTCAGCACATTCGTATGCTATTGACGAGTCGACAACATGCAATGCGTCAATTCTAGTTGCCTCCTATGGGCGCCCTCGACTGTTTACTCGTCTCCTCAATTCCTTACTTGCTTCCCTTCAACTTCTTCTCCAGTTCGCACTCATCATCTTCCAATTCAAAGGAAGACACCAAAAGCGTCGATTAAAAGACATACCCCTACAACAGTCGACTCCACGTTACGGTTCAGACTCGCTGACCGAGCAGCACCTAAGACGCATCGGCATCCTATCACCTCCCCAGTCTCCTGGTCATAGCGACCTTCATCCAGTAAGTCAGCCTACTGTCATTTCGGCTGCATACTTACAGACGCAGCACAATGTCCGCCACAGAATTTCCCCTCTACCTCTCCGGCATCGTCCTACCCGTCCTCGCCTTCCCAGCATGGATCCTCTGCCTCGCACCACTCACGTGGCACTTCCACCAAGGCAACATCGCAGCCGGTAGTCTCATCCTGTGGTGCCTCATGGTCAACTTCTTCAACAGCATCAACGCACTCATCTGGCCGCGCGACAACATCGCCGACTGGTGGGACGGCAACATCTGGTGCGACATCAACGTCCGTATACAAGTCGGCGCTGTCGTTGGCACCACTGCCTCAGCGGCCATGATTGTGCGCAAACTGGCGCGTGTCATGGACACGAAGACTATGACGGTCAACACGAGCAAGAGCAGTAAGAGGCGCGAGCAGTACCTCGAGGTCGCGTGGTGCTGGGGCTACCCGCTCGTGCTCATCATCTTGTACTACATCGTTCAACCGGTTCGGTACATGATATACAGCATCCAGGGCTGCATGTTCGGATACGAGTCGAGCTGGCCCAGCGTCGTACTGAGCTACATGTGGGGTCCTATCACCATCCTAGTCGCCTCAGGCTACGCCTGTAAGTCCCATTGCATTCTCTCCTCCTCCCCTTCATGTTACTAACACACTCCAACAGTCCTTCTCACCTATCGCCTCTTCCGCTACCGCCGCGAATTTGCCCGCCTCGTCGCCGCACGCAACACCACTAAAGCCCGCTTCATCCGCCTCTTCATCATCTGCATCATCATCATCGTCGTCTACCTGCCCTACACAATCTACTTGCTCGCCACGCTCATCTCCTCGATGCGGCGCAACGCCCCTTACTCATGGAACCGCGTGCACAACCCCGCCGACTTTAACAACATCCTGCGCGTCCCCATGTTCGGCGCCGTGAATGTCGACCGCTGGGGCGAAATCGCGACGGGATACGTGCTGTTCTTCGTGTTCGGAACTGGTGCCGATGCGTGGAATTCGTATCGAGCGATGGCGGTCAAGTGTGGGCTTGGACGCTGGTTTCCGCGCCTCTTACTGAGTACTGGCCGCGAGGGCAGTGGCGCGCAGACACCAACCAGCTTCGCAACGTGGAGGAACAGTGTGACGAGTCGTGCGAAGAGCGTGTTCGTGTCACGCTCGGAATCGGTCGCAACGAGCATTGGTGGCACGACGCGCAACAACTCGGTCGTCATGGCGGATCTGAGGTCGACGACGACGCAGGACCCTATCCTGGACCACGACAGCGAGGCGGGGACTTCGACGCGCTCGTCGGTTCTTAGTCGCATTTTTCGTCGACAGAATGCGCCAGTGCTGCCGATGTTTACGCGGCGCAGTGACTTCATGTCCGAGGGTGTCGATACGAACTCGAGGGACTGGGCGGTACGAGATGGCGTGGACGATGCTGCTTTGTCGCCAAAGTCGAGCTCGCGCAGCGATGGTGGGAGTATTCGTGTGCTTCGGGAGGTTAGGTTCGGCAGCGAGGATGAGGAGGCTGTCAAGGAGAGGAAGTCGATGGACGTCTGAGGACTTCTCGGGTCCGATCTGGTCATGGGCGCCAAGCGTCCTTTACACGAGCACTCTGTACAATATTTCTTCTTCGCTGCGACGGTCTTGCGGTCGCATCATATCAAGGTCATGGAGGGCCTTTGCGCAGCGTTCATGCTGCTATACTTTCGAGCTCTTCTTCTTTTTCAGTACGAAAGCATGGCGTACATATTTCTTCAGGCTGTCGGCACCTCTACAATGACATCAGTTAATGTAATTCTTCTCCGTATTTGACAAGATTGGGCTCCTACTCGGGCTCCAAATTCACTGACAACTATCTTTGTGATGCACCCTCTCATCCAAATGACATAGTTGAAATTCGTGCGTGCTCGAATACCACTGAAGGAGGCGATGTCTCCCAACTATCTAGGTAACACGTGAAATCGCTGAGATAGCTTCAAGAGACATGAAAGCATCGGCTATGCAGACCGCTGTGAGTGTGCACTGTGCTTGCGCCCATAAGGCTAAGAGTTTTCGTTGAAATAGTAATGCATTGATTAGTCACGGCTCAGCGCACCTAAAGAACAGAACTTGTAGCATGCTCACAACATGTGCGGCTCGTGGCACCTGTGACCGGTAGTCGGCAACGCCTCACATGGAGTTTGACGTCGCTCGACCACACTCAGCGCTCAAGAGATTCTCACACGCCGATCACACTTGCAGGAAACAAATCACACAACGGGAAGAGAACACATGTCGTGAAGCATTTTTTGATTCCGTTATCGTGCATCCACATGGCGTGGTGATGTATCAGTCAAAGGCAAGCTTCCATGTAGGATGCGAGCCGGTGTTAGAGTGACCATCTGAGTCAAGTAAACTCCCGTGAACCTCAACAAGTAATTGGCCAGCAGCCCATAATGATCCCCAGTCCTGCACAGTCGTCCTTCCGTGGTAGTTGCTTGACGCTCGCAGTCGCGTGTCAGTTGTGTGACGTTACCCGTGAAGGTATCCAAGTTGAAACGAACAGGTGTGAGTTGGTCGGAAGGTAGTGCGTAGAAAACGTGTCGTTCATAGATCGTTGTCGTTCAGAATTGAGGGGGTGCTGTGATTGAGGGGCGAGACATTTATTTGCTGGCGAGATGTTAGGGTTGAACAAAGGCGGTGGTATTGGTGAGTACTTACGAGCGAGCCCTGGTCTTTCTTCTCTTGCGCTTGAGACGGCGAACGCGCTTCTTCCTCCATTTGGCTCTCATCTTGTCGGCGAGCTAAAGTGAGGTCAGCGGCTGCAATTGAGCTGTGCGGGGTCTGTGGCAGGGAAGAGGAAGCTCGTAAGCAGCTCAATGGTTGCAATTGAGCCACTCCGAGCTGTGTGCGGGCGGCAGTGGAAGACTTACGTTGCTGTCGAGATGAGTGTCGTGGGTTGCAGAAGAGAAAGGAAGACTGTGCCTGAGCAAGTGGTTTGTGGGCAGTGCCAAGGGAGCGGGGCCGCCTAAGCTAAGCGAGAGCCGTTTAGGAAAGGCGTGTCAGTCGACGCTCAGGCACGTCACGCGTCGCGTCTGCAGCTTTCACTTCACATGCACGCATCGTTAGTCAGCAGCATTATCACGGGAGACGCAGTTTTGTACGATTATGGAGGGTGAAGCGGTGGCGTGGTTCGAGATTCGGACGGCGGGTGTCGGTCCAGATGGTGAGAGAGACTCGACCAGCGTCAAGCCGCAACTAATGCATGCAGGTGCAGACAGCCACGGCAGCATCGAGATATGCGGAAACGAGCAATTCATCCTCGGGAGAGATCCAGAGTCCTGGTAATGGCCCTGGTCCTCGACCGTAGTATGAACATATTCTGACTTTCTCAGCCGCTACTGCTGGTCAGACGACCTCACCATCTCAAGGCAGCACCTACGCATGCACTGCATTCTATATGAGCAGGATCCCGTCTCAGAGATTGCTCCGTTCGTGTATGCGACCGATGTGTCGGTCAACGGCACATATTTGAAAAAGTACAACAGCGAATGTGCCGGTTCCCAGGGCCGCGGGATCCTCATGGGCCGCACCAACACCTTCCTACTCAACGAAGGCGACGAGTTGCACATCTCGGACACTGTAACGCTCGTATTCTACTCTATCAAGCCGATCTCACAAACTCAGTTTACTGCCGTCCAGGAGCGTGAAAAGGCCATGTTCGCGCAGGACTACCTGATCACTGGGCGTCTATTGGGTGAGGGTGGCTATGGGAAAGTTCTGATCGGTGTTGAGCAGGCGACGCAGCGGCAGCTCGCTTGCAAAATGATACGTCTTGATCATATGTACAGCAAAGCTTCTGTGCCAAACCTGCGGCTTCCCACCGGAGCACAACGGGGGGGCTTGAAGCGTTGGCCGACTCGCGTCGCAGCGTGTTTTCGCGAATTCGACATACTCAAAGACCTCAGGCATCCGAACATTGTCAGCATTGAAAAGGTCTTCTGGAGTAACAACACAATCTACATCTTCCAGGAACTTGTCACAGGTGGTGATCTCTTCTCCTTCCTCGAGTTCAAGGGTGGCCGGCTCGATAACGCTCACGCAACAGTCGTCATACGACAGATCTTACTTGGTCTAGAGTACCTGCACGATCAAGAGATCGTTCACAGAGATCTCAAGCCTGACAACATTCTCATGACCTCACTTGAAGACGGCGCGCGAGTTGTGATCACCGACTTTGGCAGTGCCCGCTTCCTGCCCGACGCTCCCTCCATGGGCGGACAGCAGGTGACAAAATACCAGCGCATGTTTTCGTACGTCGGTACACTCGAGTTTACGGCGCCGGAAATACACAAAGCGAACCCCACTATTCCCGTCGAGGAGGGCTACTCGAAGGCTGTTGATATGTGGTCGATTGGCTCAATCACCGCTGCCGCACTGACTGGCGATGTCATATTCACTGATCGCGCTGATCCGCTCTATCACGTAAATCCTCGCGAGGTCATTGTCAGTCTCGCAGCGCAATGTGACTTGAGTGTCATTGATGAGGAGTACCACCCTTCTTGGAGCGAGGTCGACCGTCATGCGAAGGATTTCATCAAGCGTCTGCTGGTCCTCGAAGAGGATAACCGAATGTCTGCGACTGAGGCCCTGGCTCACTCTTGGTTCTCAAACGAATGCTACGCCGAAGATCTTGAGGATGTGTATACGCGGTCGATCAGCGACTGGCATCCACGCGCTGCGAACTCGCAATTGGTGGAGCGCATCTCCAAGGCATTGCCCAACCTTTCGGCCGTCGGCCTTCCAGACCACCTCATCAGCAGGGACACTGTATCGCGTTATTTTCATCCAGCGGAGCAACAAATGACGCAGAACATCATGCAGACATTGTCCGCTTCTCAGCACTGGCGTTCCAGTACCCCACTACCCTCGATCGCAGATGATTACGACAATGATAATGACAGATGCCAGCATGCGAGTCAGGCTGCGCCCGCGTCATATGATACGAACGGATCCGCACCACGAGCGCCATACTATGCTGGTAGCTACGATCAGCAACGTCACCAATACCGTGGCGGTGTGTCATCAGCTCACTCAGGCCCAAGCAACGTCAACGATCAGCCTTCGCTCGATCCGGAGGTGCAAGAATATCCTAACAGCTACGGAGAAGCACAAGGTATGTATGCCACCACTCAGAGCGTAGGCGAAGAGGACAGTCAAGAGAGCGTCGAGAGTCTCAACAACGTGGGCAAAACCGCTTACTCTCAGTATCCGAATGGTCTCTTGGCGCGGCAGCAACAGGTACAGTATCCACCGGAGGTCATCCTTGTACATGATACGCCCATCGAGGAGAGTGTACATGCCAGTCAATGCTCGCAGGAAAGCTACCAGCAGACACAGTTCCCCGAGCCGGAAGAGTATCGGTACCAGCAAGCGTACGACGACGACGATCAGGCTTCCGTTCTCGTGGAGGAGACGCCGCCTGGTACTGGCTTCTATGGCGACTATGCTCAAGGAAATGGCTTTTCTAGCTATGGACAGTACAGACATAACTCGGATATCGCTCAGGGCAGATGAAGAGTGCTTCGTGGACCGATGTTACCATCGTTGTCGGTCATGATATAGGCGTTTGATCTTCGATTAATCTCGCAGCACCTCTAATGGCCACATACAGTTCATCGCATCGGGTGGGTACGCTGCTATATTTCTCATACTTTTCAATTCAATTCGTTCGCTTCGCAAGATTCTCTTTCATACAGTGTACTTGTAATCTGTGCCATTGTACGCGCTGTTCTGCCTCAAGTTTGGAGTCCGCGTTAGAGCACCACATTGGCTCTAGTGGATTACCTAGGTCTTCTGGACGGGCGGGCAGGTCATCACATCTCTCATCATTCACGTCCATTCACAAGAGTGTTTTTGGGGTAACTAATGTATATCTGCCATGTGGTCTGATCCTGAGTTCCTCCACCATCCCAACCAATGGATCGATCCGTAATATCCTCCACAGCAGCTCGAGGCCGCGCTCTCTCACTTTTGGACGAGCTTATCGCAAAAAGCAGACGTGGTATCGCAAAAATCAAATGGGTATCGCAAAAATTCAAAACATGTGCAAGGTCGTCATCTAAACATGTTAGCACCTGGCAAACAGCATCAAGAATGCGACATGTACTCACCCTGCGTGACGATCGTGTCTTTCCTATGACACCGACAACCTAGTCCATCATATTGTCCAGGTTCGTGTTGCGGAAGTTAAGAACCGCCTGGGAGAAGACAGCCGGGTCCTAGAGCTTCTCGAGGTACTTATTGCCCATGCTGATGTACTTCGCTAGCTTATCGGCCTCGCTGCCAGGCGTGTTCATGACCTCCTGGTAGATCTCGTCCTCAAGGAAGGACGCCATAGGGTCGCGCTCGTAGGGCATGGCCGTGTCAGCGCTGTCCATGGTCAACATGATATTGAGGACCTGGAGGTTGGAGGCGTCGATGACGCGGAAGAAGGCCTCGCGCAGATCATTGCAGGGAAGCGGAGCAGGCGGGTTGCTCTTGGTTGGCTCGGGCTCGTCGACGCACATAGGCGCCAGGCCGTTGTCGAGGTAGCACGCAAGCTTCTACATCTTGCGTGCCAGTTTCCTGGCCATCTTCTCGGCGAACTGACGGAAGTGGCGGATCGGGCCCTTGATCTTGCCGGCCAGGGTGACTTCATCTACCTTGGCCTTGATGCGTTCTACATAGGCAGTCTCGACCTCGGCGTACGTAGGTTGAGAGCGGGCCTGCTTCAGCTCGTGTTCAATGTCGACGAGGACCTCCTTCTCGACGAAATGTGTGCCCTGGTACATCTCGTCGTCCGTGAGGCGCTCGCCGCGCTTCCTGAATTTTCTTGAATTCCCGGCGACGTGGATCTTCTTGTATATGTAAGTGCATCCTTCAGATCGCGCGTCGAGGGCGCTGAGGGCCGCAGAAGAATGGTGTGCCGGTGGGATCAGGGCCACAATATCCTTGAAGGTGAGGAAGACGTCCTCAATGTCGGCCGTTGCTTGGCCGGTAACAGAGGGCTGAGCGGGAGACGCGTTCGTAACGGCAGAGGGCGTTCCAGTATACGGGGCGCCAGCAGTATTCGTGTTGTTCGTCTGGTATGGGGTGCTGGAGGTATACGATGTGTTTGGGGTATAGGCAGCGGAAGAGAACGAGGCACCGGGGATGTTGGCGGGGCCTTGGGAGCTTGAGTTGCCCGTGGTGTTGGCAGACGCCGAGTTGTTCGAAGGGCCAGGGTTGTTCGTGTAGGAGATGTTGGTCGGAGCATTAACGACTCGCCGCCGAAGAGTTGAAGGCTGCTGACCGCTCGGAGGGCTCGTCGTCTGGGCAGCGCTGACGATGTCGGGGGTGCTGGAAGTGGGTGGGCTGTTCGATGGAAGGGGGCCGACACCACCGCTCAATTCGTGTGCCTTCTGAATCCACGGCGCGATCAAGGCCTTGAGCTCCTTCAATGCAGCATTGGTGGCCGGCTGGTTCACGCAAGACGTGATTTCTTTCTGGATGGTGGCACTCGTAGCCTTATAGGCCTGATCATCTGAAATGTTCACGCAGGCGATGTAGTACTCCACGGCCAGGGTGGGCCAGGAGCTCAAGAGCTTGAAAATCTTGGGGCTGTTGGTCAAGCCAGCCTGGTGGATAAGATTATCGATGGTGATCTTGATGTTGTTCAGCACATCCTTCCGCCTGCCTTCGATCTTGCTGTTCGTGACGGTCAGGTGGGGGTTGATCGCATCCCGTGAGTAGATGTTGGAGGTGTCCGCCTCTGTGATGGCCTTGATGCATATGGGGATATTGCTCGAAGGCAGCTATTGACGATTAGAAGAAAACAGGAGAAGTGGCCAGGCATAGCAACCTGGGAGGCTGTACCAGCGGACGTGTTCGACATCACGAAGGACTGTGGACTGTTAGTTGTCTCCTTTTCGCCAAAGGCGGAGGCCTACACATACGATGTGGTGAATGGTGTGAAAGGTAGATTGATAGAAGGTATCGGAGCTATTCCGCCGGAGAGATGCGCGAAGATTGAGAGACAATGAGGCACTGTTCGTAGTTGCGCTGGAGTGCCAGAGTCACGAAAGGTGCAGGTTGTGGGTGTGAGAAGTCGGCCTGTGATGACGGTAGAGCAGGTGCAGAAGCAATTTATACGGAGGGGGGTGCGGAGCGGGGCGGGAGGCTAAGAGGAGCGCGGTGCCAAGACGCAGCTGTCGCGACGCTAGTCGCCCTATTGTGTTACGGTGAAAGGCGATAATGCGTCATTTTCTTTGATTGTAAACTGAATTTTCACGTGCCCGACGATAAGAGGAAGGGGGTGTGAAACCTCCCTTGTATACACTAATGTGGCCTACCTGGAGCAATCGACAAACATGGTTCGCGGACGAAGCAATGGAAAGAGATGTACATGAGTTGGGCTACCGTTGCGCCCACTTCGCGCTCGAAGGTTCTCGTAGCATCAACGGCTCATTATACACTCCTTCTCCGCCAAATTGAGCCATGTCAAACTTGAGAATGTCCAAGTCCCGGAACCCATAGCGCAGATAAACGCGATGGCCTTCCGGGCTCGCCTCGAGGTACGCCGGTAATCCAAGTTCGTCAGCTTTTTTCGTACCCCATTCCACGAGCATGCCACCAGCGCCCCGTCCCTGGAAAGTTGGGTCGGTATGTAGCATGTGAAGATCTATATGCTTTAGCATGGCACTGGAAGATCAAGACGAGGGTGAAAGCCCTACGAATATGCGTCTTCTGCCCCATCAACTCCTTCTTCCGCGCGGCTAAGCCACCAAAGAAAGCCTCGCAAGCTTTCGAATTGGTTCCAGCCCCAAATGTTCTCGAAGGTCTTTGCGCTGCAGCTGCCTTCTCGGGCGTGTCGTAGATATGCCACTTTGCAAACGCAACTAATTGTCCCGTCTCTTCATCGTACGCCTGCAGATATGTCGCCGTTGGATCGTTCTTCCTCGCATTGGTAAGCTCTACCACTCTCTGCTGCTCCGAATCGGGTGGAAATGGTCCAGGAAAGAGGATGGGCCGAAGAGCATTGATGGCGTAAGCGGCGGTCTCTATCGCGGCCACACGAGGGATGTCGGCGTCCGAGACTTCGCGAACTATGATGACCATTTTGGAGAGGCTTTTCTGCAACTTGCATTGGCCAAAGAGAAGCGGTAGAAACATTCGTTATATCTTGAAGTGCTCGTGATGACTAAGCGATTGGATGAGGAAGGTCCGGTGAGCGGTACGCCTTTTTGCCCTTCCGCCCTTAAATCTGACGTTGAACTCCAAACAATTCCGACTTAGACCAATAGCAACGCATCAGAACGGCCACTAAACGACTGTTTGGTTGCTGGATGGCTCCATGGCGATGCATGTGGTCGATTAAACCTCCTGCCAGGATAGAAAGACTTTTCGCTCCATAGTGCGCTCGCACCATACGAACCCACTGAGCGTCTTCTTGAGCGCGTTCCACGATTGATTGATGCCTTGACAAAGCACGGACTGTTTGGCGTATGATGTCTGCCAATTGCTGTCTGTACTCCTTTCGCCCCGTCAAAGCACCACTCACAAACAACCACCACTTCAACAGGTCTGGCATGTGCGTCCACTACGAGTCTCGCGGTATCTTCGTGAACAATCCGGATGATCTGACAGATATACACTTCCGGGATATAGCATCCAGTCCAGATTGTACGTGCATTTTTACGCACCGTAGACAGTGGCCTCATACCACGGATCAAGCTCAACTGTCGGATTCCTACACTAGCGCAAAAGTTCCACGAGGCCCACTGCTCAATGCCCGGTTGAAAGCACACCGGAGCCCGCTAACAATTGATCCGACTCACTGCTCCTGGGCTCCTAAACCCCTTGAAGTCCGGATGCGACAAGGATCACGACATCCTAGCCATCAAGCAGCTCAGCAACTCCTGCCAAAACAACGCACGCTGCAGCCCCTTGCTTTGCGCCGCGATCGTCTGGCAGTCTGCGCCGTCGATGCAGTAATCATATCCGATTAGCATTAGTATAGCTGTCGGCACTCGTGGAAGACCGTCGAAGCTCCTGATGTTAACCTGTATGCCAATCAAAAGACCGCCGCGGTGCAGGAGTACGTCCACGATTGGTAGATCTTGGCTTGCCGTAAGTGAAAGGAGAAACACGGCGTGGAAGAGAGATGGGGCTAATGCGCCATGGAAATGGTCGTCATGTCTTGAGCGGAAGGCTCGCCGGTCCGAGCAAGGCGATAAATGATCAGAGAAGCCCCAGGATCGTAGAAGAAGCCGAACTAGACCTCCCGTGATACATTTACTTTGGCAAAAAAAGAATATCAACATGCAAAGTACCGCTAAAAAGCGCTAAACGAAAAGTTCCCAACGCCTTACAAATGCAAAAGATATTTATGTAACCTACACTTCCATCTCATACAGTCCCAAGTCCCAGCCGTGCCCTCCTCTTCAGCCACTCCTCATTTGTACGTCTGGTTATGCTGCTGCTGGTAGTAACTCGCATCCATCTCCACCGGATTCGGATTATGCGCCGGCGCCTCATGCACAGGTGCTTGGTGTGCGTATTTGTCAGATGGCGGAGGCGCGTATGCCTGCGCCATGGAAGGCTGCGGGCTGTATGGCGCTTCGTGATAAGTGCCCTGCTGCGGTTGTGGTTGCTGGTAGCCGTAGCCCTGGTATGGGTCGCCCGGTGGCGCATTTGTATTGGTCTTGCCGGCGTTCTTTCGTCGCCTCCAGAGGAAAAATCCGATTGCGCCTAGAAGAGCGAGACCACCAACGACTCCGCCTACGATTCCTCCGATCGCGCCGCCTGAGAGTCCGCCGCTGCTGTCAGTGTCTGTGGAACCGCCAATCGGAGTCGATGAGTTGGTCGTCGAGGCTGTTGCTGACGCAGGTAGGGAGGCGGATGTAGAAGACGATGGTAGATCTGAGGGCGCGATTCCAGTCAAGGCAAGCAGCTGTTGCTTGTCGACAGGAAGTGAAGTGGCGGTAGGGCTCGCGGACGAAAGTGAAGAGTAGGTGTCGTTCAATCGTGTTGCGTTGAGGGCTCGTAACGCATTGTCGCCTTTGCTCCAGCAGATGTTGAACTGGCGATCGCGTGATGTGCACAGTTCGCTATGACGGGTCAGCATTATTTCCGTTTGAGCTGTACCATGTTAATGGACTCACGTTTGCTTGTCACAGCAGTAGTAGACGTCCCCAGCCGTCTGTCTGTATACACAGCCTGTTTGCTGGTCGGAAGGTGTCTTTGCGTCGCCACCCATGCAGTTGTCGCGTCCTTTCCAACACGGCGAGTCTGAACTGCCCGGTTCGCAGCAGTAGTATTTCTTCGTCAGGGTATCCTGGCTGCACATGTTTGGTGCATCACATCCGTAAGGCATGTTACCGCATTTCCTTTAGAAGGTTAGCATGCATCAAGCTGAGCATTCGAACGGGAAAAGTCCTACCTTGGTGCGCTGGCGTTCCTGCCAGGGGCGGCAAAGTAGAAGTCATCGAAAGCTGCAAAGATTGGAGTCGCGCAAAGAGCAAGCAGCCATACCGGCTGGTACGAGAAACCACGCATGATGTCTTGATGGTAAAATGCGATATTAACAAAGATCCTGGGACGTCTGCTTTGGGATCCCAACTGAAAAGGTTATTCCTTCGACAGGAGTGCGGCGCAGAGACCTCAAAAGAGTTGGACGACGAGCGCGAGGGTAGGGCTGACCTCGAAAGGTCGCGCGCACGCGGGGTTGCCTGAGTTTAAGTCGAGGCAGTGTTGTCCAGGGGCTAGAGGAGGTTGTGGCTGGCTCATTTCTTAGCTGCCAATTGCGGGCTCGTATAAACGCCTTGCAAGCATATCCTTGCCGTCTTCGGTATTCTTGAGACCGTGGGCGTACGCCCCGTCCAATGCCATCGTGATCCAGACGGCTCGCTAGCTTGGGGGCCGAATGCGCAGCCTCACCATGCGGTTTTCGCGATATCGATGCCGCCACGGTCGCAATATCTCCACGGTTTTGGCACCGAGACAGTGCTGAGATTTCTCTGTACATTGTTGTTACTGACTCGACATCCTCCTCGTTTTGATCTGACGGTTGTGCAGCTTCTGCTGATTTCGCACGCACAATGCATGACTAGTGGGAGGCCTGGTTGTGTAGAAGATCAAGGTTTTGGCGAGGCTGAAGAAGGCATCAGAAGACAGCACAGATGCTCCACCACGGCTAAAAATCATGAGACAGACGATGCCGCTTCAGAACGTCTCTATGCGCGTCTCTTTCTGCGCAATTGATAGGTGTACTGGCAGTCTTTCCCGTGCTCCGATCGCCGTGCTCCGATCGACAAAAATACGAATACCAGGATCCCGGTCCCGCCAGTGCCGCCTCCCGACACGCTTTCTCCACGTGCAAGGCGTCCCGCACTTTCATTTTCGACAATTTGGAACGCCGTGAAATATACAATGCCGCAATGCCGCGAGCTCGTCGGCATGGTGATTTGTTAACGAACGGGAGACCTGACGGGAGCTCGTGCTGGGTAACCGGGAACTTGCAAGGAAGGATGGAGTTGGATGGCAAAGAGTGGGGTGGCGCTAAGCTTCTCTTCTTCGACAACGGGGAATATTGACCGACAAAATCCTCACTTGCAAAGTGAGAAAGTTGTACTCAGATCCCTTATCGTCCCGAACGCGCGACAGTGATGTTTCTTGTACTACGACTACCTTCAAGTTCTAAGCTAAGAACAAAGTCAGGATGCCCGAAGATTCATCTCAACGACAGCATGCCATAGGATGCTTTCAAAGACAGGATGCCACGGGATTTCCTCTCAAGGTACCCACAACCATTTCCTACCGGCCTGAAGAGGACAGAGGTAGAAAATCCGATGGATGACAAGCACAGATTGACACTAGCCAGGAGAAGCTGTGTTCTTATCGAATTATTACCCTTTTCTTCTCACAACACTTCTTAATTCTGACCACAGTTGTCTGACAGTACAAACTGAACAGGCCGTGCTGATCAGTACAGCAAGGAGACCTCATTCAGTTGAAAATTCACACAAGTTAGCTACGATAATGGATGCAATGCTCTATTGCTTTTGGCACTTGCTATGCTCAGTCATGTCTGTGCGTCTATCCACTGGAGAACTTCCACAACAGCGAAGTTGTGCACACACTTTCCTCACGCTTGAACTATGGTTATTCTAGGTAATCACGTTCAAAGTCATGATTGTGTGAAGTGACAAGGCAGAGCGGACGACCACCTGCGGAAAAGACCAAGGTAACCAATCACAAAAGTAACGTTGAACATATTCTTCATATTCTCACCAGACATAAACATCACGCTCATCCCCTCATAGCCTAATGCTGTCCAAACCACTTCCCCTTACTCTTTCCCCACTTAGGCTTAACAACAAACACACCCCGATCAATCGTGTTGATAACAGTGTATCCACTCGGGAAAGTGTAATGCGACCACGTACCCGCATCCCACAGCGCATCACCACCACCAGGCTTAACATCATCCGGCGGGTATACGTCAAAGTACGCAATCTCCTCGACCTTGGAGCCATCCGGGAAGCGAGGGATAGAGCTGACATCGAGGATACGCAGACCAGACTGGTAGTTGGATTGGAAGGCAAGACCGTCGTTGACGAACTGGTTGTGGTCGACCATGCGGGTGGTGGCCTTGTAGTAGCCGGATACCTTGGGGGCCTCGAGGTTCTGGATGTCCCAGATGTAGGTTACTGCGAAACCGTCCTTTGCGGGGGAGTCGGGGGCCGTGTCGCTGGGGTCGATTTGGCCCTCGTCGAGCTCGTCGTCCATGACAATGTGCGTCTGCCAGTACTCGTCGGTGACCCAGCCCTGGTGCGTGTAGGACGCGCCAGTGTAAGGGGTGCGGGAAATGACCTTTCCGGCACCAACGCCTTTCTTGTTGGTTACGTCGTAGATGGTCAGCGTGTCCTCGTTGTAGCCGTAGCAGATGTCACGTCCGTAGTACTTCCAGTGAGGGCCGCGGTACACGATGCACTGAGCGTCGTGTGTGTAGCCGTCCTGGGGCGCGCAGCCCTCGACGTATGGCTTGGTGGGGTTGTCCATGTTGATGAAGATGGGTCCACCGGCACAGGTGTCATTGCGGCCGGCACCACCACCGCAGCCGAGAGCAACGGCGTAGTTCTTCTCCTCGTTGGTGCGCACGGTGTGCGAGCGTCCAGCGATACCCTGTGTGAGGTTGACCCATGCGATGTCTTTCTTGATGTCGAAGGTCTTGGGGTTCTTGGGCGAGAGCTTGAGCAGCTTCTTCATGTCAAAGAATTGAACACCATGGCCTCGACCCTCGGATCCGACGACGAGTGTGTCTTTGAGCACGGACATCTCCCTCCATATAACGCTGTCGTTCTGGGCGGGAAGACGGCCAAGATACTCGAGCTGACCGTCCCGAGTGATCTCGGCGAAAGCAGCACCAGAGGTCTGACCGATGGCGACGAATTCACGTCCCCAATAGGTCCATCCCCAGGATCCGGAACCCTCAGAAGCACCACCACCGAGCTCCTCGTGCGTCTGGAAGTCGTACATATCGATGTCCTTGCACTATCGGAGCGTTAGCGATGATCCCAGTTCAGGCGGAATCGATTGCCTACCTTGTACGTCTGGTCGGCATCGCCCTTGACAGCCTCAACACGACCGTGCTTGCACTCGATCTTGTTCTTGTTGACGCGCTTCTTGAAGAAGCCGTTCCACTTCTTCGAGTCGTAGTGGCCAGCAGCACGGTGCTTCGCCCAGGCAGCCTCCTTTGCCTCCATCATCATCGACATGACCTTGCCGGAGGCATACTCCTCGTGGGTGAAGCCAGAGGCCGAAACCAAAGGCACGATGGCCGCGGTAGCAAGAGTTGACCACTTCATCTTTGCAAACGATACTGCGGATTGACGGTAGCAGATGATCCAGCAACCTGGGTGAGCACTACATTTTATATATCCCTTGTCCGTAGCACGACATGCGGTCGGGACGTGGTGCTCGGTGCACCGGTCGCGTGCGATACACCAAAGATGACCATCGACATGATTACCTTCCTATCGCAGGTGGTGCGTAGTTGCTTGTAGGCCTTCCAAGACCCGTATCGAAGCATTAACGTCTGCAAAAAGGTCTTGGAAGTGTCTTGGAGGACGGAGAAAAGTCAGCGTTCATTTGCTCCGGGGGATGAACTGTTCTTGGCTGCACTTTGGCCTGCACTTCGAGAACCTGCTGCGCCGTGGGGCATATTGCGGGCGCACGAGCTGGGGGTAGTCTTTTTCTTCTCGCGAACGTTGATAGGCCGGTGAGATTGCCTGATCGGGAAGGAGCCAAGAGATGTTGGATTGCGTTTTGCGCCGCGGCCACCGAAAACTTGAACCGGTACTGCTGCCTTCACATCGTGCACTTGTGTGTGGCTTGAGATAGCTGATGCGTATGGAGTGATACTGTTATGTGCGTTGTGCTGTCCTTTCTTGCTCGCTCGATGTCAAGTGTCGTAGAGTTCGTAAGGTCTAGAACAATCTCCAGGCCCTGCATGCGGTTGTACCTGGATCGGCGTTACCGACTCTCTGGCCGTGTTGGACGGTGACAAGCATTATTGTGTCCGTTAACAGCAGGTGTTTGTCAAGAGCACCTGCTTGGCTGTTCTTATCAGCGTGATATGCGGAGCCGGGATGGGCCAGCGATATCGATGGGCCCAGCATAGCACAGCTTGGCAGACGTTGCTAACGAGAAGCTCTGGAAGCAGCAGTTGCGCGGAGAAGGATCGAGGGTGGAAGAATTCCAGAATATGATGCCAGTGAAGGATGCTTGTGATCAAGCAGATTGAAGAGAAGAGGAGGCAGGGTGATATATGTTTTGGCAGACGCGTTCCTTGCGTCAGGCTACGCTCTTTGCGAACACAATGAGCACGATTGAGTGCAATTGGAGGCCAAGAACATCTCAGCGATGATTGGATGGGACAACTTGCCCTGCGACCTGTGGTGTTGGCGCGCATTCACGTGCAGTTGGTTGATACCAGACAGCACACTTCGATCGTGCTTGGTGCTGCAATGGAGATGCCGTCGACCTGGTCTCTGGATAGCAAAAACATGCTTGGATTCGCCTGGGCATGATGCTTGACCATCAGTAAGGAATCCAAGAGACGGTAAAATGGTGGGAGAGGAAGAGAACCATGCGGCGCGATTCCGCCCAACAGCTCCTCGGCTAAACCTGCCTCCCAAACCACCCTCCAACACCTCAACACCACGCGACTCTACAACCGTCATCGTGAACCACACCCCCTCCCATCCACGATGAAGCTCTCCGAAGACGACCTCTACCGCACATCCACCCAATTCCAGCACTGGTCCTTCACCCCCGCCTCCCTCACCGCCCAGCGCATCAACACCAACCACCAAGCCACCGCCCGCGTCAAAGCAAACGTCGCCCGCCAACGCGCCCAGCGCCTCCTCAGCGCCGCATCCTCGTCCGACGAAAACACAAGTGGCGCGAACACGCCTCTGCCGGACCGCAGCGCCGATGTCAAGGAGGTGGATTGCCTGAACAGCGATGAGGAGATGATGCTTGTGGACGAGTTTTGCGAGCGCGCGTTGGCGCTGGGCACGCATTGTGGGTTTCCGAATGAAGTCGCTGTACGTATGAAATCTTGATACTGTGGTATTGTATTTTATTTGCTGATATCGGGTATACACAGGCAACATGCGTCCAATTCCTTCGCCGCTTTTACCTCTCCAACTCGCCCATGACATACCACGGCCAAAATATCTCCCGCACCACAATGTTCCTCGCCTGCAAGACCGAAAACGCCCATCAATCCGTCGAATCCTTCGCCTCCAACTTCTCCAAAATCACGCCCGAACAAATCCTCGCGCCAGAGTACCTCATCGTGCAAGCCCTGCGCTTCAACTTCGAAGTCAAGCACCCGTTCCGCGGCCTCAAAGGCGGGCACTTGGAGCTCGTGGAGATGGCGCGCGGGAGCTACGAGGGCCCGAACCGCCTGCCAGACGGCGCAGACATGACGAGCGCGGACCTCGCAGCGCGCATGTTGAAGATCGAGGACAAGAACGGGAGCAATGCCAAGATGAACATGCCCGACCTCGAAAAGCGCATAACGGACGCCTACGCCTCCGCCTCCCGCACCCTCAAAACAACAGCCCAACTCACAGATGCCTACTTCCTCTACACACCCGCTCAAATCTGGCTAGCCGCACACCTCCTCGCCGACGCGCCCCTCACGATATTCTACCTCTCCGTCAAAATACCCTCTGCATCCCCACAATTTGCCAAACTCCTCGCCACACTACACGCCTGCGCAGACCTATTCAAATCGCACCGTACATTCCTCCCGAATAGAGACGACAGCAAACATAAAGCTGAAGTCAAGCGGCTCATTGAGAAACTGAAGAGTTGTCGAGACCCGGATAAAGTCGATCTCGTCAAATTGAATCAGGCGCAGAAGAGGGATGCGGAGGGAAAGGAGGGGGGATTGGAGGAGGGCAAGGCGAAGAGGAGGAGGGTGGAGAGGGAGGCGTATGAGAAGGCCAATGATGAGTTTTGGGGGCCGGAGCTGGGGAAGGCGTAAGAATAATGGGGATGGGGCCTAGATTGGAGATGTCGGGCGAGAAGTGTTGCATAGCGTGGCGTGTCTCTAGGTACTGGGCATTGGGTTGGCGTTCAGGTATGATATCCACGGCAGAAGGGAGAAATTTGAGGTGTTTTCGAGTTCATAAGACATAGCATCTATGTGTCAGCAGGTATGATTTCGAGATCCTGATTTATAGCCCTAGCAGCTCGGCGTCGAAAGAGTGCTGTTTTGATCCTGAATAAGCATCTAGTCCCTTACTCGTTCCTTCTCATGTATTGGAACAAGTCGCCGGTGGGCTATGTAGCAAGACAATAAGCTGAGCTGAGTCCGTTGAGGCTCGGGCACCCAAACAAGTCCGTGTTGTGCTGCCAGTACCGTATTGGTGGAGGTAAATACACAGTAAAGAGTCGAGCTAGGGCCGCCATCGCGTTCGGTGGTACCCTACCCTCAACAATCCAATCCACCACTCTACAACACATAAACCCAGCACCCCTCGCCCTCGCCACAAGTCCCCAGCTCCAGCGGGGCGTCAAGCCCGAAAAGCGAATCGTAACAATACCAAAGGACCAGTGATGAATACTCGATATCCCAGCAGGGTCGCAAGCAAGTCTTAGGTCATGCATGTTTGGTACTGTACCGGTAGCGGAGGCAATTATTCGGGTGCGATTGAATGGAAGACATG
>Ga0265798_10002530_pt1 | contig 26912 bp, 23 predicted proteins | sample P3T30metagenome_FD_192430 | JGI IMG/M metagenome (GOLD analysis project Ga0265798, IMG submission 192430) | Plant litter microbial communities from East Loma Ridge, Irvine, California - P3 T30 | ecosystem: Environmental > Terrestrial > Plant litter > Unclassified | place: USA: California...
CGAAAAAAAAAGAAGAAGAAAAGAGAACAGAAAGGCAAACCCATGAGGCCACAAGCCACCTTTTAATAAAACTACTCCGCACCATCCATAAGGCAGCCCACTCAGCCGCACTCACACTGCTGCTGCATCCTGTAACTGTTGCAGCTCCGCCTCACAGAGTGCAGCAAAGCAGTGAGCAAACATCAACCCTCGTACCCACGCGAGCCCTTGTCGCTTACTGTCGCACGACTTCCATGTGTAATCTGTGCAAAATACGAATGCTGTGTCATTATAGTGCTATTGGACCCGAGTCGAAACGGGGCTTTCATCGCCAATGTAAGCGCGAGAACACAATCATCGCGTGGCGCTAGCGTATAGTTGGGGGCCACGATGGATTACAGTGTGGACATGGCTGCAAGGCTTTGTTGGCACAGCCTCTATAAGGGTTGGTTCGTGCAGGCGGTTGTTATTGTTAGTCTTGTAGTGCATTATGGTTGCCGAGGATGGTGGTGGGATACGTGATGTGGGAGCTTAGGACTGTTTCAAGCTACGCTCACCTGGTTCTAGTGCCTAAAGTTTTATAATGTTTTGGTGCCGATTACCCATCTGTCCTATTTTTTCGTGAATTAATTAACTACTGTCCGCCTTGTCTTCCACATACGACCATAGGACATCGAACATAGCGCTTCCCGTTCGCTCAGCGGTACTCAAGCGGTGTACCGGCGGATTAGTAGTCAGGTGGGTGACCACTGGCGAATCCCCGCTGTTGTATGTTTTTTTTTGTCCCCAGGTAAGGATGATGGTACGAGCTAGGCCTGTAGGTGGCTTTGGAAGTATATGTAACGCATCTGTCGGGTCTGTCGGGCGGACTAAAGGGCATGATTGAAAGACTGAATATAAAAAGCATGTCCGTATACTCGCTCTGCAAACAACACCCAGGCGTATCACATCTATAATCATGAATATCAGGAGGCAATTAAGGAAGACTAGGACTTTGGCTATCAACCAGTTTAGCAAAGTCCCATTAGAACCACGCATCCATAGCGCATTTAGATACATTTCCCTTTTTGGCTTTCTGGATTTGACATACCATATACAAACAGCTTTTGCTATTGGCTGAGTATAGCCCATTCTCTCACTTGCTCTGACCTGTTGACTTTCTGCACGCCAAGCCTAGGAATGTCATTTCGTCGACATTGGATGTAGTTTGCTAGGACCACCACTGTATATCCGTATGTTCTGTGCTACGTGTTAGATCAAGTCCGTGTAAAAGAGAAGAGAAGCCCAGCTAGCATTAACCCAAAGTAACTCTCGCATTAGTTTTATCATAGTTGCTTCCAGGACTTGAAGTAGATTGGCTTTGATGACTTTTTATCTCACTGAGGAGGCGATGGAGAAACTTCATGCTACATGTAGTACTGTACTGCAAGCTCCTGTCCCCCCCCAAAAACATGCCAACTTCCATAGCTTTGGACTTGATTATGCCCTAAGGTTTCGTGGTTTCCCAATCCTTTTTTATCAGATAGAGGGAAGAAATGGATTGTCATGTCTCGCCGTAGCATTGGTATTCGCAAACCAACACTGGCTATCGGAGAGCATCAAGGCTATCGGAGAGCATCAAGGCTCTTCAGTGTTACAATAGTCAAGATGCCAGCCAAGGATATTACCCTCCGGCCTCGCAAAGTATCACCATCGCCCTCTATTGATGCGATGCAAATATCCCGTTAGATGGATTCGTGGCTCACATCTTGTGTCCCTCATGTCGGCCGTTTGACCTCCTCTGCTTTTGGCATGTGCCATAACCCAGCAATTCCCAAAGATCTTAAACCCGAATAAAATCGCGTCATTCTTTGGTCTGCTCTAGCAGCAATATGAAGCAGGCAGAGTCTTCGCATCAAGGCATCAGTTCCTCTCGGTAAAAGTCTGCCATGCCTTCCTTGACGACCTTTCGAAGTTGTGCGGCTGCACGGCCTATCTCGCCACCAGCTTTGGTGGCTTGCTCCAGCCCTGCGGTAACCGCCGCCTCTGCTCGGTTGTGGAACAATCTTTGTCGGTCTTCGCGGTCCTCGTACATTTCGGCTTCCTCGTCTCTCGCAGCCCCAAACAGGTTGAGGTGAGCATAGACATTCGATCGTTGCGAGATGATGTGATGCTGCGTATGCCAAAGCGGGAAACTGCTATCGTTGACATCAGCAGAGGCTGTTGTCTGCATATGGGAAAGGCCAGTGCGGAGAAATGAAGTCAATGCGTTCATCTGCTTGACTTGCATCTTCGTATCAGCTTTCCCATACGATTTCCCAGTCGACCATTTGGTCGATTCTTCACTTTGCCAGCCGAGCAGGCTGAGAAAGCATTTCAACATCTTCACCCAGCCTCCAGCACAGCTGACTACTTCATCACCGGCAACTCCCAACAACCATTCGAGCACCTCAAGGCCAAAATTGCGGATTTCAGTGGCCAAATGCGTCATTGCAGCTCTTGTGTGGAGGAGTAGTTGGTCCGTGTGGCTAGCGATATCGACTGGTGGCAGACTCTGTAGGAGTTTCATCAATTGTTGTCGGACACTGTTTGATCCGTCCAAAATCAGCCGCTGAGCTGTCGGAATGACGACAGATGCTGGCTGTGGCAATGGAACTGTATGGGGATTGCTGGTCATTGCTGAAGTCAAGAAAGCAAGAGACTCTTTCCGCTGCGTGTCTGACTTGTGATTAAGGAGACCCAAGTGATGAGCGCATTGCGCTTCTAGTGTCGGGGCAGTAGTGGAGAGAGCTTGTTGCTTTAAAGCAATTGCTGGAATATGTTAGTGGGTTCAAGGTTACTTGGTGTTGAAGATGTTACATTTGGCGCGGAAACTTGTGTCAGTGGTGTTTGCAGCCTTGGGTCTCGCCTTTCCAACCTTCAACTTTGGTTTCTACTTCTGTCAGTTTTAGGCGATATTGAGCGCCCCTGGGTTTCTGCTCACTTGAAAGTCCTTCTTTTTGTTCTCCTTCTTTTTCTTCGAGCTGGCTGTCATGATGGTGATCAACCGCAGTTCTTGTAGCTAATTTAATTTCTCCACAAGCGCTTAGCATCTGCCGAGGACACACACGTTGATTAGAAAAGAAAAAAGGGCTTCAATGTCAATGATGCGACGTGCGCGTGGTTCGGACGTTGATGGCAGGAAAATTGATGATATAGATGCTGCTAGGTTAAGATGAGCTTAGACTGTCAGAGTCTTGGCAGGGTCCAGCCGCGGTCATGTACGCCGATGTCATCAGCACACTGTAAACAGCAACTGCAGTTTGTGTGCCATCTTCTTGTACCTGTCGCCGACCATGGCTCAACACACCGTAAGTAGTCCGAACTGCCCCCAAAAGTTTACGCCACTAATGCGCTTCCATAGCCAGAAGAGATACTCTCGCTACTTACTCGTCTGAGCCAGAAACCCGGTGTTCAGAGCACACTAATACTGTCGCGCGAGAATGGCACCATAATACGCACCTCTGGTCTTATATCGAGTAGCTCCTCCGCGAATCCAAACAGTACCCTGCCAGCCTCTGGTGAGACGGCGCCTGACAATTACACCAATGGCAGGCAAGAGAGCGGAATACACAGTGCGGAACATGTTGCGAGCATGGTCTGGTCGTTCCTGACAGCAGCGGGGAGTCTTGTTGACGAACTGGACAAGGAGGACGAAGTCAAGCTTCTGCGATTAAGGACAAAGAAGAACGAGCTCGTCATAGTACCAGGTCTGTTCGCTACATACACGACTGCGGGGCAATTCGCTAACCCTATGACTAGACCCCAAGTTCATTCTCGTCGCTATACACGATACGCCTCCAGCCTAAGAGATGCAGCGAATTCACCCATGTATATCTAATGTTTCTGCAACCGTTACGATACCCAACTACCTTCTATAGCGTAGTAGTACGAGTTACCAGTGAGCCTCGCTAATATCGACTTTATTGACATCTTCACCGTCTCTAAACCACCGCGCTACAAATATCAGTGACTGTGCAAACACTTTCGAAGCCGGAATACTCACAAGCATCGTCAATGTCCATATCGTTGCCGCTCATCTGTCGCTTGCGCATCCTCCCATCCTCTGCGAAGGTCCAGTCCTCGAGACCATAACATCGCCTCCACTTCATGCCATCGTGCGCATCTTGGTACTCATACCAAAATTGTACAGCGATCTTGTTATCGGTGAAGGCAAACAGCTCCTTGCGTAGTCTATAATTTTTCTCCTTGTCCCACTTCTTCGTCAAGAAGTCCTCGATCGCAGCAGTGCCGGTGAGGAAGGATGACCGGTTGCGCCAGATACTGTCAGATGTGTAGGCCTTGGCTATCGCTTTGGGGTTTCTATCATGGTTAGATTGGGCAGGGACCCGGAATATCACATTGCATACTGGCTATTCCATAAATCTTGTGCCTTTTTAACCTTGATATGGGCAGTTTCGTGGGTAAATGGTGGTGAGAGGGGCATGTTGAAGATCAGTAGAAGCCTTGAGAATTTGATTCGTAAAACAGTCTGTCTTGCAAGACTTTACTTTAGCTCTTCGACTGCTATCGTGATGCAAGTCAGAATTAATATACACACGCTGGGGGCCTTGGGATACATGCCGCTTCATGCTTTGCATCGGCATTTCGGCATACCCTGACATTTGGCACCCATAGCGATGACGTTGCCTTACCAAAGCCACTGTGCTGGCTTATTTCCCTTTGAAACTGGAGCGCATATAACAATGAGTTAACACAATGGATGAGACGCAGGGAGCTGGGGTTCTGCATACATTACGTGTCAGATTTACCGGTGAGCCATCCAAGGTCGAGCTCGTTTGGATCTCAACGAGTACAGATATCGACAACTCCGAGGATGCACAGCTTATGTTCTACAGATGCTTCTCATCAACCATCCAGGGACACACTCGCCGAGCTTGGTGCACGACTCAGTTTTCCCCTCCTTCACAAAACTGGCAATGATAGCTGTATCGTGTGTGTAATCAAGTCCCACACAGACGCACCTGGCCATCTAGGTACACGCCCTAAACAACCACATTGATAGGGCCAAAGTATTTGTCAACTCTCCGTCTGCATTTCGTTGGGTTCTCCGTACCTGGCTACCTCGGCCGGCCGCATGCCGGTAGCTTTGCCCCACTATGATCTCGAAGCTGGGAAGCTTGCGAAAGCAACAAAACGAAACACAGAGAAGCTATTGTACCCCTCTCTCTTCTTCCAAATAAACGATTGGAGATAAGATATAAAGGCTGGGGTTCTCTTTACTCCTCACTCACTACTCACTACCACAACATTCTTCCGTCTATTCTCCAAATCTACAAGTTAAAGCAGATATGGCTCCTCTTCAAGTCGGCGACAAGCTCCCCGAGGGCGTCAAGTTTGAGTAAGTTGGAATTATTACCGTCTTTTTTGTTGTATATTTCCTTGATGCTTGTATCAACTGACTTCTCCCCCTTTCCCACTCTTCAAACTTGCGTCCATTAGCACCCAGCTAACCGCAGCCCTCTCCCCCACCTGTAGATGGGCGCCCATTACCGACGCCGACCCCACTGCTTGCGGCCGCCCGCAAGAGTACGACGCCAGCAAAGAATGGGCCGACAAGAAAGTCGTCGTCTTCTCCGTGCCCGGCGCCTTCACTCCAGGTTGCCAGGCATACCACCTGCCGCCGTACATTGCCAAAGCGGCAGAGTTCAAGGCAAAGGGCGTCGACGTTATTGCCACGATTGCGAGCAACGATGCCTGGGTGATGAATGCATGGGGCAAGGTCAACGGCGTCAAGGGCGACGAGGTCCTCTTCTTGAGCGACACAAAGACTTTTTTTAGCAAGAACCATGGGTGGCAGGCGGGTATGGGTGACCGTAACGGTCGCTGGGCTATGGTGTTCGACCATGGCAAGGTAGTGTATGCTGAGAACGAGAAGAGCCCCGGTGAGGTTTCGGTAAGTGTTTTGGTTTGAGTGAGGTGCTGAGGTGACTTGTTTGCTAATGTTTGTTAGGTTTCTGGCGCTGACGCTGTTTTGGCCAAGTTGTAGAAACCAGATGGGTTGGGGTTTACCTAGACAACTTTTGGGTATATACTGCATGTAGCCCGAAGACCATAGAGGGAGATATAAAGGGATAGAAATGACCAAGAGTATCCACGTGCATTTCATGACGCTACTTTTCGTAAACATGCACCTGTTGCTCTCATCTATGACATGGTGCATGTAGTTGAAGCTTTTGTTTGTATTCAGTGCTGGTCGAATGCTCAGCTTGCGTAATAACTTTCCCCCGCTACTGCTTGCTTGCAAACCCGAGCCCAGCCGTCTGCATTGCCTATCCATCTTGCCGCTTTCACATGTTGCCCGATATATACAAACGTGGACCTTGTAGTATGCTCAATCAAACTGAACTCATATTAGTGTGTGTGTGCGAACAATCAATCATGCAGCCCAACGTACCGGTGTAAGGAAAGACTCAGCCACGAAACGAGCTCGTGCGTTTAACTAGAAGCTGGTCAGTCCATTACTCGACCAGAATCGTCTGGCTGCTTACGAAGAGCTTCATTTCCGAAATCTCCTTGTCGACTTCCTCCATGAATTGGATGATAAAGTCGACCAGCTTGTGCTTCAGCATCTCCTCGGTGTGGGAGTTTGTAATCAAGAATGAGATGTCGTAGCCCTTGACCGGCTTTCTCCGCAGGATGTAGAAGGACTCTGCTCTTTGCGTTAAGAAGCGTGTGAACTTGTGGACCAGAATATGCTCAATCTCATCGGCTTGCTTGATCTTGATGCTTATTCGTACGCTGTTGATACTCGGCTCAATGTACACGCGTTCATTCTCGTTTCTCGATACGGTAAGCGGGTTCAGAATGACTTCCGGGGAGCTTGCGGCCTCGATCTCGGGGACATTGTGACGTTCCGAGGCCTGTGAGGCAAAGTTGGACAGGGAGAGGGCGGCCGTGAGCGACGACCGCACGCACTGGAGGTATGGGCGGAGTGATTGCGACTGAGCATGTTAGCATTAGTAAGCCCTGGAATTGGCTACAAGACGGGTACCATGTTGCTCAGAGCTCAAGACCAGCTCGAAGGTTCGAAATTCAGGGCGGCAGTCGGGGGGAAGAACCGACTATGACATGTCAGTATATGGGGGGAGTTGGCCGTCCGTGCCTGCAGTCGCTAGTGGGGTTGAAGCTCCGGGCGGCGGCTGAGCTTGGCGCGGGCTGCTTGCCTCATCCACCACCGTCCATCTCTCGCCTCCACTGGGCCGTAAATTCCATACATTTCCCCGAATACAGTCAATCACCTATCATGGCGTCTATACCAGGTATGCCATAACCCCATCCATCTCCCAAGCATAGCGTCATCGCATCGCATCGCATCGCATTACTAACTTGTGCGCCACTAGTAATTGTCAAGCACCAGGGCAAGAAGCACGAGGTCGAAGTCGATACCTCGTCCACGGGCGAGACGTTCAAGTACCAGCTCTTCTCCATCACCGGCGTCGAGCCCGACCGCCAAAAGGTCATCGTCAAGGGCGGCCAACTCAAGGATGACACAGATATGAGCAAACTGGGCCTCAAGCCTAACCAGACCCTCATGATGATGGGCACGCCCTCGGGTTCGGGAACCGTCATCGAGAAGCCAAAGGTCCCCATAAAGTTTCTGGAGGACATGGACGAAGCCGAAGCCGCACAGCTGGAGGGCGCCACACCGGCCGGTTTACAGAATTTGGGCAATACCTGCTACATGAACTCGACGCTCCAGACTTTACGCTCTATTCCAGAGCTTCAAGAAGAGCTTCTGCGCTATACTGCTAGGTATGTCCAGTTCTCACTACGCATACTCCCCTCCACTCCACCATACTGACTGTACATAGCAACGACTCAGGCTCGTCTAGCTCCGCACGAACGCTCAGCCAGCTCGGTCTCGGTGGCCTCGGTGCCTCAACAGATTTGACTGGCTCCCTTCGCGATCTATTCAAGCAAATGTCTGAGACCCAGCAAGGTTTCCCGCCACTGATGTTCTTGAACGCTCTCCGAACCGCATTCCCCCAGTTTGCCCAAAAATCAAAGGATGGCCATGGCTACGCGCAACAGGATGCCGAAGAGGCTTGGTCACAGATTGTCTCGCAGCTGCGCCAAAAGCTGAAGATCAAGGATAACGAGACAGGGTCGGACGCAAACAAGCAGCAAGAGCTATCTTGGATCGACAAGTACATGGCCGGCAAGTTCGAGTCAGTTATGGAGTGTGATGAACCAGGTGCCAAGGAGGGTGGCGAGGAGCCAGTACACAGCGAGGACCTCTTCTTCAAGTTGAACTGCCACATCAATGTCGAGACAAACCATCTCAGGGATGGTCTGGCCGCTGGCCTCAAGGAGCAGATTGAGAAGAGGTCTGAGGTTTTGGGCAGGAACGCCCTGTACACCAAGACATCAAAGATCGCGCGCCTGCCAAAGCACCTGCCCATCCACTTTGTGCGCTTCGACTGGAGACGCGATACCAACAAGAAGGCAAAGATCATGCGAAAGGTTACTTTCCCCGAGGAGTTGGACGCGCTGGAGTTCTGCACGGATGAGCTGAGAAAGGTCCTGGTCCCTATCCGCGACAAAATTCGTGATGTCCGCAAGGAAGAGGAGGATGTTGAGCGTGCCCGCAAGCGACAGAAGCGCATGAAGGCCGGTGAGGAGAACGACACTGATCCCCTTGCCAACAAGGAGCCCTTGCAGAAGAAGAAGGAAGCCGCACAAAAGAAGGAGGATGCTAGCAAGCCAGCCGAGGATACCAAGATGGAAGAGGTCGAGTACAAGACTGACGCTCAAGTAGAGGCTGAGCGTGCCGCATCCATCTTGGCTGCCAAGAAGGAGCTTCTCGCTCTCGTAGACCCGAAGATGGCCGCCGACGAAGGCGCCAATCAGACGGGCCTGTACGAGCTTAGAGGTGTCATTACGCATCAGGGTGCCAGCGCGGACAGTGGCCACTACACGTCTTTCGTCAAGAAGCAAGGTGCCAAGGATCCCAACACCGGCAAGCGGAAGGAGGAAGACGGCAAGTGGTGGTGGTTCAATGACGAGAAGGTCTCCGAGGTCGACGCCGAGAGGATACAAACTCTGTCTGGTGGTGGTAAGTCTTCCTACCTGGTGATGCTTTCAGTGACTGACATTGTGCAGGTCAAAGCCACTCGGCTCTTATTCTCCTATACCGTGCAGTTCCCTTACCCTCAATCGATGAGGATGTACAGATGGGCGAGGCATAGGCGACCTCATCATTGGCGGATTTGCAACAGCGGAGACATTTACAAACTCGTCAGCGTCATCGCCATCATCCCTACCGGCAGAGACATGAATAACGCAAGTGGAGGAGTGTTTAGTGCATGGCATTGGCGTTGCATCAGCTGGACAAGCTATGGACGATGCTGTAGAAACTATGATTCAAGATTCCATGACTTCAAGAATTGCATTAATAGATTAGTTGGACCAGCCACATATGCTCGTTTGGGACGTTTTCACCTCACTCCGCGTCGCGTGGAAACGCGTCTAATCTTGCCGCCAAGCCTTGTCATGATCTTGACGCTCACCTCTAGTACCTTTCTCTAGTACCTCAATATAGCTTCTGACAAGCTTCGTTACTCGCAATATATGCTCTAGTCTTTTCGCCGTATCATCACGCCCGTACAGCCCTTCGTTCCATGTATTAACTATCACCGCCATGTTCTACAGTCACGAAAGTACGCTTCACAACATGCCCAGGTGGCTCTTGTATGCAACAGCAAAAGCTGACGCCTACAGTTTTGACATCGCGTAAATACGGCGTCGCAACCGTGTGGTGAGCGATCACGGTCTTCAACTGCTCCTTCCGTCCACTGACAGAAACGGTAGGCTCGTTGCAACACTCGGCCAAAAGTCTAGTCTAAAGCGCATTAACCGCAAGCAGATCCTCGAAGTCAATGTACCGAAAGCATGCCAGACCATTGTTGATCCAGCAGCGCATATGGCTCTGCGTCTACAGGGCAACTTGTTGTACGTTGTGCCGTTAGCTCTTCCAGATGCAATTCAGCACTGACAGCCATAGGTACGGAGTTTCGCGTGTATACTTGCAGCAATGCGGGTATATTCTCTCAGATGCACAGAATGCGCAAAACGAGTTACAGATGATGCTACGGACAGTCAGAGATGCTGCACTAGACCCAAATGCTGGCAAAGCCAGGTAGCTATTCACGCTTCTTCCGTTATTGGATAATTCACTCACAAAAGCTTCACAGGCCGGAGCAGCTCATCCTTCAAGATGACCCATCTTTCCTCCCTAGCTTCGCACTTCCTCCCCCAGAGCTCCTCGCAGAACTCGACTCCAACTTCAACTTCAACGCGGACATTGTTCATTCTGGGGAGTCACAGTCCCTGACCCCTTTTGGTTCCCAGCAGTCCCAGTCTTCGTCTCATGTCGGTGCCATTGGCGGACTCATCCTTCCTACCTCGTCTCCCGGTCTTCCGGGCGAGTTCAGACTCGAAGGCGGTAGTGAACCAGGTGGGTTTGGCGGGCCTAATCTCGTGTTAAAAGATGATGATATGGTCGAGATCGAAGACCCAGACTTTATGTTTGGAGACGATGGCGAAATCATTCAATTGTCTCCAGGTCGTAGGTCTGCTAGGACACCTACTAGGTCTACAGGTGCGCCGGTGTCTGGTGATGCTGGTGCGAGCGCCAGAATGAGGAGGGAACACAAAGAAGGACAGCGCGCTGTCAGCCAGGTGAGTCTTACTGCGCCCTCTCACGTCTTTTTGTACTGCGATCTCAAATACTTGTCTTGAAAGGTGGCTTTGCTTCTCTCACTTACGCTTCAGTCATTGTCATACATAATCTCACCGTCCTGGCGAGTGCGTCTTGGAGCTTGAGTGCCTCGTGGCTACTTATCTTTTGTGGCCGTGCTACTATTTTTGTTGTTCCTACGATATATCCCTTCTCTCATATCTTACCTTTGTGTTTCTTTTGCTCAATCTAACATATCTACATTATGGAGACTGACTCATGCCAGTTTCCCGACGAACAGGTAGATATCGGCCTCCCGATCTACAACGATGGCTTTCCTGAGAACGAAACAACATCATCGGATGCTCCACAGAAGTCCAGCAAACAGTCTGAGGTGGTTGAATCTTCTGAATCGTTTTCCGCGCCGCTGCATCGACACCGAGCTGCGCGTACTATTCCCACCGACGCAGCCATAGAGCTCCGCAACAAGGAGTTGGCAGACTGGAATACAAACTACCGCGCCAACATGAAGGCTGCCGCCCGACAGAAGCTCCAGTATCGTGCTACCGCACAAGCGAAGAAGAACGCGGAGCACTATGTTTGGGGTTCTGGTATCGGTGGCATCGGGCACCGCAATTTCGGTCCAGGCCCTAATCCACTTGACATGTTTTTTGGTGACGGACTCTTCGAGTCAATTACTGGCTTGAGTCGCAAGAAGGTTGTTCGTGCGAAGCACCATCGTGACAGTGGTATTGATGAGACTACGCAAGAGGAATCCCGCCGCGTGCGTCAGAGGACTGATGAGCCTGAGACTGGTCGAGGTGATGAGGATGACGGTTTCTTTATGCCGAGTGGCGATGCCGCGGTCGAACTACCTCGTGAAGCTGCCTCTGCTCTTGATGACCAGCAGATATTCTCTGCAATGCCATGGAACATGAGCGCTTCGATACGCGGCTCGTCAGCCATTCCTCGCAGTGGACGTGTTGGTATGACGGGTTCGGCAGAGCAAAGCAGACCCGGAAGCCGTTTGGTCTCCGCATCCCCACTACATGGTCGAGGTCAGCCTAGCGCATTTGATGCTTTACGGAATCTTACAGGTGACGCTGATTTCGGGGGTGATGAGTTTGGGCTTCCGGGTTACAGTTCAGACCTCCCTCAGCCAACAGCCGCCCCAGAGATCTCGATACGTGTGCAGGAAGCTCTATCTACAGAGGGCGCAAACTTCGTCACTTTCATGAATGAATGCATCATCGAGAAGCGTATTCGTGCTCAGACTGATACGGATCTGATGTCTGACATCTTGCTGGCCGATGCCGCTGCCGACATTGAGGAAATCACGTTTGAGGAACTTCTTCCAGCCGCCGAGCACACCAAGACGATTGCTTGCCAGGGATTGATGATGGTTCTAGCACTTGGCAGCAAGGGAATGCTCGAAGTACAACAGTTAGAGCACTTGGGCGAGATTAGTCTCAAGCTCACCGACATGGCCAAGGCCGTGCAGGTCGTTGAGATTAGAGATGGCGAAGAGTCTGATGAAGAAGAGAGTATTGGCGAGGATGAAGACCATGCAAAAGATGAAGCCCTAGACCTGCAAGAGGTGCAGGGCCAAGACATGGAAGTAGATATCGTCATGCAAGAAGTAGAAGGCCATTTCCAGGAGCAGTTCAGCGCAGGTCATGCTGTTGGAGGTGAAGACGAATCTAATTCGCTACATGATGACTGATTAATCTGACAGCTTTTACAAGCTGTATCACAATATAGGCAGTCTGGCCTCATATAACCGCACATGCAGCTAGCCTGTAGCATATTAAAGTCATGTTCCTTAAATTTCCAGTCTTCACAACATCAAGAAACAAAGAAAGTATGAAACGCAACTAAATCCAACTTTCAGTTATTCCAAGTAGGATTCTGCCTGAAATTCAATATTTTATACATTCACCAAGTGTCTTAACCTGCCCATAAGACATCAGCTAATCGTTGGTCTGGAAGAGGGTTAGCTACCCCAATTACTATATACAGTATACTTGATTAAACTACCCACTAGCTTAATTCAACATTAGAAAGCAAAACTTCATTACTTTTAACATATATCCCACTGTACACGATCACAGCTGCATCGACCGCCTGGTTCATACGAGACTGTAGGGTTCCTCCGCGCAGGTTGCTATTACCTGGTCTTTCAGCCTGCAGGCAACAGTATCAGTGGCCATGGTTGAGCAGCAGCACATGGTGAGTCGAATTTTTAGTAGTGGTATTGTGGTTGTGTTGAGTACAAAGCTTTTCGACCCAGGTGAAGGCAAGTGGAGACGACCGTCTTCTCTAACAGACTAGTGGCTGATACGTTTAGCGTGGTGGAGACCTCGAGGATAGCCGATAACGCAGTGACGCAACTGCAGAATCGCCAACACGAGACCTCTTGGTGACTTTAACAACAACATGCCAGTTCAGCATGGAAGTCAGCACTAGTAATGCACGACTCGGTCCGTCTTCACAAGCGCATGGTAACGACAGCGTGCCCCAATACCCGATCAAGGACGAACTCGATGGCGACGGCGACGTCTTCACGGACCTGGAAAGTGAGGAATATGACCCAGCTGTTTACAAGCCCCGGCCGCAGCTGCCGTCACCACATGTCCATATGCGAAGTCTGAAAAGCCTCATAAGTAAGCGATACTCCAACAACGCACGGAGAGTATTAGATGCTAACCATTAATAGAGGAACTAGATAACGGCGTGATTGATGTCGACCCAGAGTATCAACGTGAGGTTGTTTGGACAGGTAAGTCAATGAAGCCATGTGTTGATAGTAGTACACTGACAGTGAACAGCTGAACGTATGACTGGCCTAATAAATTCTTTAATGGGTACATACCACATCCGTTGCAATTGATTACTGCGAGCTGCTAACATCCGTACAGAAAACTATTATATCCCCCCAATCATTCTAAACAAGCAATCAAACACTTCAAGTAGCGATAGACCACACAACACCCTAGTTTGCGTCGATGGAAAGCAGCGACTGTCTTCTGTGAGGGCATTCGTCAAAGGGATGATTCCTTGCCATGATTCTAGAGGGGAAAAATGGCAAGTTCAACGGATTCCATTCTGGGACCCATTCACTAACAGCTGTAGGTGGTTTTGCGATCCCTCAGGCCGGCGGAAAAAGCTTCTTCCCCCAAAGACCCAGCAACTCTTTCTAGAAAAAGATTTTGTAGTCTTCCAGTTTACGAATCTCTCGTCGGAGCAAGAAGAGGATTTGTTTGCTCGTGTTCAGATGGGCGTGCAGCTGAGTGCAGCTGAGAAGATGCGGGCGAAGAGTGGTCCATGGCAAGAACTGACCAAGCTTTTTGTGCAGGACTTCGACGTCGTTTACTCTTTGTTAAAGGATCGTCAACGAGCAAAAGACTTCCAATTGACTCTAGCTTGCTTCAGCCAGATTACTGAAACAAAGCAGCAAAGCAATGCAAACGGGATACCCATCTTCAAGGCACAAAACAGTGCAATCACGAAATTACTGAGCGACACCGCTCCGATTGATGATGCCACCAAAAGCCACCTTGCAAACATCTGGAAAACCTTCCAGGATCTCATACAGATGGACCCCAACATTTTCACAAACGCCTCCAAGTATCTGAGTGGTGTGCAAACGTTTGCACCCATAGAGATGGTGGCCGTCACCGTTCTTATCTCTGAACACTCGAAGACGAGAAACAATGAGCTGCTACTGGGAGATATCAGAGCTCTGCGAGAAGCATTGCGAGAACATTTTCAAGACCTCCGCAATAATCCAACTGTGTGGAAGTTCATCTGGGAATATATAGAGGATCTCGAGGCAATCCGCGGAGCTGTGGATCGTTCCACTGTGAACCCGAATATGCAACAACAGCCTACAGCGCCAAGCCAACCAGTAGTTGTACAGCCGACCGTGCAAAGAAAACAGTCACTACCCAAGAGCAAACAGATTCCTATATTACCACCAGTCAGGAAAACCGAGCGTGAGACGCAACTACCGACGCCGCCTCTACCATCACGAAAACGGCAACGGACTGATAATGTGCAAGCAGACAATCACGTGCCAGTCTGTGGTCCTCCAAGAACTGACAGTATCATCAGCCCATACTTGACGAATGAAAGTAACGGTTTGCGAGAGGCTGTCTACACTGCTGCGGCGTCATCATCGCCTCAAGTAACTACCGATACATTCCCACAGTGTACACTTCAGCAGCAGTCAACAAATAATTCGAATTCAGCCACATCCTTAAGGCCAAACCCAGCACTGTTGCCACAGCTTGCAGCGGTACCAGAGCATGCGCGAACAAATAGCCCTACATGCACACCATCAATACCTTCATGGGAAGCTCGAGGTCCGATGCTGCAGGCCACTCGGAAGCCAGCAATTGTAAACCCTCCCGCTGATGTAGGAAGACAAGAAAGCTCTTGTGCTCCTTACACACCAGAGTATACACCCCAATCAACACCTCCGCATGTTCAGCAGTCTCGGGTTGTTAAGCCCAACGCTTTCCGAGCGCCGACAGCGCCAATGCAATCATCAACACGAGTCGTATCCATGCCTGAATATGTCTCGACATCGAATGGAGGATTTTCTGATGCAACGACCACATGCGGACCATCAACTGCGACTCAATCTCGCTCAAAGAGTAGCAGGACTCCACTCAGACTGCAAGGGCTTGGCGCATTTGCACCATCACATCAAAACGAAGAGTGGAACGGTATCATCGCATCCGTATCTCCAAAGATGGCATCGCAAGTGCTTCCTCAGAATCCAGTGGTTGCTCCTCCAGTTGCTGCACAGCCGTCGATTACGTCTCCTGTACCAATAAAATTCAAGAGCAGGAAGCGGAAGAGTGCTACGCTTCCAGTTGCAAAACCAACACCTGCACAGTTGGATGGCATTATTGATCTCACAAGTGACGGGGAGCTTGAGGAACAACGACAAACCCTCCTCCAAGCCTTCAAGAACAAACCAGCAACAGCGAAACAGCGCACTACCTCCCCTCTACGGATAAATCCCAAACCCAGTATTATAGGCTATCCCCACTCAGAAGACGAGTCGGAATCTACGAACAATCCGTATGCCAAATTTAAACAGAACCCGAGACTTGGACGATGAGCATTTTGAGCGCTTGGGGCATTGCATTAACGTCTGCAACTGTGATGGCATACGATGTACTTTCAGCAATATTTTGGATTTGATTTAGATAATGATACCCTAATCTTTTATCTGAAATGTGAGGATCATTACGTTCATCATTTGAATGCGTGGATGCTAACTTTTGGCGTTGCCGTGCCAAGTCTACAATATGTACTCAGTGTCACCCCTCTTATTCTGGATAAGACTGCTACTTATCCATCCCACGTTAATCCTAGCCTACTCGGCGAGTTTTGGCGAGCCCGAAGTGTAGCGCGTTCAAATGGGCTACGTCATGCCTCGGCATCCATGAAGCACCGTGGACGGACCGGACCGTAAGTTGAATTTGACACGCGATAGCGGCAGAATGAACACTGCTGCTCGTAAACGATAGCAAATAATTGCTATTGCAAGCCCCTTTCACTCCCTACTGTACATCTTGCGCTTGTTCACCAACCGTCTAAGTTCGTAAAATACACTTTATCGCGCCACCGACAACCAAGCAGAAAAGGAGCTTGGCCATGGGTAAATCATTCAACCCAGCGCAAGACATTGGAAGCCTTGAAGGCAAAGTCATCCTTGTCACAGGCGGTACACATCTTATCCCTCACCCACCAGCCATTTCACTACGCCTCTAACAAACAATTCTCAGGCAACGCCGGCCTGGGTAAACAAACAATTGCCTACCTCGCCGCCCACAACCCCACGCGCATCTACCTCGCCGCCCGCACCGAGTCCAAAGCCCGCGATGCCATCACCTCGATCAAGTCGGCTGTGCCCACCGCCTGCGAAATCGTACACCTCCCCCTCGACCTCACATCCTTCTCGTCCATTGCCGAAGCGGCGACGACTTTCAAAGCGCAAGAATCGCGCCTCGATATCCTAATTAACAACGCAGGCATCATGGCGGTACCGTACAGCACCACCAAAGAAGGCTACGAGATCCAATTCGGTACCAACCATATGGGCCACGCGCTCCTCACCAAACTGCTCCTCCCGACCATGTTGGAAACCGCGCAGCAGCAGCCCGGCGCCGACGTGCGCATCGTAAACCTCAGCAGCATGGGCCATCTATTCCCCGTGTCCAAGGGCATAGAATTCGACCAATCCGCGCTACAACACCAAAGTACGTGGCGCCGCTACGGCTCCTCGAAACTCGCAAATATTCTCTTTGCTCGCGCCCTGGCGGAACAATACCCGCAAATCACTAGCGTGTCGCTGCATCCCGGAATCATTCTTACCGATTTGTTCAATAGTATGCGTGCGAATGTGTTTTTGAAATTGGGACTTTGGGTTTATGGCATCCTTGGCTTGTTTCTGCCCGGCCATTATAAGACTCCAGAGGGTGGCGCGCTGAATACGACGTGGTGTGCTACGGTGGACAAGGCAGAGTTGGAGAATGGTGGGTATTATATGCCTGTTGGGGAGAAGGCGGCGGGGAGTAAGTGGGCGAGGGATGAGGGGTTGAAGAAGAAGTTGTGGGAGTGGACGGAGGAGGAACTGGGGAAGCATGGGTATTGAAAATCTTGATGTTGTACACTGTTCTTTGTGTTTCTTGATGTAACGTGTGTATTCTTTCTCTCTCTTTATGTACCGTACGTAAGTGAACAACTGGTTATCAAGGATTAAATTATACCATGTATTTCACATTTCACGCACAAACAATGAAATTGAAATGTTTCGTAAGCATACCAACTGGTCTTTTGTACTTCAAGAAACTGACCAACCGACTAGCTAGCCAAACACCCAACCCCTTCCCTCAGTTAACAGCCTACTCCTCTCCATACCTCTGATGTAGAAACGTAATTCTCTCCGCCGCACCCTCATCTAACCCACACAGACTCTTGAAATCCTGCACCTCCTTCCCCTTTTTCTTCGTCCTTGCCGCGAAATCCGCCAACGGACAGCTCATCCCTGGTCCACTGTTGCAGTCTGGTATAGCAGTAATGCCATCGTTGATGTTGAGCCTGACATATTTTCCCTTGTCGCTGACGCTATCGCTGTTGCCACAGGACAACAGTTCAAAGATGATACGGCCGCCCATGGGAGAGACTTGAGATTTCCGCCACTTGCGATTGTGCGGAATGTGCGAGATGGGTAGGTCGGGGTCATTTATGATGTCGAGGGCAGCCATCATGGGTGCGATATCGCCGTCGTGTACGCTGGAGATTATGTATTAATTGCAATCCTGGTTTTTTTCTTTCGCCTCGTTCCCCTCAAAAGATTCAGACGAGGGTTTCTTGATGAAAAACAAAAGAAAGGGGACTGACAAGCTGAAGTAAAGCGGACCGGCTTCAGGCCCTTGGAGCAATAAGTTTGTTGTTGCATTAAGCCACAGCCAACCCATGCTCACACCGTATCTCTGGCCCGGGCCTGCGCGGTAGTAATGCAGAAGATCACGTGCGTACTCGAAGCTAAGAAAGTCTTGTTTGGTAAAGACATTGCACCAGTCGCTGCGGCCGCGGACGGTAGTTTCAAATCCGCACATTTCCTGCATGGCGTAGAGTTCCGTGTCTGAGAAGAGCATGCCTGTTTGATTAAGGAGACGGTCGCGTATCGGCGGCATATACAGAGCGCGGTACTCGGCTGCGACTCGGTAGCCTTTGCGTTGTCCGTTTTGTTCGTCTTTCTTGTTGGCCAGGCACGTACGGCCAGGTGTTAGTGTATCGGCGCCGAGAGAGGAGTGTTCGGATATGACTTGTAGTGCCGCTTTACGGGTAGCATTGTAGTCGATGCCGAAGAAACCTACGGCAAAGTGCTTGGCTGTTTCGATGACGCGGTTCGAGCCACTAGCCCAGAAGGTCGTGGGGATATCTGGGTATGTGGAGAGGGCTTGAACGAGGAGATGCTGGTAGCGGGTGCGCAGTCGGACACCTGTAGTGAATGAACCCAGTGTGCCGGCGAAAGGGCCGGTAGATGTCAATTGCTCCAGATCATGTTGGTCGGATGACCAGAAGATTTGCCAGTCATTAAAGAAAGCCAGGTTGCCGGTGAAATTCTTGCCACTTTCCTTCATACGCTCTACGACAGCTTTTTGAGCCTTACCAGCTCTCCTAGTAGGATAACGCTCGGCGTGTCTCGCCATCTTAGCAGAGCATATCAGTAATTCGATGTCCAGACTTTGGCTACTTGAGCTGATGGATCAGAATATCGGTGACATACCATATGGACCTGGACAACTTCGCATCCATCAGGCGGTGCAATTCCTCCATCAACAACATCAATCCTTTTTTCAACCCATGGCCCATTGCCACCAAGGTGGTATAGGATATTCCAATCTTCCGTTGTGGTTCCTGCTCCCTGTTCAACCTTAGTACGACTCCGTCGTGGATGCCACCAAGCATTCCAGCTCGAATGATGAGGTTTCTCAGAGCATTCAGACGCGGTGCTCGGGGGACTCGTCTGGCACCGTGTGGAGCAAAGCGAATGGCAGAGCACCGAATGTAGCGAGACGTGGTAAGCATAGAATATAGATACTACTGCTACGATGATGGCCGTTATGGCACCCCGAGACGGAGGCATGATGGCCTGCAGATGAAAAACAATGTGCAGATCGTCGAGAGACGTGGTGATATTGTAAGAAGTCGATTTTTTTTCGTTGTTGTTTGGCGACACGCACGGCAGGCGGTGAGGACTTCACAGCCTTGGTTGTTATGCAAAGGTGGGCCGTACTCCCCGTTTGTAGCCAGCAAGTCTTCCGAGTATTCGCATTTAAATAACTTGAAAAGCTACTGTTGACAATTTTGTTGGTCTACGATGCTTAATTTAGCTCCGCCGACTGCCAACGAGTCAGCATTGTCAGCCGTGGACAAGAGAGTAGGTACAGGAGGGCATGGCAGGAGAAAAAAAAAATAGACTAAATTCAAATCTATGTTAGGATTGTACATCGTGCTACCATATGCATGTCATTTAGAAGAGATATCATGTATACGCCAGGCTCATGTTTGCCTACTAAAGACCTAGGGAAAGAAAGTGGCTGGAGGACATGTCGCCCTGTGCCGCTACTAGCGCAATTGGAACCTCGGCATTGTCGATCGGTCTCCACCTCCACGTCCCACGGATCTACGCGTCCCTCCTTCATCAACCAAACCAAATCCCATTAGACAATACCCAGGACAAATCGCTTTTATCAAAGACCAACATTGAGATCGTGTCAATCCGCTAGCCCAAATATCCGTAAACCTTCCAACAGTCTTCACCCATACCATGGCAGACACCAAACCACCTGCAAAGCCAGACAGCACAACATACTACGAGCCAGACCCGGAATCCCACGTCAACTACCAAAGAGAAATATACGGCGCTCTCCGCCCACCCAAATACTCTACAAAACCCGCACAATGGGAAGCCGCCGCGCGAGCCGCAGTCCCCCTACCCAACTTCCTCTACGTCAACGGTTCAGCAAGCAGCGAATCAACCTACGCCGCAAACATTTCAGCCTTCTCCCGCTACCGCCTGCGGCCCTGGATGCTCGTGCAGGCTACACGACGCGACATGTCTGTTGAGCTATTCGGGCAAAAATATGCCAGCCCCCTCCTAGTGGCCCCGATCGGGGTCCAAGAAATCCTGCACCACGACGCCGAAGAAGCCACAGCACGTGCCTGTGCCTCTGTCAAAGTGCCCATGATACTCTCCACAGCCGCCACTCGCAGCATCGAGCAAGTGGCGCAAGCAAATGGCCCAGACGGAGATCGCTGGTACCAACTCTACTGGCCGAAGCCGCAGGCCGAGGAACTAACCGCCAGTCTTCTCTCGCGGGCTAAGGAATCCGGCTTCAAAGTCCTCGTGGTCACGCTTGACACGTTTATGATTGGCTGGCGGCCCAATGACCTCGACGAAGCCTACATTCCCTTTCTCTGGGGCCAGGGCTGCCAGGTCGCCTTTTCCGACCCCGTCTTCAACCGCATGTTCGAAGAACAGGAAGCCCAGGATTCCCGTCCCGTCGCCGAGAAGTTGGCGGATATATGGCAGATTCTCAAGCGCCCGGGTAGCATCTCTGGCGCCGCCAAAGTGCTGAGTCACGCCAAAGTAATGAAAAAGGCAATGTTCTTCACCAGTGTCCTGGCCAGCGGCAACTACCGCGATTGGAACGATTTGCAGATTCTGAGAAAATACTGGGATGGCCCCATTGTGCTAAAGGGGATCCAGACACTCGAGGATGCGCACAGGGCCGTTGAGCACGGCATGGATGGTATTGTGGTCTCGAACCACGGAGGCAGACAGCTCGATGGCGCCATCGCATCGCTAGATGCGCTGGCAGAAATCGGCGCCGACGACCGCATCAAGAGCTCTGGACTCACCGTCCTCTTCGACTCGGGAATCAGGACCGGGTCCGATGTTCTCAAGGCGCTGGCTCTAGGTGCAAAGGCCGTACTAGTCGGACGCCCGTATGTCTATGGTCTTGCCATGGGCGGAGAGGAGGGCGTAAAGCACGTGCTAAATTGCATGCTCGCTGACACTGACAACTCGCTGGCCAACCTGGGAAAGAAGAGTATTTCGGAAATCAGCCGCGAAGATCTGAGAGTCATGCAGCAGCCGGCCAAGCTCTAGCAGTAATAGTCGAAGTAATCGAAGTCGCCTCTGATGTTTAATTGTTTTATTGTTCTTCATATCTAGAAGCCGAAAGAATCCTTCTTCATCATCTTATACAAATACATGCAGGGGAAGAAAAGGTAACAAACTTAGATATACGTACTATACACATATGGAATTGGGAAAGGAAAGAAAAAAAAATAGACAATCTGCTGTCTTCTTTGCCCGAAAGGAAAACAACAGCGCGAGCGATACTAAAAACTACAATTACGTTTTGTAGGCGATAGTACTGGTAAAATGAGAAATGCGAGAGAGTGGTCGACAACCTCCCTTGAATAAAACGCCGTGTTATAATATTTGCTCAGTGGTGAGTCTTTCTCCAGGTATCGTGACGCTACAAATGAAAATCCTTTCCTCTTCAAACGCCGATATTCGTTTCGACTTTGCTCCCCAAATTCCCTTGTCCCGTTTACGCCTGCCACCCCTTCTTATCGTAACAGCTTTATTCGATCGTCAGCCTTTCAGTCGACTCTACAAAAGCATCAGTGCCAGACTCGGAGTCATCTGCGCGAGTGTCTCTTAAGCTACCGCTGCCTCTTCTGCTTCTCGATGGGCCTTGTGTGATGACGGGGGATTCTGCGTCAGAAAAGTTGCCCACGCTACTCTCACGGACCCGTTGCGCGACGCTAGCTGCAATCTTCTCATCTAACATGTTTACTAGCCGCTCTGAGTACTGATCAAGTAGCTTAATCATGATCGTCTCTTCGAATGCTTTGGTCTTCACTCTGTCGCCGATTGCTCTTGCTGTTGCTGCAAGCTCCCTCTCGACCTCTTTTGCAAGCTCGGAGCTCAAGTCTTCTGTTGTATTCGCAAGGCGTTTTCTGTATGACCGAAGGGTTCTGCACAAGCTCTCTGTTGACTGCCCAATACTACCAAACTCACGAACAGGAGCCTTTGTACGGGCCCTGGCGTCCAATGATGCGCGGCGCTTTCCCTGTTGTGAATTTCGGGGACTAGGGGGCGAGGGAGAACGGTTCGGATTTTTGTTCCTACGAGCACTGCCCTGACCTGCGCTCCGGCTCTCCCGTGCGTTTCCCGGCATAGGAGAAGGGTCTAGCTTTGGTGTTGAAGCCAGGGAAAATTTTGATACTTTTTTTCGTAACTTTGGTGATTTGTTGCCAGTTGTTGTGGCTCCGGCCTCTGATTCCTGTGGTGAGCGCTGGAAACGTGCCATTTCTGATTGTGACAATACGCGCCGCAGAGGCGGTTTGTTGGAAAGAAGTTCCTGGTTCGAAGGTGTATTTGGAGCTAGCAAATCCATGGACTTTGATAGCTCCTGGCGGTTGGGTGCAGATAAGCCCAGAGTCCATACAAATATGGTGCCATCTACTGCAACCGTGACGAGCGACTTTTCACTGGAGTCATCTCCCACTGACCCGGGCGTTTGTACGAGCGCAATGTCAGAAACGCCCTCGGTATGGCCCCAGTCCCGAGCAACGAGCGAGCCACCTTCATCGTACACCCGTATTGACTTGTCAGTACTTGACACACCGGCTATCAACGGGGTGCCCCAGCCACGGGAGACGTGAACCAGAGAAGATATCACGACAGCATCCCCTCCATCAGTATCACATGCGCGAAGATTACTGAGGCACTGGCCTGTCCGGACATCAAATTTGTGAACCTGTCGATCGATGGTCGAGACAAATAGTGCATCGTCTTGGTCAACGTCCCAGGCTGATGACACGGGCGTTGCCTTCAACATGATGGCCCGTGACATTGCAAAGGCGCGGGCGGTTCCATTGCTGTCATTAAGCGATAACAATTCACGAACGACAAGACTTCGGTCGCTTGAGGTCGAAACTAGCCGCGTGCCATCCCGGGAGAAGGAGACACCGTTCACCGCTCCCACATGCTCATCCAGTGTCTGTAGTAGATCCCACCTTTGTTTTGTGCGCGTAAAGACCTGTACGGTGCGATCTCGGCTAGCACAAGCGACAGAAGTGACTTCCGCTTCTTCATGTATGGCAATGCTGGTGATCTCGCTTGCATGTGCCTTGAACTGAAACATGGTTGCTTTCGTGGTGCAGTCGATGAATCTTAATACGCCGAACTTGTCACCTGCGACTAGAAAGCTCGCGTCGGTTGAGGTGCGCACCGTCCTCAACTCGTTGGGAACCGCATCGGGATCATCGAGTTGCTCAAGAGGCACTTCAACGGAGCCTCTGAACGAACCTTGATGCCAGAATATAACTGTTCCATCAGCCGCCCATGTGTAGTAGGAAGCATCGAACACATTCGGTCGTACAAGGCCGGCATGGACTCCCAGAACAGCGTTGCCATGGGCGGGTAAGGTATGTACAACATTGCCAACGACGGATTCATCGTCGTCAGAGCACAGTTGTGATAGGCGGATAGCTCGCTGCGAGTCGACGGTAACGACATAGTCCTTTAGACAAGCAATTACACCAATCTGGTTACAATCCGTTACCGATACAGTGGGTGACTCAACTCGCGGTGGAGGTGATGGTGGGGGCGTTAGTCTCCCTATAATATCCTTGATGATGAGTGTTTTGAGTGCGCCTTGGCTTCCGGCAATATGAAGTCGTCCTCTGACATCGACGGCCAGTGAGCTTACAGAGAAGCCGGCATCAACCAGCTTGAAGAACCGGTGGTCGGAATCCGAATCGTCGATGAGACAGATGTCTCCCTTGTCCGAGGCCACGATAGCCTTGTCTCGGGCTATGGCAACTACACTCGTAAAGGTAGACTCTTTCAAGTTCTCGAGGATGCAATTTCTACCTGGCAATGTCTTGTGCGTGGAGCCCGAGATGAAGGAAATCTCACTCTGACGGGCTTTGGAGATTCGCATCGCAGGGTTAAGATCATCGACCTTCCAGACTTTGACATGTCGGACGCCAACAGTTATGAGCTTATTGCCCATCCAGGCTATCCGGTGGATGTGGCTGACACACTTGTTGCTGGCATGTAGCGTGGCAGCGCCGGTGCGGGGGTTGATCTGCCATACGTATAGGAAGCCATCGTTGGATGAGCCTAAGCTGGCGAGGAAGCGAGAGTCGGGACTGAAGGCTACGCAGTTTACGCCAAAGGTGTGGTCCGAGAGCGAGGTAAGCGGGGTGTCGGAAGGCGCATCTGGCGCGGCAGAGAAGATGAGTACACGAGGTTTATATCCAGTCTAAAATGGGTTAGGATGGGGCCGCATTTGGCTGCACATGTGACTTACCTCTCCTACGGCAAAGTATTTTGCGTCGGGACTGAAGCTAACACAGGTTGCGGCCTTGATCTTGTCCTTCATTGTCCATGCTCTGTTGCTCGGCGAATCTGCCCAGTCCCCGCCAGGAGACGGCAGCGGTGAGGCGGCCAGGCCAGGGTCGCGCAGTGAGAGAGTGGTCCGGTTGCGGCTCTCATTCTGGGTCGGGGTCGAGGGACCGCCGTATATGGATGCGGAGGGATTGATGGGATTGGTGGTAGGGCGTGCGCGGTAGAAGCGTTGGGTAACATGGCCTTGTTCGTCTATCGAGGCTATGACGGCGGCAGCTCCGGCCGTGTAGCCAAAAGTGCAGCCGGATGGCAGGCTGTCAAAGGCATTGGGCGAATTAGTCGTGGTGCCAATGACCTGGCGCAAGGCCAAGTTGGCTTCAGCGCGTCCAGCCTTGACGGGCGAACGCAGGGCCGTCTTGAAGAATGGTGATGGCGAGGGATTCAGCTTGATGCCGGCCCCAATAGCTGGGCTCACCCGGGAATTGGAGGGCGTAAGCGACATCGTGGCCTCCAGGTCAATGGTGGAGGAGGTTTGCAATGGCTAGCAGACATGTCAAAAAGACGTCATGGCACTAGGCGCGCCTGCTTGTGGATGAGTGAATGGAATGTCGCGTCGTTGGTGAGGGAACTTCTGGCACGCGCCTACTGCAGCTAAGGGAGCGTGGTCCGGCAGCTGTCAATGCGCGTGTAAAGTGTGTGTGTGTGTGTTTCAGTGTAGATGCGGGACCTCTCGAGTCAAACCTAAGCGTCGTCGAGAGGTGAGGGTGAAGGTACAGAGGGCCCTGCAGCTCCAGCGCTCGTGCAGCGACCGGCAACGCGCATCTGAGGGTGTATTGGGTTAAACAGGGCATTGCCTTCGGCGGTCAGCACGATTTGGGAACCGACGATCGACGCCGCCAAGAATCCAGGAACGGGCGGAGAAAGACTCGCTAAACCTTGGTGAAATACCGATCTCCTCTAGACACTCCCTTTTCATCGCAGCATTTCTCTTAGCCCCGTACATTTCCCCTAGGTTGAGGAATCGAAAAAACGCCCTCTTCTACCGTGTCTACAACCGACGTCTGTCTACAGTACTGTACATGCACCTTGCACAGACACACAGCATCTTGCGGCAGCCAAGACGCACGTGTCCGCCTGCTGTGCTACACGTGTATACCTACCCATGGCCCTCCCCGCCGTCTGGACCCCTCTTATCCAAATCACAACATAGGGGAGAACATTAGAGGAGAGACGCCGACATCGCAATTTGTTTCCACATCCCAGTGCCTCCCCCTCCCCGCTCTTGGCCTAGCGCGCCAACTTCCATCCGTTCCTCTTCATATCTAGCCACCGAACATTCACCAGCGCCAACAGTGAGACTACCAGCATTAGTCCAGTGTAGAGTATCAGCCTCACAAAGTCATGGCCTTGCAAGTCATCAGCGGGGGCTCTTGACACCAGCGCGCCGGCTATAGGTGCGCTGATGACAAGTCCCACGCCACGTATACTAGTCATCGCGCCAGACTTGGGGTAATACATCTCCGCCCCGAAGAGGGTCTTCTGCGCCGAACTGATGAGCGTGTTGAAGACGCCAGCGACCAAACCGTGAAAGACACACATGCTGATGTACAGTCCCACATTGCTTATCATGGCTGCCGCCAGCCAGAGAGTAAAAGTCGCCAGCACGTACACAGCAGTAGCTGCCATGAGCGTGTTCAGATGCCCGATCCTGTCTGCCAGCCAGCCGGTACATGGTCTTACTGGAACTCCGACCCCCGAGTTAATGGCCACCAGATACGACGCCTTGCTGATGCTGGCCCCAAGAGACTCTGCAAAAACGGGACCGAATGCCATTGGGATTAACATGGTCAATGGGCATGTCAAGTTTACGACTGCGAGCGAGACGAAAAGCGGATCCCGGGCAGTCTTCCAACCAATGATGTGCGTACTACGCCTTTCGAACTTGCGAGGTGGGAGAGCGAGCCTGCTGGCAATACCCAAGGTGACCATGCTGAACATGGCGAGCGTTCCTAGTGTCCACCGGATACCTAGTGTTTCAAGTAGCTCTGTCAATAGAACGGACCATAGCATACCCCCCAGAGCCGCAGCTATGCATGTTAGCGGAACTTCAATAGCGTATGTGCGAGGCTCTTACATGCAAACATGACACCCTGGGCAAGGCCGCCTCGTTGGGGGAAGTACTCTGGCAGAATAGGCCAGAGGACGTGAATAATGATGCCCCCTCCAAGACCGACCAATACTCCCTGGCAG